>ENA-UONQ01000986-UONQ01000986.1-human-gut-metagenome-genome-assembly--contig:-CS26-NODE-986-length-28383-cov-15.105479_pt1 | contig 28383 bp, 23 predicted proteins | sample MGYA00242460_ERZ724007 | MGnify/ENA metagenome assembly ERZ724007
CACCCCACTTGTTATTCAGTATATCATACTGTCTAACAAATGGGGTGCAGTTCATACAGCAAATTTTTTTATTAAAAAACTATTCAGCGAATAGTAGAAACGGCGCAGTTTTAGCCGATTTTAAGAAGTGTTAGATTCAGAAAATGTGATAGAATCAGGAATTTCTTGCTATTCGTGGAATGATGACAGGATGTTTTATATGTGTTTATATATTCTTGTAAATCGATTTACAAATAATTTTGAAATAAGGAGGAATTTTTATGACGATTACGGATTTGATCATTTCGCCGGAAAGTTTGGGAAAGAAACTTTGGTTAGTGGATATTGCACCAGTTTATGAATACAAGGAGAATAGACGGACGGAAAATATAACTGGTTATCGCTACACAGTAGCCATGCCAGAGAGGAGCTTGGACAAAATCAGCATCAAAATTGATGGTAAACAACAGGTAGAAAAACCGGAAGGGTATGCGGAAGTCGCATTTTCAGATCTGGAAGTGTTTATTTATTGGCTGAATGGGCAACCGCAAGTTGGTGCCAAAGCTACATCAATTTCTTTGGTTAATACGAAAGCATAGAAGAACTGGGCATGGCAAATGTTTTATGAAACATTTGCTGTGCCCTCTGTTCCATAAGGGTTAGTATTACCCTTATGGAACAGTATGTAGCAAGTAGCAAAGAAGGCGGTGTTAAGGAGGGCTTATTGTTTGAGCAATGCGCAGGCACGTAAGTGGACATTGGTAATTAATAATCCGCTGGAAGCAGGTTTTACACATGAATGTATTTGCGAAACTTTGATGCGGTTTTTTCCAGATTATTTTTGCTTAGCTGATGAAATTGCGAAAACTGGCACTTTTCATACGCATATTTTTTTGTATTCTCATTCACCGATACGATTTTATACTCTAAAAAACCGTTTTCCCATTGCGCATATTGAAAAGGCGTATGGTTCTGTTCAGGAAAATCGAGATTATATTCTGAAAGAAGGAAAATGGTGTAAAGATGGAAAAGCAGAAACAAAAGTAGAAGGCAGTTTTTATGAATATGGAAAAATGCCAAAGCAAAAAGAAGAAAATAGTCCTAAGATGAGCCAGCTTTTAGAAAGTATCCGAAGTGGAAAGGATACAGTGGAAATTTTAGAGGAAACGCCAGAATTTGCTTTTCGTATAAAAGAAATTGAAATACTACGGGAAACATTACTTTCTGATAGATACCAAAGAGAAAATCGTATGTTAGAAGTTACATACATTTTTGGTGCCGCGGGTACAGGAAAAACAAGTGGTATCTATCAAAAACATGATCCTCGTGATGTTTGTAGGGTAACCAATTACCGTGTAGGAAAAGGAATCAGCTTTGATCATTATCATGGACAAGATGTATTGGTTTTTGAGGAATTCCATTCGCAAATTCCCATAGAAGATATGCTGAACTATTTGGATATCTACCCTTTGTATCTTCCAGCCAGATATACAGATCGCACAGCTTGCTATACGAAGGTATATTTAACATCCAATATACCTTTAGTGGAACAGTATCCAGAGATACAAAGAAAACAACCGGAAACATGGAAAGCATTTTTAAGGCGCATACATAAGGTGATTATGTATGGTGCAGATGGCAGTATAACGGAAAGGGGGAAACCGCTATGAACCAACAGGAAAGGGATATGATTGCATTTAAGACAATATGGAAATATCAGTGGTTATGTTTGAAAATGGGAGCGAAACATATTCTTCATAATCGTAAAAAGCAGAAAATTGTATGGATTTATATTGCTGTAGCATTGAGTATATGGTTTCTATACTTGATTGTGGTTGCACCTAGTCCAGAAAATTTTTTGGCAATATGGAACCGTGTTGTATTTCAAGTAACATATACTCTTTTGGTGATTGCAGGCTTTCTTTTGCTTTTGGTTTGGATGGGCACACCACAAGGAGCAAATGACATTCATGAGCGTTTATGGAAAATTGGGTTTACCAATCATGCAGGTGAAATACCGCTATTGTTGCGGAAGAATATAAAAAATCAAGGTGTTCCTGTTATGGTTATGGAGTTTGAAACCAATGGTATTCCATTGAAAGAATGGCAGGATAAACAAAATAAACTGGAATCGATTTTAAATGTGTCTATTTTGAAAATGGAGCAAGGAGAGAATAAGCAGCGTATTTTACTTTATGCCGTTTCTGGTGATATACAGATACCAAAGCGTATTTTTTGGAAAGAGGAAGATTTGCAGGAGGAAGATTTTTCTCTGGTTTTGGGCTTGAGTTTATATGGAAAAGTGACTGTAAATCTAGCACAGATTCCTCATATTTTGTTGGGCGGATCTACAGGTTCTGGAAAAAGTATGTTGCTAAAATTATTGATTATGCAATGCGTGAAAAAAGGAGCGACAGTATATATTGCAGATTTTAAAGGAGGTGTGGATTTTCCACCTATCTGGCATAAAAACTGTAAGATTGTGATAGACGAAAATGCTTTGTTGGATACATTAACACAAGTGGTGATGGAATTGGAACGGAGAAAAGAATTGCTGCGAGATAGTGGATGTACCAATATTGTATCTTATTGTAGGCAAGGAAAAGAACAGTTAGATAGGATCATTATTGCCTGTGATGAAGTTGCGGAAGTATTGGATAAAACAGGGCTGTCCAAAGAAGCGAAGGAAATGGTTGTCAAAATGGAAGGAAAGCTATCAGTAATCGCAAGACAGGGAAGGGCTTTCGGTATACATTGTATATTAGCCACACAAAGACCGGATGCCAATATTCTTACAGGACAAATACGGAACAATATAGATTATCGGGTATGCGGCAGAGCGGATAATGTATTATCTCAAATTATTTTGGATAGTACAGATGCGGCAGAGCAAATTCCAAAGGATGCACAAGGATTATTTATCAATCATGAAGGTGTTGTATTTCGAGGATATCTTTTTGATGAAGAAAAGGTTTTTTCGGAAAGGGGGAAGTGATATTTTGTGAATCATAAAAAGAATGTTCCAACATGGGAAAAGTATACGTTATCTGTGGAAGAAGCTGCTGTTTATTTTCGAGTGGGAGAAAATAAATTACGAAAAATTATCAGTGAAAATCCAGACGCTGAATTTATCCTATGGAACGGGAATAGACCGCAGATCAAACGAAAATTGTTTGAACGATATATTGATATCTGCAATGTTATTTGAATTTAGACAGTAAACAGAACCCACATATGATATAATAAGTATGTCATATAGTGGGTTCTTTCCCTTGGAAAGGAGCCGTTATGTCAGAGAAAAAAAGAGATAGTAAAGGCAGAATTCTGCGGCAAGGTGAACGCCAAAGAGAAGATGGCAGATACGAATATCGTTATCAAGACATACAAGGCAATACACGCAGCGTATATAGCTGGAAATTGGTGGACACCGATAAAACCCCATATGGAAAGAAGTGTAAAAAATCTCTTAGAGAGATAGAAAAGGAAATACAACGGGATTTAGAAGATGGTGTATATGGTTTTACAGCGCAAAAATTGACATTAAATCAATGTTTTGCGGCATATATGGAAACCAAATACGAATTGAAACAATCTACTCGCACAAACTATCGTTATATGTATCAAAAGTATGTATCCGAGAATTTGGGACAAAAGAAGATTGCTTCTATTCGGTATAGTGATATCAAGAAATTTTATATTCACTTGATCAAAGAAATTGGGTTTCAGCCTAATAGTATGGAAATTATCCATATGATTTTGCACCCTGTTTTTACCGTTGCTGTTCGTGATGGCTTGATTCGTATCAATCCAACAGATGGCGTACTGACAGAAATCAAAAAAAGTCATAATTGGGAAAAACCGAAACGCCACGCCTTGACTGTTTCTCAACAGGCATCATTCATTGACTATATTTCCCAAAGTAAACAGTATCGCCACTGGCTACCAGTATTTACTGTTTTGTTAGGGACTGGCTGCCGTGTAGGAGAAGTGGTTGGCTTGCGTTGGGAAGATTGTGATTTTTCAGAAAACATTATCTCTATCAACCATAATTTGATTTATCGCCAACAAGACAATGGAAAATGTGAATATCATATCACGACACCTAAGACAAAGGCGGGTATTCGAATTGTACCGATGTTATCAGCGGTGAAAAAAGCCTTGTTGGACGAAAGAGAAAATCAAATGAAAACAGGATTTAATCAAATGACTGTTGATGGTTATTATGGTTTTGTTTTTAAAAATCGTTATGGATACTGTTTGAATCCGCATTCTATTAATCGTGCCATTGCTCGTATCTGTAGGGATTACAACAAAGAAGAACTTCAATTTGCAGAAGCTCAAAGCCGAGAACCAGAGTTTTTACCCCATTTTTCGGCGCATCATTTACGGCACACATTTTGTACTCGTTTTTGCGAAAATGAAACAAATCTGAAAGTGATTCAGGAAATTATGGGGCATGCAGACATTGAAACAACGATGAATATTTACAATGAAGCCACAAAAGAAAAGAAAGTGGAAAGTTTTGCAAATCTGGAGGGGAAAATCAAGATAAGTTGATAAATGCGGAATTACCCAATATTTTACCCAATTTCATGGGTAAAATATAAAAAGATATAAGAAAATATGAAATTTATATTTGGGAGATATGGCATTATCATAAGAAAAAGAAGGGATTTTGGTGCAGGAAATGCTTTCTGTGCATATCCCCACAATGAAACCCCTGGACATGCCTAAGAAAGCAGAAACAAAAGCTCCTGCTGCTGTAGCTGCTCCTGTTGCGGAAAAAATCGACTTCTCCAACGTAAAGGTAGAACCTTTGTTTGAAGAATTTGTGGACTTCGATACATTTGCGAAATCCGACTACAGAGCTGTAAAAGTTAAAGCATGTGAAGCAGTGCCTAAGAGCAAAAAACTGCTGAAATTCGTGCTGGATGACGGCAGCGGCACAGACCGTGTGATCCTGAGCGGTATCCACGATTACTATGAACCCGAAGAACTGGTAGGCAAGACCTGCATCGCTATCACAAACCTGCCTCCTCGTAACATGATGGGCATTGACTCTTGTGGTATGCTGATCTCCGCTGTGCATGAAGTGGATGGTCACGAAGGTCTGAACCTGCTGATGGTGGATGACAGAATCCCCGCAGGTGCAAAACTGTACTAATTATAAGTAGAAATGCAGAAGGCGTTTTCTCGTAAGAGGAAACGCCTTTTTTGCACTTATATGCTTTCTTCAGGAAAAATACGGTTAAAATATTCATTCAAGACAGAATAATTATTTTGTTGACTTATGTGCATGTTTTGCACAAGAAAACTTCTGCGTTTCATAAAATGATAAGATGTCAGGAGGCATTTTCTCATACTTGCCTCTTTGTGTCTTTCTTGGTGAAACAGTTGATTTTCTGGCTTTTATATGCAATGAAAAAACAAGAAAATGCCAAAAAATCGTTGATTTCTGTCGTTACATAGTGTACTATTAAATGAATCAAAGTAAATATTCAGAATAAAATTTCTGAAAGAGCCTTTGGGGAATATATCGTGATAAGAGCAAACCATCTTCGAAATTGAGGGGTGGTTTTTATTTTACGAAAGTTGACAATGTGTCTTCATTTTGCATTTTTGGAGTGAACTTGCTTGGGAACTAGAGTTGATGCGCTTATCAAATGGATTCTTGGCGCAAAAATATCACATGCAGATTTTGTGGAAAAATCTGTATCGAGCAATCAGATTGCTCTTCGGATCGGATCGGCGTTCGGTGTCCTTTTTGAACTGTGTAATATATGCAGAGTGTTATTTTTCAGCAATATGGGGTATGCGATGGTAAATCATTTGATTTATCTGAGATTTTATCTGATTTATTTGGTATGCTGCGCTGCATTTTTGATCATTGATTTTTTCTGCAGTTTGTCAGTTATGGTAAGACATCGGTTTTACATGATCAGCGTTGGTATGATTTTGTTTTGGCATCTGCTGTTTAATATGTACAATGTGTATCTGTCTGGTGCTATGGCGTACTTTACCATCGTCACGGCGATTTTTTTCTTTTCCGGTTTTTTGATGTTCAAACCTCTTTATACCATCATTAGTTTGGGCGTATGCTACCTGACGTATATCTGGTTTATCAACCCTATATTCAGTGTGGGTGAGATCGTCAATTTTTCTGTGACCATCTGCTTGTGTATCTTGATGTATCTCATCCGGTATAAGCACCTGCGCATTGAAATCAGTCAGGCAAACCAGATGCGGGAAGTACAGCAGGAACTGACAGATGCCCAGCGGGATTTTCGTCTGACCATTGAGCAGTATGAAATGATTCGTGAGCAGGAAAGCTCCATCACCTTTGAATGGGACATTCAGGAAGACTGGATTCGCTTTTCCAAGGAGTGGAAGCATTACTTCGATCATCCAGAAAGTATCTCTCAATTTTATGATTTTATCAAAAATCTGGAACAGCTGTCCTCATCACATAAAGAGATCCTGCTTACCTGTATGCGGAATATCAAAAAGGGTGTCCCTTATCAAAAGTATGAGCTTATGCTGCCTGTCAAAAACGGCGGAAACAGATGGTTTGAAATCCGCGTCATTACCCAGACCAATAAGCAGAGTGAGCCTGTTTTGGGTATTGGGATTCTTTCGGATATTACAGACCGAAAGGACAGGATCAGTCAGCTGGAAAAAGAAATCCAAATGGATCTTTTCACCGGTCTATTGAATAAAGCCTCCATCGAGCGCTACGGCAAACGAAAACTGTCTGAACTGCGGGAAGGAGAAAAACTGGCTGCTTTGATTGTGGATATGGATGACTTTAAGGACATCAACGACCAATATGGGCATCCCATAGGGGATTATGTGCTCAAAGAAGCCGCTGACATCCTGCGTCATCATGCCCCTGTGGGAGCAAGGATTGGCAGAATCGGTGGGGATGAGTTTATGGTATTGCTGATCGGTTGTAACATATCCTGTATGGAAACATATGCGGAAGAAGTCATCAGCAAAATTCTCAGAATACATTGGAACGGCATAGAGGTTTCTCCCAGCTGTAGTATGGGGCTGGCAGTGGCATCCACGCCCAATGTGAGCTATGATGAGCTTTACCGCAAAGCCGATGAAGCATTGTATCACGCAAAACAGCTGGGCAAAAACCGGCTTTACACCACATTTTCTGAGCAGACAGAAAACAATTGAATCCTTTGGCAAAATCGTTGAAAAACGATGACGCAAAGCTATGAGTCTACGGCAGAGAACTGCTATGATCGTCAAGCTGCAAAAATGACTGGCATCCCTGTGTCTGATTTTTTGCAGCTTTTTCTTTTGGGAGGGATGTTATTTGAATGAGGTATATCGTCAGGAAAAGAAGTATTTCATGACACTTTTTGATATGAAAAAACTTTCCGGTCAGCTGGATCAGGTCATGATACAGGATGCCCATAACGGCGCAAACGGCTACAATATCCGCTCCCTGTATTTTGATACCATCAACGAGCGGGATTATGAGACAAAAATCGACGGTCTGGAGCTGCGGCGGAAAATCCGTCTTAGGATTTACGACCCTGCCGCCGATTTTGCCATGCTGGAAATGAAACAGAAGGAAGGCAGCTACCAGAAAAAGCGTTCCCTGCGGGTTTCCCGGGAAGATGCCATAGAGCTGACAAAAGGCAGGTATCACAGCCTGCTGAAATATACGGACCCTTTTGCGGCGGAGTGCTACGGGCTCATGCACATGGCGTGTTATCGCCCCAAAACCATTGTGGAATATAAGCGAAAAGCCTATATCGCCAAGGAAAATAAAATTCGTATCACATTTGATCATCAGATTCAGGCAACAGAAAGCTGTATGGAGTTGTTTTCACCGGATTTGAACATGTGTCCGGTGTTGGATCCGTTCAATGGTGTGCTGGAAGTGAAATATAACGGCTTTCTGCTCAGTTATATCAAGGAACTGGTCAACGAAGCCAATCGTTCGGAATTATCAGTGAGCAAATATTGTCTGGCGCGGAGCGCCACCATGAAATTTGCGTTATAGGAGGGATGTCGTATGAGAAAAGTATTACTGGAGTTTTTAGAAAGCACGGGGCAATTGGATTTACAGACCATCATCCTGCGTATGGCGGTGGCAACATTGGTGGGTTTTTTGATTTACCTGTCCTACATGCTTTCCCATGAAGGAAGCATTTACAGCCGAAAATTCAATGTTTCCCTCATGGCGCTGACGGTCATCACAACGGCAGTCATGATCGTCATTGGCAATAACATTGCGTTGTCCCTTGGTATGGTGGGCGCCCTGTCCATTGTCCGTTTCCGTACTGCCATCAAGGATTCCCGTGACACCGTTTACATTTTCTGGACCATTGTCACAGGTATCTGCTGCGGTTCCGGCGATTTCCTCATTGCTGGTATCGGCGGGGCATTTACGTTTTTGATTTTGCTTATTTTCGGACGTATCAAAAATGACAATCGTGTGTTGTTCATCATTCGTACCGCAAGGGTCAATGAGGCGCGGATCGAAGCGCTCATGTTCCAGTATTTTGCCCGGAAAGCAAATCTGCGGGTAAAGAACACCACAGAAAACAGTGTGGAATTTATTTATGAAATCAGCAAACGTCTGCTGGATAAAGCCGGCAATGCCGCAAAAGGAAATATGAAAGGAAAAAGCATCACCGATGCCATCTATGAAATCGGCAATATCGAATACTGCAACATGGTGATGCAGAACGACGAAATCAGCAGCTAATGGGAGGGGAGGAAAATGAAATATCGTATTGCAGGGATTGCTGCAATGGTGCTGGTACTGCTTGCGGTATTTCTTGCCGACAACGTAGATACCGAAAACCCGGAAAAACGGGTCCATCAGCATCTCACTGCCCGTCAGCAAGACGCCGGATGCGACTGCGACGGCACCACCCTTTGTACCCATCTGCCTTTGCTGGTCATTGATACAGGCGGCGTGGTCATCCCTGGTGAGCCCATCCTCAATGACCAATCAGAAACAATTGGCTACACCACCGCAGCTGACGGAAACACCATGATTTCCGCCAAGCTCTCTGTTATGAGCAATGAGGAACAGAACCATCATCCCACAGATACCCCGGACATGGAAAGCAATATCATGATTCGTATTCGAGGCAACTCCTCCCGCCATTTCAATAAAAAGAGCTATCGTGTGAAGTTGGTGGAGGATACGGAGGGACTGGTCAATCGGGACCTGCCGCTTTTGGGCATGAGCAAAGAAAATGATTGGGCACTCCATGGACCATTTCTGGATAAAACCCTCATCCGAAACTATATGTGGATGAATATCTCCGCGGAAATCATGGGTTATGCGCCGGAAGTACGTTTCTGTGAAGTCATCCTCAATGGAGAATATCAGGGGGTCTATGTCCTGATGGAAACCATCAAGGAAGACGATTATCGGGTGAACCTCAGCAACTACGAGGAAGGCAGTGACCAAACCAGCTATTTGGTGCTGCTGGATGACCCTGATGGAAACAGAATCCTCAATAACTACACCCAGTATACATACGAAATGGAATTTTCCACCAAGGAGGACGATCCGAAACAGGTGACTTCCTCCACAGGCATACAAGTGCTGTATCCCCAGGAGGAATACCAGAGCCAAGGCGTTCTGGACTATATACAGCGGGACATCAGCCGCATTGAGCGAGGACTCTATTCCTCGGATATGGTTTCCGGGCAGTATGACTACGAGAAAGAAATAGATGTGGATTCTTTCGTGGATTATTATATCCTTCAGGAATTTTTGCTGAACAACGATATGTTCTCCCGTTCTACCTATTTTTATCGGGATGTGCGAGGAAAGTTGACGGTAGGTCCTGTCTGGGACTATAACAATATGCTGGATAACTATATCCGCACCTTTGCCAGTGGTCGTTTGTATCTGGCAAACAGAGGATGGTATGGCGCTCTCATGAAAGATGAGGATTTTGTGGAGCGGGTGCTGAATCGGTATCAAGAATTACGGCAAACATACCTTTCTGACGAATATCTGACTAATTATATGGAAGAAACCATTGCTTATCTTGGACCTGCCATTGCTCGCAATGACGCGGTGTGGGACTTCAGTTACGACGCCGCGAACCTAACCTCTTTGCAGCGGCGCAGACCGGAGGAAGGGCAGACCTTAGAGGAGGTAAACCCTTCCAGTTACACTCAGGCAGTGGAATGGATGGAAGGTTTTATGCTCAGACGCGGCGTATGGCTGGATGAAAATATCGAAAGCCTGCGGCAGTATTGTCACCAGTCCAAGACAGCAACCCAATGGGTGGAATAGGAGGTATGTGAAATGATGAAACGATTCATTCTCGCTTCTCTGGCAGTTGTCCTCCTTTTGGCAGGGATAGGATACCTGGTGTACTATCGGGGAATCTATGTGGATTTCAAACCGGAGGTATCCGTCACAGCCCGTTTCCGCACCCAGGGAAAAGAGATACAGTATTTGGATGGGGACACATGGAAAACCATGGAGATACGGGGCGTGGATTTATCCTCCAACATCCCCGGTGAAGCCATGCTGGACTTTGTGCCCGCTTATGAAGATTATAGTCGTTGGTTGGAACAGATTGGTGAGATGGGTGCCAATACCATTCGGGTCCATACAGTCATGGATGATGATTTTTATGAGGCGTTTTATGACTATAACACCACAAAAGAAAAGCCCTTGTATCTGTTACAGGGGTTGTCGGTGCCTGACCGCGCCAATTATGGAACGGAGGACATTTATCAGGAGGAATTTGTGGATCTCCTGCTGGAAAATGCCACCAAAGCCGTGGATGTCATCCATGGCAACAGAGCCATCGAACTGGGGAATTTTACAGGTACTGGCTGGTATCAGTGGGATGTTTCCCCTTGGACACTGGGCTATCTGCTGGGGCACGAATGGGACAGCGGCATCATTGCCTATACCAATCACAGCACATTAGGAGAAACTTCCTATCAGGGCACTTATTTCTACACCAAACCGGAAGCCACCCGTTTTGAAACAGCCATGGCAAAGCTCATGGATCGGGTGACGGCTTACGAAAGCGATAAATACAAAGAACAGCGGCTCATTTCTTTTGTCAATTCCCCTTGGGATGATCCCTTTGCTTATGACACACTGTATAACGCCCGTTTTGATACATACAATCAGGTGGATATGGAGCATATCGGCGCTTCTGCGGAATTGTTGTCCGGGTATTTCGCTTCTTATCGTCTGGAAACCCTTTGCCCGGACTATCAGAAATATTTCACCCGGGAACAGAAGGCGAAGCTGGGAGAACTGCTGGCAGGACTGGAAACGGGGGATTTATACAGCGGCTATCTGACTTTGCTCAATCGGTATCACACAGTGCCGGTGGCAGCAGTGGGCTTTGGTTTCTCCACTGCCAGAATGCCTGTGGTGGAAAATCATTCCCCTTTGAACGAACAGCAGCAGGGAGAAGCCCTTGTGGAGCTGTGGCAGAAAATGCGAAGTGCCGGCTGGACAGGAGGCTTTGTGTCCACATGGCAGGATGTGTGGGACAGAAACACTTGGAATACGGTCTATGCCAATTACAGCTTTGGCGTGGATAACTGGCAGGATGTACAGACAGACGGGCAGAATTATGGCTTGATGGAGTTTTGGCTGGGCAGCGGCGAAAGGGTCTGCACCGTGGACGGCAACGCTGCGGAATGGCAGGGCAAAGAGCCTGTCTGGTCATCAGATGCCATGGATGTGTATATGGATTATGACGAAAGGTATCTGTATTTCTATGTGGATGGATTTTCGCCGGAAACAGACGTTTTGTATCTCCCCATTGATACGACGCCTAAAACAGGCAGTACTTATTGGGAGGAAAAGAAGGTTTCCTTTGAAAGAGGCTGCGACTTTGTGGTGACCATCGACGGCAAGGATAACAGCCGTGTGTTGGTGCAGGAGCGTTACGAGAGCCTTTGGGTCATGTATGCTTATGAAACGGATTATAAAAATCCTTATGCGAAGGAATATTGGCGGGAAAAGGATTCCCCTGTGTTCCGTCCCATCCGTTCCATTATGGAACGGGAGGGCGTCAATGCGGGGAACCGTTGGGTTGCCATGCCCACTTACGAAACGGGAAAACTGCGCTACGGCAATGCAGCCCCCGATTCTCCTGCCTTTGATTCTCTGGCGGATTTCTGTTTTGCGGCAGATGGTGTAGAAATAAGGATTCCTTGGGGGCTGCTGAATTTCTCCAATCCTGCTGAAAGAATGATACACGATGATTACTATGAACATTATGGTGTGGAATACATACAGATTGACGAAATGTTCGTAGGCGCGGCTGTGGAAAGTGATATCAAAGGACGTATCCCCATGGCGTCTTTCCCTCTGGAAGGCTGGGGAGAATACGAGGAATATCAGGAACGTCTGAAAAAATCTTACGATGTTTTGCAGGCGGCTTGGAGTGGTCGCTGATATATACCAAAAGAAAGGAGCGGATATATGAAAGTTGAAATTTTGATCTATATCTACGGTGCAGTTTGTGCCAGCATGATCGTCTTTAACATCATTTATAATTTGCTCCTGAAAGGCAGCGAATCTCGTATGCAGAATCGGTGTCAGAAGATGCGGAGCAAAATCAATGCTCAGATCTCCCGTCTGGCAGCAGGCAAAAATGTGGAGGAAGCCCATTTGCAGGAGCTGCGGCGGAAACTTTCCCATATCAATCATTTGATGGCATTCCATCAGGTTTTGCAGGAGGATATGGAGAAAAAACCCGATTTGTATCGGGAGTATCGCCATCAGATGCGACCGGTGGTCATTTATATGGCGGCAGTTTATCGGGATAAGGAGAATATGCAGGCAGGGTATTTTGCTTACTTCCTTTCCTGTTATACGGCGGATAAACAGATGGCAATGGACTCTTTGCAGGACATTTTGCTGGATTATGTGCAGAAAAGCAATCTCTACTGCCGTTTCAATGCTCTGCAAGCCCTGTACCATTTCGGAACACCGGAAACCATAGCCAAAGCCCTTCGCATTGCCGATGACGGCAGCGTGTTCCTCCATGAAAAACTCATTACCGAAGGGCTTCTTTCCTATACAGGAGATTATCACGCACTTATTGAGGAGCTGTGGAAGAATATTATGCGGTATTCTCCTCATACCCAGCTTGCCATACTGAATTATATCCGGTTCCGCTCCGGCGAGTATCAGCGGGAAATGTACGAAATCATGATGGATAAAAAAGCGGATAAAGAGCTGCGTCTGGCGGCAATCCGGTACTGCGGCAAATATCCCTATGAACCGGCTTATGGACCTTTGCTGGCGTTTGTGGAGGATAAAGACGATACGAAATGGGAGTTTGCCACAGTGGCAGCGTCCTCTCTGGCGTCTTATGAAGGGGCAGCAGTGATAGATGCACTGAAGGAAGCCCTTCACAGCAGCAATTGGTATGTGCGCTATGCTGCTGCCCAAAGTCTGGAGCATCTCCATGTGAATTACGGTGATGTGGTGGATATTACCGCAGGCAGTGACCGCTATGCCAGAGAAATGCTCATGTATCGGCTGGAATCCCGCAAACTGCAAAGTCTGGAGGTGTAAAGAGCCATGATGGATGCGTTTAAAGAATTTTTTGATATTGTGGGTGTCTTTTTCGTCCTCTATATGATCGGTTATGCCAGTTTTCTGTTTCTGGCAGTGACTGTCGGCACTTCCGAACTGTATCAAATGAAGCGGCGGAACCAGCTGAAAAACGAATTGCTGGGGGAATACTATGTTCCCGTCACCATTGTGGTGCCTGCCTATAACGAGGAAGTGACCATTGAGGCAAACATCCGTTCTTTGCTTGCTTTGGACTATAAACTGTATGAGATTGTCGTTGTGGATGACGGTTCCAGCGACGATACTTCCAAAGTGGTGCGGGATGCCTTTCATATGCAGCAGATCAGCCGCCCCATACAGCGGAAGATTCCCTGCCAGGCAGAAGAAGTCATTTATGAAAGCTACGAATGGAAGGTGCCCATCACCCTCATCCGCAAGAAAAACGGCGGTAAGGCAGATGCTTTGAATATGGGCATCAATGCGGCAAAATATCCTTATTTTATCTGTATGGATGCCGATTCTGTGCTCCAGTATGATTCTCTGGAAAAAATCGTCCGCCCTGTGCTGGAGGACAGCAGCGTGGTGGCAGTGGGCGGCGTTGTTCGTCCCTGCAATGGTACGGAAATCCATGATGGACATGTGGTGTCTTACCGTATGCCTGACCAGATTGTCCCTTGTATGCAGGTGTTGGAATATGACCGTTCTTTTCTGGCGGCAAGGATACTTTTTGACCGGTTCAATGGCAGCATCATCATTTCCGGTGCCTTTGGGCTGTTTCATAAAAATACCGTTGTGGAAGCAGGGGGATATGACCCCGGCACCATTGGCGAAGATATGGAATTGGTGGTAAAGCTTCATGTGTATTGCAGGGAAAATGGTATCCCGTATCGTATCCGCTATGCCACCGATGCTGTCTGCTGGACACAGGCGCCGGAGAAACTGGGGGATTTATGCAAACAGCGCAGACGTTGGCATATTGGGCTGTTTCAGAGCATGATGCGCCACAGACGGATTTTCCTGAATCCGAAATATGGTCTTGTGGGATTGATTTCCTATCTGTATTTTCTGGTCTATGAGCTGCTTTCGCCTTATATCGAGGTCTTTGGGATTCTCACCATTGTACTGGCATTTGCCGTAGACCTGATCAATGTGCCATTTATGATACTGTTTTTCGGTATTTATGTGGTGTACTCCGCAATCCTGTCGTTGACGGCATTTTTTGCCCGCATTTATACGGTGGACTTGAAGCTGTCCTTTTCCGATGTGCTCAAAGCCATTGGGCTTTGCGTGGTGGAGGTTTCCTGTCTGCGTCTGGTGCTGGCATGGGTGCGGGCAACGGCTCTGATTGGATACCGCAGAAGAAAACACGCTTGGGGCAGAATCGAACGGAAAAAGATACGGTTCAAATAAAAAAGGAGGTTTTCATATGAAATTGGATCAACTGAAAAAAGGCTTTTGGGGCTACAAAAAAGCCAGCGTTTACGAATATATCACCATGATGGAAGAAGAATTTTCTGAAAAACTGGCGGAAAAAGTCACGGAACAGAAGAAGCAGGAGGAAGAATACCGCACACAGATCACCTCTCTGGAGGAAGAACTCAGTCGCGTGAGAAAAGAACTGGAGGAGCAGAAGCAGGAGCAGATGAATGTTGCTGCTGCCCTCATGGAGGCTGTGCGGTATAAGGACGAACTCCAGCAGGAAGCCCAGGAAAAAATGCAGGAAGAGCGTGCGGCATGGGAGAAAAAACTGGAAGAAGGGGCAAAAGAGCTGAATGGGTACCAGAAACAGATTGCGAAAGTCCGTGAAATGGTCCAAGGTCTGCTCCAGTCCATGGATGCCAAGTCTGAGGAAGTGGAGATGCAGATTCAGACAGTGAAGGCTGCCTGCCCCCGTCATAATATGACTTTGTTTGAAAGGAACCAGACAGAAGAAGCGTAAAGACTGAGGTGCTGACTGTGGAAGAAAAGACTTTGATTTATGTTGCGGGAAATCCCGACGCTTATCCTCTGGAGTATTTTGACAAAGATACCCAGACCTATGCAGGGGTCATCCCTGAACTGCTGGCGGAATTTTCTGACCAAAGTACATATGAAATCGTATATTATGAGGCAGATGGCACAGACCACCGGGAGGAACTAGCCCAGCAGAAGCAGGTAGACCTGTTTTCTGGCTATGAAGCAGAGGAGGAACAGCTGGATCATGCCCATGAACTCTCCCTTTTTTCTGGAGAAAATGCCTATATGCTCTATTTTACAGAGGCTGCTCCTGCCGCCTTTCGGTCGGATTTGCAGGCTTATCTGGCGGAAGTATCCCCGGCAGAGATGACAGGGCTTTTGATGGCTTCCGTGGAAACGCCGCCCAGCTCTCAGGGATTGTACTGGACAATGGGAGCCATGGGCGCTGCCCTTTTGGTCATGGCAGTGGTGCTGCTTCTGACGGTGCGCCGATACCGCAGGAAATTGAAAGAAAGCCAGCAGAATGTGGAAACGGACGAAACCACAGGTCTGGGGAATATGGAATATCTGGAACGGTATTATAAACAATATATCAATGATAAAAATCGGATACTGTATCAGGCTGTGTATTTCTATGTGGATACAGACCGCCTGCGCAGACTTGGCAGCGGACAGGAAACAGATGAATTCCTTCGTTACTGCGCTGTGATTTTGGGAGAATATACGGAAGATAGTGATATTCTGGCAAGGGTATCAGAACAAGGCTTTTTGATGCTGCGCCTTGGGGGCAGCGCAGAACAAACGGATACATGGCTTTGCACCTTGCTGGAGAGAGTCCGCGACTATGCGAAGCGCTACGGCAAGCCTTATGATACCAATCTTTATGCGGGCATTTATCCGCTGAAAAGTCAGGACAGAGATTTGAATGAAATCGTTTTTCAGGCGTCTCAGGGAGCTTATCAGGCGGAAAAAGAAGAAGTGCCGTATCTGTTCTGCTCTCAGGCAATGATTCAGAAATCCCTCCAGGAGCGGCAGCTTCAGGCGAGCATCGATCAGGCTTTTGCACAAAAAGAATTCCAATTGTATATCCAGTTTTATGTGGATGCCCAGACCCTTAAAGTGGTCGGCGGGGAAGCCTTGTCCCGCTGGAAACATCCGCAAAAGGGGATCTTGCTGCCAAGCGTATTTATTCCGCTGCTGGAACGGGAAAAAATGATCAGCCGACTTGACTATTACTGCCTAAAAGAGGTATGCTTCTTCTTAGAGAGCCTTTTGAAGGCAGGCGTGGATACCTTTTTCGTATCCTGCAATTTCTCCCGTGAAACTTTTGCGGCAGCGGACTTTGCCCAAAAGGTACAGGAGATTTTGAATGGATTCACATTTCCAAGAGAACTGCTGATTCTGGAGATCACCGAAAGCGTTTCTGTCAGAAACGCCGCCCAGATACGACAGAATGTCATTGCATTGAAAAAGTACGGCGTCAGAGTGGCATTGGACGACTTTGGCGAAGGCTTTACCTCTTTTTATGATCTGCAAAAATACCCCATTGACGGCATCAAACTGGATAAAGGTCTGGTGGATCATGTGACGACGCCCATTGGTACAGCTATACTCAAGGCTATGATACAGGTGGGACATGAGCTGAATATGACCATCCTTGCCGAAGGGGTAGAAACAGATGCGCAGGTGAAGGCGCTGCAGGAAATCCACTGCGATGTCATCCAGGGATTCCGTTTCTGCCATCCACTGCCACAGTGGGAGGCAACAGAGCAGATCATTCAGAACAGACGAACATAAGAAAAAGACAAGCTGTGCCTAATTGCCTTTCTGGAAAAAAGACAAAGACACAACAGAAGGTTTACAGGGTAGGAGGCAAGTATGGACGAGAAGAAATTGACAAAACAATTGCGCCGCATTACCATCATTACCATCATCGGCAGCTTGCTGCTCAGTGCCATTGGTTTTGGTATTTTTACCTATATCATGAAATCTGCCCATGAAGCGGAACATGAACAGCTCAAGGCGGAAACAGAAGAATATCGTGGACGTTTGGTCAGACAGATGGATAAAAATTTGCAGATTCTGACAACGCTGTCCAAGGCATATGAAGTCAGTACCATTACCGATGAACCTGAATGTCTTGGAAAGAGTTTGATGGAAACCAATACTGCCGACGGCTTTCTCAGTATGGTATATATGCGCCAAGATGGTACAGGTCTTATACATACGACAATTTCTGGCGAGGTAGCGGCAATCACCATGGATGACCTGCATCCTTATGCCGTTGAGGTGGTGGAGTCCGCACTGCAAGGGAAAAATGCCGTTTCCAAGATCTTCAGGAGCGATGTGCTGGATGAGAAGCTGTTTGTATACGCTGTTCCTGTATATGAAAACGGGGAAGTCGTTGGTGCGCTGGCAGCTGGTGATACCCTTGATATTTTTACAGAGGCTACTGGCGGCAAAACGGTCATGGGCGGGGCAGGGTATCTGCACCTGATTGCCGATAACGGGAGGTTTTTGGTACGGTCGGAAAATACGTTGGTAGATGAGGAAATGAAATACCTTTATGAAGGGGATATCCTTTCAGAACAGACCAAGGCGAAGGTGCAGGCTGCACTGGAAAAAGGCGAAGATGTCTGCGAGGAATTTACCTACGAAGGCAATCGTATGCATTTTTATATGGTGCCTTTGGATATCAATGGATGGTATTTGTACTGCGCCAATAAGGTGTGGGGTTCTTCCTCCTCATTGGGCGATGCTTTGACCATCTTTGGCGTACTGATGGTGCTGATGCTGATTCTCATGAATATATTGCTTTACAGTGGACGCCGTGTCTTTAGCCAAAATATCAAAAGCCTGATCCGTCTGGCTTATGAAGACCCCATCACTGGGGCAAAAAATACAGCCTACTTTGATGAAAATTTCCAGCGGATATTGGAAACAAAACAGCCTTTCAGCACAGCGGCTTTGAACGTCCATAATTTCAAAGGTATCAACGACCTGTTTGGCAGAATGCGCGGGGATCGCGTGCTGTGTTATATGGAAAATGTGCTGGATCATAACCTGAAAGAAGGCGAGTTTTTCTGCCGTGACACAGCAGACCTGTTTTACCTGCTGCTGTTGGATACAGACCAGGAATCTATCAAAAAACGTTTGGCTGTCATCATTGAGCAGATCAGAGCATCTTCTTTGGAATACGGCGAGTTTAGTTATGACCTTTCCCTCTATGCCGGCGTTGCCATAGGGGAAGACAGGGAGAAAGCTTTGCTGGCTATGCAGAGCATCGAACATACCCACCATACGGATATTGCCTTTTACAATCACGACATGCACAATGCCGTGCGGAAGAAAAACAGCATCGAAAGCCAGATGTACCCGGCTTTGCAGAATAAAGAGTTCAAACTGTTTTTACAGCCGAAGTTTGGCATGAAAAATGAAGGTCTGGTGGGGGCAGAAGCTTTGGTGCGCTGGCAGAATCCAGACGGCTCTTACCGCTATCCAAATGAATTTATCCCGCTCTTTGAGGAAAATGGATTTTGTCTGAAACTGGATCTTTATATGGTGGAACGAGCCTGTGAGCAGATCAAAGCATGGAAGGACGCGGGTCTGACCCCTGTGCCCATTTCCGTAAACCAGTCTAAGATGCTGTTTTCTGACCTGCATTATCCAGATAACCTGATGCAGATACTGAATCGGTATGATGTTTCTCCTTCTTTGATCACGCTGGAGATACTGGAAGGGGTTGCTACGGATAATCTGGAACTGCTGAACCATCAGATTGAGGCGCTCCATGCCCTGGGCTTCCGCATTTCCATGGATGACTTTGGCAATGGATATTCTTCTTTAAATATGCTGTATCAGCTGAACATCGACGAATTGAAGCTGGATCGGGGCTTCTTGCGGCAGGTTTCCAAAGAGGACGAAGAACGCCGCTATATCATATTGGAGCAGATCGTCAGCTTTGCACGGAAACTGGGCATTGCCACCGTTGCGGAGGGCATTGAAACCCAGGAGGATGAGGAATTGATACAGGCGCTCAAATGTAATTTCGGACAGGGTTATTTCTATGATAAACCCATGAGCGCCAAGGAATTCAGTCAGCGTTATATGAAAAAAGACGAAAAATGACACTTTGCTGTCATAGATCAAAATAAGAAATCACACCCCGTTTGTTGGACTGGATGCCCTGCGGGGTGTTTTCATGTCCAAAGAGCAGGCATTTGGAAAGGGAGGAGCTTTCCCTCCTGTTTTCTCTGATAAAAAAATATCATAATTTTTTTTGAATTTTACAAGAGAACCACACTTTTGTTCTACTTTATGATATACTGATACTGTATCGGCTTTTTGGAACCAATTTTTATTAGAATCAGAAGAATCGGGTGTGATACAATGGATTTTTTGAACAGCTTTTTCAGTGGTCTGGGCATCACAGAATTTGTACGTCCGTCCATTGGCATAACGGATGTGCTGGATATCCTGATTGTGGCATATATCATCTATAAAGTCATTTTCTGGATCAAAGAAACCCGTGCCTGGGTCCTTTTCAAAGGGATACTGGTGATCTTTGCCTTTGCGGCAGTGGCAGCCCTTTTGAAATTACATACCATCATTTTCGTTCTTTCCAACACCATCAATATGGGCATCATTGCACTGCTCATCGTTTTCCAGCCGGAAATGCGAAAGGCTTTGGAACAGCTGGGCAAAGGAAAGATATTTTCTTACTTCACCCGCGGCGAAGATGCCGGGGATGAAAAAGCCGCAGCCCGCACTGTAAACGAAATCGTCAAAGCGGCGGACAAAATGGGTGCGGCAAAAACAGGCGCCCTGATCCTTATGGAACAGGAAGTGCCTCTGGGCGATCTGGAAAGAACAGGCATCCCCATCGATGCCATCGTGTCCAGTCAGCTCCTCATCAATATTTTTGAACACAACACCCCCCTCCATGATGGGGCGGTGATCATCCGGCGGAACCGTGTGGCAGCTGCCACCTGTTTCCTGCCATTGACAGACAGCAACGAAGTCAGCATGGAACTGGGTACCAGACACCGGGCAGCCATCGGTGCCAGCGAGGTTTCTGATGCCCATGTGATCGTCGTTTCTGAAGAAACGGGGAAGATTTCCGTTGCAAGAGGCGGCGTTTTGTATCGGGACTTGACGCCAGAACAATTGAAAAACATGATCTCCGAACAGGATCATCAATCCGCCAAAAAGAAACTGGCGATTTGGAAAGGAAGGCAGGATAAATGAAACGATTTCAGGAATTGCTCATGAAAGACCTGGGCTGGAAACTGCTTTCCGTGGCCATTGCTACCACCATGTGGTTTATGGTCATCAGCATCAATCAGCCCATTGATACAAGATCATACAGTACCACCCTCCAATTGGTAGGGGAGGAAACATTGACTGCCCGGGGGCTTACGGTAGCCAATCGGGAAGATTTGACCAATACAAAGGTCAGCATCAAAGTCAAAGCCCAGCGAACGGCGCTGGACCGGCTCAGTCAGCGGCAGGCGGATTTGATTTCTGCCAGTGTGGATCTGTCAGATTTGACGTATGCCCAGGATGGTGATACCATCACACTGCCTGTAGATACTTCCGTTGGCAGCGGCGCTACAGGATATACCGTTGAGAGCAAAGTCCCCGGCAGCGTGGAAATTCAGGTGGAAACTTTGGCAGCCAAGGAATTCCCGCTGGAAGTTTCCTTGAATGGGGAAGTCACAGAAGGTACCCACCTGTCAACACCTAAGTTGATTCCAGAAACCATTATGGTCAAAGGGGCAAAATCCGCTGTGGACAGCGTTGTGGCAGTGCGCCTGTCTGTCAATGCGGCAGATGCGGTGCAGCAGATGGATTTGCAGGTGAAACCCGTCGCTTATGACAAAGACGGCAATACCGTAAACGGCGTGACATTCTCCGTGGATACGGTCACCGTTTCTTATAGCCTGAATGAGGCAAAACAGGTGCCTGTTCAGGTTTCCGTAACAGGCAGCCCGGCAGACGGCTATCATTTAGGGGAAATCACATGCACCCCCAAAACCGTTTCTGTCATTGGGGCAAAAGAAGATCTGGATAAACTGAATGTGATTTCTCTGGATCAGATTGACGTTAGTGGAGCAACCAGCTCCATCAGCCATACCTTCCAGCTTTCTGATTATCTGCCAGAAGGGGTAAAACTGGAAGAAGGCAGCAGTGCTGTGGTTCAGGTCCTTGTCCATGTGGACAGAGGGGAAGAAAAGACCGTAACGGTTTCTTCTGACCAGATTCACCTGACCAATGGGCAGGATGGATATCAGTATCATCTGCCGGACAGCATTTCCGTTTCCATCAACGGCGAAGCAAGCCAGCTGGCAGCAGTGGAAGGCAGCGACCTGTCAGGTCAGGTGGATGTTTCCGCTCTCACAGAAGGGGAACATACCGTTTCCATTGATTGGAACCTGCCAAGCGGCATTACGGCAGACAGCAGCACCGTTACCATAGAAGTGACGGCTGCCGGCAGCGATGAATCAGATACAGAATCATAAACAATATGAGAAAATAAGAATAAGGAGTTTGAACAGAATATGGGTAGATTATTTGGTACGGACGGTGTCCGCGGTGTAGCGAATACGGAACTGACAGGGGAAATGGCGTTCCAGCTGGGACGTGCAGGCGCTTATGTACTGACAAAAGAAACAAAACACGCACCCCGCATTTTGGTGGGGATGGATACCCGCATCAGCGGAGATATGCTGGAAGCGGCGTTGGTGGCAGGCATTTGCTCTGTGGGCGCCCACGCAGTGCTGGCAGGCATCGTGCCCACACCTGCAGTGGCTTATCTGGTACGGAAATATCGTCTGGATGCGGGTGTTGTCATTTCCGCATCCCATAACCCCGTGGAATACAACGGCATCAAGTTTTTTAACAGCCAGGGCTATAAACTCAGCGATGATCTGGAAGACGAAATCGAAAACATCATTCTGAGCCATCCTGAAATCCTGCCTTCTCCCACAGGGGCAGCCATCGGTACCCATACCGTAGCGGAAGACGCGCTGGATGATTACATTGCATTTTTGGGCAGCACCACAAAGGAAAAATTCGGCGGCATCAAAGTGGCTTTGGACTGTGCCAACGGCGCATCCTACAAAGCGGCTCCTATCACACTGCTGAATCTGGGTGCAAGCCTCTGTATCATCCATAATGAACCTGACGGCACAAACATCAACGAACGCTGCGGTTCCACCCATATGGAAGACCTGAAAGCATTTGTAAAAGAAAATAACGCAGACATCGGTTTCGCTTTCGACGGCGACGCAGACCGTTGTCTGGCTGTAGACGAAAACGGCGAACTCATCGACGGCGATAAAATCCTTGCCATCTGCGGTTTGGATATGAAGGAAAAAGGCACACTGAAAAACGATACCATCGTTGGTACCGTTATGTCTAACCTGGGTCTGACCATGATGGGCAGAGAAAAAGGCATTGCCATTGAACAGGCAGGCGTTGGTGACCGTTACGTTCTGGAACGCATGATCGAAGCGGAACGCAATCTGGGCGGTGAACAGTCCGGTCATATCATTTTCCTGGACCATAACACCACAGGTGACGGCATTCTCACAGCTATCCAGCTGCTGTCCGTTATGAAACGCACAGGCAAAAAGGCATCCGAACTGGCAAAAGCCATGGAAGTGATGCCTCAGGTGCTGGTAAATGCCCGTGTCAATAACGCAAAGAAAAACACTTATATGGAAGTACCTGCTATCCGCCATGCCATTGCAAAACTGGAAGAAGAATTTTCCGCAGACGGCCGTGTGCTCATCCGTACTTCCGGTACAGAACCTCTTATCCGTGTTATGATTGAAGGTAAAGACATGGAACGCATGGAAAAAGCGGCAAAAGAACTGGCAGCATTCATCGAAAAGACATTGCAGTAATAAAGGAGAAACGAAATGAAAAAAGGAATTGCGGTTTTATTGGCATTGTTGTGTATGCTGGCATTTGCCGGATGCAGCGGCGATCCGGAAACTCAGTTTGCCACAGTCAACGAAATGGAAGGCGTGACACTGGAACTGAAAGAAGATACCCTGAAAGCCACCAGCGGTACATTCCTGCTGACCAATGGCACAGATGCGGAAATCAGCTATCGTGACGCGTATCACATGGAAAAGAAAGACGCAGACGGTCATTGGAAAGAATTTGTAGGCACTGCCAATGCCCAGTGGGGTGAAGAAACCGTTGCAGTGCCTGCCGGAGAAACGGTAGAACTGCCTATCAATTGGAAAAACCTCTGTGGCAGTATCGGCACTGGTGAATTCCGTCTGATCATTGAAGTAGACGGCAATCCCATTGCGGCAGAGTTCACAAGAGAATAAAATATGGAAAATAAAAAAACATTAGGGGCATCTTCATAAGAAAACAAAGAAAGCCGAAATCCTTATTATGACAAAGGATTTCGGCTTTCTTATTATATTGAGATTTTATTTGATATGTTTTCTTCTGAAGATAGCCGTTGCAATTCCCCTTAAGAAATCAAGTGGAAAGAAAATCAATGTTTTCTTAAGGGGAAGTTGCTTTTTGTCTGGTTTTTTTGATGCTTAAAACAGCAGATCCACCATGGTTTTGGCTTTTTCGATGTCCTCCAGAATGGATTTCTGCTTTTCTTCGAACAGCAGCTCTTTGTTGTAGCTGTAGTATTTTTCGCAGCCGTTTTCGCTGATGAATTTCACGCTGTAGTAGTTGGCAGTCAGTTCTGTGATGAAAATGACCATTTCCTGTCCAGCGCCGAAGGCTTCTTCTAAGAAGGCAAAAGCGTTGTCCAGTGCTTCGGAGGCGTGAGAGATGGCGTTTTCTCTATCTTCCACCACATCAGCGAATTTCTCTTTCATCATGCCGAATACGTCGTCTTTTTCCCGCAGACCTGCTCCTTTGGCTGCCTGCACATAGCCTTCCATGGTCTGGATGGTGGCAAGGTATGCCTGTGCGCTGTGTTTGTCCAGAAGTCCCGCTTTCTTTTCTCTGTGGTACTTGCTCTGGATTTCTTCCATGTAGGAGTCTGTGAGGGTTTCCCAAGGGGTTTCGGCGCAGTAAGGGCTTGCGAAGCGCTCCTTGATTTCTTTCAGCACCCCGTGAAGCTGTACGGTCTGCAAGTCTTTGTCATAAGCCGCTGTAAAGTCTTCTGTCAGGCGGCTCAAGAGCAGACCCATGACGCTGAGACGTTCGTCGAAAGGCGCTTCCTGCAATTTTTCCACGGCGCCTTTGGTGTAGTTCCCAGCCAGAATGTCTCCCACACGGTAATCTGTGCGGTATTTTTCGTAAAGGTCTAAATAGTTGGCAAAATCCTTAGCGATTTTCTTGTGCTGCAAATACTGAACGATGAGGGTTTCGTCAGCGGCAATGCCCAGTTCCTCATAAACCTGCAACATGTTGGACAGGTCCTCCCAGCCTCTGGCAGTGGCAAAACGCTTGCCGTCCACAGTGGTTTCCATGGCATAGAAATGGTTTTTCTTGATTTCCAGATAGGACAGCACAGCCCCGTGAAGCCCCTGTTTCCATGCGTATTCTTTCCATGCGGCAAAATCAGGCTCTACGTCGATTTTCTTCACACGGTCTAAGGTTACCACGTCAAATTCCCGCACGCTCTTGTTGTATTCGGGGGGGTTGCCTGCTGCCACGATGATCCAGCCTTCGGGCACCTTGTGAGAGCCAAATGTTTTTGCCTGCAAAAATTGCAGCATGGCAGGCGCCAGTGTTTCGGATACGCAGTTGATTTCGTCGATGAACAGGATGCCTTCTTTCAGCCCTGTTTCTTCCATTTTGTCATAAACGGCACCAATGATTTCACTCATGGTGTATTCTGTCACAGCATATTCCTTGCCGCCGTAGTTTTTGTGGCTGATGAAGGGCAGCCCCATGGCGCTCTGACGGGTGTGGTGGGTGATGCTGTATGCCACCAGCCCCACGCCGCATTCCCTTGCCACCTGTTCCATGATGGCAGTTTTGCCGATACCCGGCGCACCCATGAGCAGCAGGGGACGCTGCCGCACCACAGGGATTTTATATTCTCCGTAAGCGTCCTTTGCCAGATAAGCGGCAATGGCATGCTTGATTTCTTCCTTTGCCTGTTTGATATTCATAGCATTACTCCTTGTTATACGAAATTTCCAAATCTTCTTTGCCCAAAATGACTTTCATTGCCCAAGGGGGCACTTCCCGTTCGTTGTACATGCCCTCGTCGAAAAAGACGAATGCCGTTTCGTAGGGCGGGCGGCGTTTTGGGAACTGTCCCCAGCCGTCGGTGAAGTAAATGAGCCCTTTCAGATTGCGAAAGACTTTTTCTTCTATCAATTTAGATACATAGGTGAATACGGGACGGAAGTCCGTGCCGCCGTTTCCCCGCAGGTCAAAATTCTCCATGTATGCCGCCATCTCCTCGGCGGAGGTGATGACTTTATCCTGCTGGATGACCGTATCACACTGTATGATGTGGATGTGGAAGGTATGGAAAAAGCTTTCGTTCTGCCGCAGAATGGCGTAGGTTTCTTCTAAGAATTTACGCACCACTTCGCCCTCGCAGGATTCCGAGGTGTCAATGGCAATAACGATTTCCTCTACTTTTTTCACTTCCTTGTATTCCAAAGCCTCGATGAGGGGCAGGTTGCCGTAAAGCTGCAAACCATAAGTATAGAAAATATAGTCATAGCTGTCGTCATCCACCTGCATATCCTCTTTGAGGGTCACAAATTTTTCCAGAAAACGGCGGTAGTCATACCGCTCCCGGTTTTCCACTTTCAGGTATTGCAGCAGGTCGCCGGCTTCTTCCCCGGCTTCCTTGGAGAAGGTTTCCAGATTGGTCTGCATCTTTTCGCTGATGTCACGCCACTTTTCCTCTAACTCCTGTCTGCGCTGCTGTTTCTGCTCGTCGTTCTGGTCGTTTTGGTTCTGGTTGTTGTTGTCGTCTTGGTTTTCGTCCTGATTCTGGTCGTCGTCCTTTTTCTTTTCCCAGAAAACATGGTCGTCCACCCAGAATTCCAATTGCAGTTTGCCGAAGTCCTGTATGGACAGTTTTTCCCTTTGCAGCACTTCGTAAATGCCTTCGGCGGAAAGGACTTTCAGCTCTCGCCGCAGTTTGTCATACCATTCATTCCGTCGGTCGGATACCACCAGACGCACTGACTTGAAGGGCAGGGCATCCACCATGGATTCTACGGCAATGTCACACGCCAGATTCCAGTATTCCTCGTCCCGGTCGCCCTGATGGAAGGGATGGCGGAACAGGCAGTGGAGCAGCATGTGCAGATACGCCCGATTCACCAGCACCCGGTCAGACAGATACCGCTGGATGAGGTAACGGGGGTTGAACAGTATTTTCTCCCCGTCGGTCCCTACGTAGAGGGAGGACAGGTTCATTTCATAACGCAGAGAGCTGAGGGCAACGTCCAGAAACCGCATGGATAAATAAAGCTCATTGCGGGAGGCGCTTAATATGCGGCTGCCGATTTGTATGAGCTGCTGATGGGTTTCGTTCATGGTTTTCCCCCTTTACAGATCAAATGATTTTTTCTTTTTCGCAAAATGGGCGTGCTGGTATTCCAGCAAAAAGCCCGTGATTTCTGTTTTTTTGGCTTCTCCTGCCATTTCCAGCAGGGAATCGATATTTTCCGCCGTAATCAGCCCCCACTGGGCGAACAGGCGGATTTTGTCCAGACTGCCTTGCTGGGTATAGTACCCAAAAGCAGTGGAAAAATGCTCTTTCAGATATTGCAGATAATCCTGTCTGCGGTTTTCCTGCAAGCGGTAGGGGTATTCCAGACGGTACATGGTCAGAAGCAGTACCATCAGCGCCCCGTCCTCTCGCTTGGTCAGGTAAAAAAGCTCGTCGAACCGGCGGAAATCAATGTCCGAATTGCCGATGCACTGACGGAACAGATGGCCTGTGCCGTAGTTCACCTGATGGAACTGACGGGCAGGGGTATCCTCGATGTATTCATATTGGAAATCGGGAATGAGCAGTTTTGCCCGGTTTCCGTCGTCAAAATCCATGGTCAGATGGAGTTCGTGGTTGAGCACTGCCACCAAGTCCGCAATGTGGCGGCATCTGCCAAAGGAAATGGATGTGAGCTTGTCGCAGTTCAAAAACAGCCCTGTGCCCAGGTCAGTGGTTTCTCTGGGGATGTTGATTTCCTCCATTTTCCGGCAGTTGTAGCAGGCATAAGCCCCGATTTTCTGTACTGTTTCGGGAATCCGCAGCTTTTCCAGACTGCGGCAGTCATAAAAGGCATAGCCCTCAATGACGGAAAGCTGGGGCGGCAGGGCAATCTGTTTCAGAGAAATACACCCCGCAAACAAATGGTCAGGCAATACCGCCAGATTTTCCGGCAGGTGAATGACCTCCAAAGCGGAACAGCCCCCAAAGGCATAAGCCCCCATTTCCCGGATGGTGTCCGGTAAATACAGCCGTTTCAAGGCTTCCCCGGTGACTTCTTTCAGCGGGGCTTTTCTGGGCATGTCCGCTCCTTCCGCAAAGGAAAGCTGGGCAGGCGTTTCTGTTTCATTTACCTCTGCCTCCGTCTGCACCGCAAAGGCATAGGGGGCAATGGCAATGACAGGCAAGCCGCCAATGTGGTCGGGAATGCGGATTTCCGCCGCCCGTCCTGTGACGCCGATGATTTTCACCCCTTCGGCGTAGGGGGTATATGTTATGGTAATGGGAATCATAGTTTTTCCTCGTTTTCTATACAAAATCCTGTTTCAATCATATATTATACTGCCTGCGGAGGAAGGCTGTCAAAGGAAATCCCCATTGGAATAGTAGAAAATACAAGGGAAAAGCACTCTTGACGAAACGGGGGAACGTGATAAAATAGAAAAGTAATGTGTCCCTATAGCTCAGTTGGATAGAGCGACCGCCTCCTAAG
>ENA-UONQ01000993-UONQ01000993.1-human-gut-metagenome-genome-assembly--contig:-CS26-NODE-993-length-28263-cov-6.586926_pt1 | contig 28263 bp, 12 predicted proteins | sample MGYA00242460_ERZ724007 | MGnify/ENA metagenome assembly ERZ724007
GAGGTGCGTTTCCGCGTCGCCGACCGGGCGACGCGCGAGGCCGTCGTGGGCGCCGTGGCCGAGCTGCGCAGCCGCACCGACACCGCGGCGGCGCCACTCGACACCACTTCGGACATCGACGGACGCGGAACGTTCCCCCGCGTGCCGCACGGGGACTACCGCCTCACCGTCACCTCGCTCGGTTACGACTCGCTGCGCCGCGACCTGCGGGTCGGCGCGGCAACCGTCCGGCTCGATTCGCTGTGGCTCGCGCCCCGCGCCGAAGCCATCGACCAGGTGACCGTCGAAGCCCCGGCGCTCCGTTCGTCGGTGCGCGGCGACACGCTCTCCTACCGCGCCTCGGCCTACAAGGTCTCGTTCGGCGCCGACGCCGAATCGCTGATCTCGAAGATGCCCGGACTGGAGGTCGCCGACGGCGGCATCGAAGCCCAGGGGCGCACCGTGCAGCGGGTCTACGTCGACGGACGCGAGTTCTTCGGCAACGACGTGATGTCGGCCATCCGCAACATTCCGGCCGACATGATCGAGAGCATCGACATCTACAACTCGCAGAGCGACCAGTCGGAGTTCACGGGCGTCGACACCGGCGAAGGGCACACGTCGCTCAACATCGTGACGCTTCCCGACAAGCGGCGGGGCGCCTTCGGCCGCCTCTACGGCGCCTACGGCATTGCGGACAAGTACATCGGGGGCGGCAATGTCAACATTTTCGACAACGACCGCCGCATCTCGGTGGTCGGCCTGGCGAACAACATCAGCCGCCAGAACTTCTCGTTCGAGGACATTCTCGGCACGACGGACCGGTCGGGCCGGAAAAGCCCGAACAACAGCTTCATGGTCCGCCCGCTGGACGGCATCTCGACGGTGCAGGCCATCGGCGTCAATTACAGCGACGACTGGGGCGCGAAGGGAAAGGTCACGGCCAGCTACTTCTTCAACCGCACCGACAACCGCAACACCAGCCAAAGCGACCGGCAGACCTTCACTTCGACGGACAAACTGGTGCTCTACAACGACGAGAACCGCTCGAAGACGCTCAACCTCAACCACCGCTTCAACTCGCGCATCGACTACAAGTTCTCGGACCGCCATTCGGTGATGATGCGCACCTCGTTCAGCCTGCAGGACAACAACTCCCGCAACGAACTTCGGAGCCGCACCGACAACAAGTTCTCCGACGACGACATCCGCTTCGTCTACCGCCGCCGCAACTTCGGCCACAACAACAGCGACGGTTACAACGTCTCGAACTACCTGCTCTACCGCTACCGCCTGCCGGGCGCCAAGTCGCACAACCTGACCGTCGGAGCCGGGGGAACCTACCGCAGCTACGAACAGCTGAGCCGCCCGCGGCAGTACACCTTCCGCGACCCGGACAACATCGAGTGCGACACGTCGGACTACTCTTCGCGCAACATCACGCGCACCGACCGCGACCAGCCGGGCTACGACGTGAACGGCAACGTGAGCTACATCCGTTCGCTCTCGAAACGCTCGCGCCTGAGCTTCGAATACCGCATCAACTACACCGACAACAGCGTCGAACGCAATACGTTCGTGCTCACCAAAGAGAACGTCTTTCCGGACGAGCGCAACCCCAGGCAGTCCACCGAATACGACTACGCCTACCTGACCCACCGCATCGGCAGTACGTACCAGTATTATTTCAAAAAGACGAAGATCGCCGGAACGCTCCACTACCAGCACGCCGCCTTCAGCAGCGACTACGCCTTTCCCTATGCGCGGAAGACCGAGACGTCGTTCGACAACCTGACATACAGCGTGGTGGCCAACATCAACGTAAACCGCAACAACACCTTGAAGTTCAACGCTTCGGGACGCACGTCGAATCCCCGCGCCACCGACTTGCAGGACATCGTCAACACCACCAACCGCCAAAACGTCTTCGCCGGAAACCCCGGTCTCGACCCGGTCTACACCCACCGCCTTTCGGGCCAGTACATCCGGGCGAATCCCGCCAAAGGGCGCACCTTCACCGTCTCGGCGGAAGCGACGGCCAGCCCCAACACCATCACCGACTCGCTGGTGATCGACTCGCCGGATTTCGTGATCGACGACGAAGGGACCAAACTGGGCGAAGGCAACCAGTACACCAAGCCGGTCAACCTCGCGGGACTTTGGAGCCTGCGCGCCAGCGTCAACTACGGCATGCCGGTCCGGTGGCTGCGCTCGAACCTCAATTTCCGGGCGGGCATCTCGACGGGCCGCATCCCGAGCATCATCAACGGCGAACGCAACTTTCTGAACAACAACGTCTACAATGCCGGCCTGACGCTCGGCAGCAACATCTCGGAAGCGGTGGACTTCCGCCTGAGCTACACGGGCCGCTACAACGTGAGCCGGAGTTCCTCCGAGGTGCGCACGCTCGACAACACCTATTTCAGTCAGACGGCGAAAGCCGAGACGACGTTCGTCCTCTGGAAACGCCTCGTCCTGCGCGCCAACGCCGACTACAACTACTACCGGGGGATCACGGACACGTTCCTCGAAGAGCGGCTGATCTGCAACGCGATGCTCGGTGTCAAGCTCTTCCGCAACTGCCTGGGCGAAGCCAGCGTCGGAGTGAACGACATTCTCGACCAGAACGGCACGACCTTCCGCCGCACGGTGTCGGGAACGACGCTGCGCAACGTGACGAACCTGGCCGTCGGCCGCTACGTGTCGTTCCAGTTCACCTACAACCTGCGTCTTTTCCGCCGCCAGAGCAACGCCGTGATGGACGCATTGCAGGGAAAGTAACCGATTTTCCGCCCGAAACGCCGGTTTTCGCGTTTTTTTCACTATTTTCGTAGCTCAAACCCAATAATCCATTATGAAAAAACTACTTCTGACACTTCTGCTATTCAGTGCCGGGACCGGAATTTCCGCAGCCAAGACCTACGATCTGAAATCCCCCGACGGGAAAATCGCCGTACGCGTGGATGTCGGCGCCGACGCCGTCACCTACTCCATTTCGCGCGACGGCAAAGAGCTGATCGCCCCCTCGCCCCTTTCGCTCACGCTCGCCGACGGGCGCGTGCTCGGCCGCAAAGCCTCGGTGCGCAAGGCGTCGGCAAAAAGCGTCGACGAAATCATCGAAGCGCCCTTTTACAAGCGCAGCGCCGTCGAGGACCGATACAACTCGCTGACGCTTACGTTCAAAGGGGATTACGGCATCGACTTCCGGGCCTATGACGACGGCGCGGCCTACCGGTTCCGCACCTCGATGAAGGACGAAATCACCGTTACGGACGAGCTGGTGGACATCCGTTTCCCGGAGGACTTCACGACGCTGGTCCCCTACGCCCGCGACGGCAAGAAGGAACCGGGGCTGGCCCGCTACTACTTCAACAGCTTCGAAAACACCTACTCCACCCAGCCCGTCTCGAAGGTCGCCGACGACCGCCTGGCCTTCCTGCCTATCCTGGCAGACGCCGGAACGGCGAAAATCGTCATCACCGAGGCCGACCTGGAGGACTACCCGGGCATGTACCTCTACAACCCCACGGGCGGCAAGGCCCTCCGGGGCAACTTCGCGCCCTATCCGGCCAAGGAGGTGCAGGGAGGCCACAACGAACTGCAACTGCTGGTGACCGAGCGCGAAGACTTCATCGCCCGCACCTCGGGGACCCGCACCTTCCCGTGGCGCGTCTTCGCCATCGCCGGACGCGACATCCAGCTGGCCGACAACGACATGGTCTACCGTCTCGCCGCACCCTCGCGCGTGGAGGACGTCTCGTGGATCAAACCCGGCAAGGTGGCCTGGGACTGGTGGAACACCTGGAACCTCTACGGCGTGGACTTCAAGTCGGGAATCAACAACGAAACCTATAAATACTACATCGACTTCGCCGCCGACCACGGCATCGAATACGTCATCCTCGACGAAGGCTGGGCCGTGAACAAAAAGGCCGACCTTTTCCAGGTCGTTCCCGCGATCGACCTGCCCGAACTGGTCGCCTACGGCAAGGAACGCGGCGTGGGCATCGTCCTCTGGGCCGGTTTCTATGCCACGGAACGCGACCTCGAACGCGTCTGCAAACACTACTCGGAGATGGGCATCAAGGGCTTCAAGGTCGATTTCCTCGACCGCGACGACCAGAAGATCGCCGATTTCACCTACCGCCTCGCGGAAACGGCCGCCAAATACCGCCTGTTCCTCGACATGCACGGCTACCACAAGCCCGCGGGAATCCAGCGCACCTATCCCAACGTGCTCAACTTCGAGGGCGTCTTCGGGCTGGAGCAGATGAAGTGGACCAGCGAGAAGACCGACATGGTGACCTACGACGTGACGATCCCCTTCATCCGCATGCTCGCCGGACCGATGGACTACACGCAGGGCGCCATGCGCAACGCCACGCGCCGGAACTTCCGCGCCGTAGGCTCCGAGGCCATGAGCCAGGGCACGCGCTGCCGCCAGCTGGCCGAATACGTGATCTTCGAATCGCCGTTCAACATGCTGTGCGACTCGCCGTCGAACTACATGCGCGAGCCGGAATGCACGGAGTTCATCGCCTCCGTCCCGACGACTTGGGATGAGACCGTGGGCCTCGACGGCCGCGTCGGGGAGTACGTCTCCATCGCACGCCGCAAGGGCGACACCTGGTACGTCGGCGGCATGACCGACTGGAACGCCCGTACCCTGACCATAGACCTCGGCTTCCTGGGCGAGGGCGCCTACACCGCCGAACTGTTCCGCGACGGCGTCAACGCCGACAAGGCGGCCCGCGACTACAAACGCGAGTCGGTCGAAATTCCCGCCGACCGGAAGCTGACGGTGAAGATGGCTCCCGGAGGAGGCTTCGCCCTGAAGGTCTCGCGCAAATAGCGCGCGGCGACACGCACGAAAAACCCGGGCGGCCCATCGAGGCCGCCCGGGTTTCGTTTCGGGAAGCGGGTTGCCCCGCGTCACTCCTGCGTGAAGACCGCCGTATAGCGGTTGCCCTGGGCGAGGATTTCACGCGCCAGGCGGCGCACCTCGGCGGGCGTCACGGCCGTGAACAGCGCCTCGTTGTCCTTGTCCAGATCCACGCCGTCGAAATACTCCGCACGCATCTTGTTGAGCCAGTAGGAGGTGGATTTCAGGTTCTTCGACCGGCTTTCGGCGTTGACTTTCCGGAAATAGAGCATCGCCTCGTTCACCTCCTGCTCCGAGGGAGCCTCGGCGGCCAGACGTTCGATGCCCTTCTGCACCTCGCCCAACAGCATTTCACACAGTTTGGGGTCGGTGTCGAAGCTCACCACCAGCTGACAGTAGCCGCGGGGACGGGCGCTGACCTCGTCATGCACGCCGACATAATAGGTTCCGCCCTTCTCCTCGCGCACCGTCGTCAAATAGCGTGCGCCAAGGATGTAGGTGACGTAACGCAGCGCGGCGTAGTTCTCCGGAGTATAGTCGAACCGGCCGTGGTAGATGCGTTCGATCGACGATTTGGGCGTCACGGCGCCCGGGACGACCGCGTCGTATTCCGCCGTTCCGGGAACGATCCTGAAATCCGTCTTCGCGAATTTCCGCTTCGGGGCCGCGGGCAGCGAGCCGATGTATTTCTCGACGAGCGGCCGCGCCTCGGCGGCCGGCATTTCGCCCGCGAAGAAAAAGACGAAGTCGGCGACGTTGCCGAAGAGCTTGTCATAGATCCTGCGGGCCGCCTCGCGGTCGAAACGGTCGAGCGTCGCGGGCGTCGCCCGCCGCAGCCACGGATGGCCGCCGTATTTCACGCTGTCGGCGCGCTCGGCGAAAAGCGCCTTGGGCGACTTCTCCTTTCCGAGCGACGCACGGGCCAGGTCGAGATAGTCGCCGTAGGCCTGCTCCGAGAAGTTGGGACGGGTGATATAGAGATGCAGCAGTTGCAGCAGCAGTTCGAAATCGGCCACGCCGGACGCTCCCGAGAAGACGCTTTCAGTCCGCCCCAGCGTCACCATCAGACTGGCGTCGTGGGCGAAAAGCAGGTCGCGCATCCCGGCGCGGTCGAGGTCCTTCACGCCCATCGTGCGAATGTAGTTCTGAAGCAGGTGCATGCCCTCCACATCGCTGTCGCGGGCGAAGCCGCCCTCGCTGACCGCCGTCACCCCGACCTTGCGGACGCCGATCACCTCGGGAACGGTGCGCCAGAAGACCTTCACGCCGTTCGAGAGCGTCCACTCCTCGGCCCCGAGAGGCGCCTTGCGGGTCCTGACGACCTTTCCGGGCGTCACCTTCTCCGTAAAGAGCGGTCCGGCGGACTTCCCGCGGCGCTCGGGACGGGCGATCTTCGCACGCTTCACCGAGTCGATCAGGTCGAAGGCCTCCGCCTCCGCGGGAACCTTGTCCATGTACTCCTCGGACGACGACACGAGCACGAGCATCCCCTCCGGCGAGGTCATGCCGGCACGCAGGCCGTTCACCTCCTCGCAGGTCAGGGCGTCGAGCTGCTCGCCGACGATCCGCGTCCGGTCGTCGGGCGTCACGTAGGGCACATTGCGCGTGAAATGCTCCACATACCGCCCGGCCAGGTCGGTGTTCGTGGCGAGCCGGTACTTTTCGAGCGCGGCTTTCTCGCTCCGCGCCACCTTGGCACGTGCGGCCTCGAACTCCTCGCGGCTGAAACCGTAGCGTCGGATCTGCTCCACGTCGGTCAGCACCCCGGCCAACGCCTCGCGCATATCGTGCTCCTTGGGCAGGGCCGTCAGCATGAAGGTGTTCCGGCATGTGGCGAGGCTCCCGAGAACGGCCACCACGCGTTTGTAACGGGCGTCGGGGCGTTTCTCCGCCTCGGCCAGCCGGGCGCGCGCCATTTCGAGAAAGACCTTGCGCGCCAGTTCGTCGCTCACGGCGCCCACCGTCGCACGCTCCTCCTCCGACGGGTAGGGCTGGTAGAAGATCAGCTTCACGGCCACGGCCTTGGTTTCGGGATCGGTCACCAGTCCGTAGCGGGGCTTGTCGCGCTGCGGAATGTCGTAGACCTCCTTCCGGGCGGGATTTTCGGCCTTCGGGATCGACGACATCACGTCGCGGATCTTCCGCTCCATCGCGTCCACATCCACGTCGCCGACGACGATCACCGCCTGCAAATCGGGACGATACCATTTATGGTAGAAGTCGATGAGCGTCTGCCGCCCGAAGCTGTTGACGATCTCCATGTCGCCGATCACGTCGCGCCGGGCGTATTTCGACCCGTCGTACTCGACCTCGGCCGACTTGCGGGCCATGCGCGAGCGGGCGTCGTTGCCGCGCCGCCACTCCTCGCGGATCACGCCCCGCTCCGACTCGATCTCCCCGGGTTCGCAGGCGATGTAATAGGACCAGTCGTGCAGGATCAGCAGCAGCGAGTCCACCAGTCCCTCGCGCACCAGCGGCACGTTGGAAACATTGTAGACCGTGCGGTCGCGCGAGGTGTAGGCATTGACGTTGTATCCGAAGCGCACTCCATTGGCCGCAAGGTAGTTGAGAATGCCCTTTCCGGGAAAGTGCTTCGTTCCGTTGAAGGCCATGTGTTCGAGGAAATGGGCCAGGCCGTTCTGGTCGTCCTCCTCCTGCAGGGCGCCTACGTCGTGGGCGATGAAGAAATCCGCCCGCTGCCAGGGATTGTCGTAATGCCGGATGTAGTAGGTCATCCCGTTGTCGAGCCGGCCGACCCGGACCTCGCCGTCGAGCGGCATCTTCTCTTGCGGGCCTGCGGGGACTTGCCCCGCCGCCGGAACGGCCAGCAGACAGAGCAGGGCCGCACGGATCAGAACAGATTTTTTCATCGTGGATTCGCTTAATTATGCAGTGCAGTTTCGCAAATATACAAAAAAGTCGCACAGGAGACGCTAAAAAACGGACGTCGCGGATCAATCAAACTTCAAAATAACTATCTTTGCGTTATACACATCATTTACAACCCGAACAATGAAAAGAAAAAGCAATTGGTTAAAGAATTTGCTGCAATGGGGCACGCTTGCGGCAATCGTGGGATTCGTGGTCTACGGGCTTACGCTCGGGGAGAAACCCGCGGACGTGGAGGCCTACTGCCCGTTCGGCGGACTGCAGGCACTGGGAAGCTACCTGGTCAACAACTCACTGGCATGCACGATGTCCATGACGCAGATCATGGTGGGCGTCATGCTCGCCGTGGGAGTAATCCTTTTCAGCAAACTCTTCTGCGGCTACCTATGCCCGCTGGGAACCGTCAGCGAATGGATGGGCCGGGGCGGCAAAAAACTGAAGGTCAGCGTCGAAATCCGCCCGGGAAGCATCGCCGACCGCCTGCTTCGCGCCGTCAAATACGCGCTGCTGTTCTACGTGTTCTACATGTCGGCGTCGAGCAGCGAACTTTTCTGCAAGAATTTCGACCCCTATTACGCCGTCGCCACGGGCTTCAAGGGTGAGATCACCGTCTGGATGACCGTCATTTCGATTGCGCTGCTCTTCCTCGGCAGCTTTTTCGTCAAAATGTTCTGGTGCAAATACATCTGCCCGCTGGGTGCGCTGAGCAACATCTTCAAATTCACCCTCACCTTCGCGGGCATCGTCATCCTGCTGTGGGTGCTCGGGCTGCTGGGCGTGGCTTCGGCCTGGGTATGGGCGCTGGGCGCCGCCTGCGTCATCGGCTACCTCTGGGAGATGATCTATCTCAAGAGCAAGGTCTTCCCGCTGCTGCGCATCGTCCGCGACGAAGCCACGTGCACCAAGTGCGACGTCTGCCGCCGCAAATGCCCCTATTCGATCGACATCAAGAACCTCGACAAGGTGAAGCACATCGACTGCACGCTCTGCGGAACGTGCGTCTCGGCCTGCCCCGAAGATTCGTTGCAGGTCGGCGGCAAACGCTCGCTGCGCTGGCTGCCCGGCATCCTGGCTGTCGCGCTCTTCGGCGCGGCGCTGTGGTTCGGCAGCCACTGGGAACTTCCGACCATCGACGAGAAGTGGGGCGAATACGAGCAGGTCGAAGGCATGCAGACCTACGAAATCGAAGGACTCACCTCGGTAAAGTGCTTCGGCAGCTCGAAGGCCTTCTCCGCGAAGATGCAGAAAGTGCCGGGCGTCTACGGCGTGAAAACGTTCGTGAAACGCCACGCCGTGGTGATCAGCTACGATCCCAAGGCGATCGACGAGACGAGCATCGACAAGGCGATCTTCTCGCCGACGACCATGAAGTTCGCAACGCCGAAAGCCGGCGTCGACTCGCTGTCGGTGGTCCGCATCGGCGTCGAAGGGCTCCACGATAAGATGGACATGGTCTACTTCGGGGCCATCCTGCGCAACATCGACGGCATCTGCGGCTTCGACGCACAGTACGACTGCCCGGTAGCCGTTACGCTCTACGTCGACCCGTCGGCCGCGATCCCCGAAAAGATGCTCCGCGACTCGATCGAGGTCAAGGAGGCTCACATGCTGGCCCACGGCGGCAAGGTCCGCGTGATTCCGGTCCACTACGAGCTCAAAAGCTACGACCCCGCCGCCGGCAGGATCGGCCGCCGCGAGTTCCTCGACCTGATGTTCGAGCAGACCCGCGACCTCTCGGCGCCGTTCAAGCATAACACCGAGACTTACGGCGATGACGCGAAGTACCCCAAAGGCGTCTACGAAGTCGAGTGCCGCGGCATCGAGAAGCCGCTCATCAAGCGCAGCTTCCCCTACTTCCGCGGGTTCCTCTCGCTCAAGGAGGGCATCACGCGGCTCGACGTGGCATTGAACGACGAGGAGGTTCCCGTACTGCGGATCGTCTACGTCAAGTCGATGTGGGACGACGCGAAGATCTGGAACGAACTGCTCAACGCCAAGGTGTGGCCCGTGAAATACAAGGACGGCACGCTCAAGGACGAGGAGCCGAAGTTCACCTTCAAAACCGAGGGACACACCCTCTGACACCACCGGGGCTTGTGATACGCAAGCCCCTTTTTTCGAGATAAACCAAGAAGACGATGAAAAAAGCGATTTTTTACCTGCTGGCCTGCGTCCTGCTCCCGGTTGCGGCGTCGGCCGACGAGGGCATGTGGCTGGTCAGCACGTTCCGGGACGTGATCTACCCCCAGATGAAGAAGGAGGGGCTGAAACTCAAACCCGGAGAGATTTACAACGAGGAGTCCCCGGCGCTGTGCAACGCCATCGTGGCCGTCGACGGCGGCATGGGCTCGTCATCACCAACCACCATGTGGCCTACGGCGACATCCACTCGTTGAGCACCCCCGCGAAGAACTACCTCGAAGAGGGCTTCTGGGCGCTCGAACAAAAGGACGAACTGCCGCTCAAGGGCAAGACCGTGACCTTCCTGCGGCAGGTCCGCGACGTGACGGACGAGGCCCAGGCCATCCGCGACTCGCTCGAAAAGGCCAACAGCCTGGGCATCTTCGGGACGCGCAAGGTCTACGGCATCCTCGAACGGAAGTACGGCAGGGACACCCCCTTCGAAGTGGAGTGCGCCTCGATGTGGAAGGGCAAGAAATACCTGCTTTTCTACTACGAGACCTATAAGGACGTGCGCCTCGTGGGTGCGCCTCCCGTGAAAATCGGGGCCTTCGGCGGCGAGCAGGACAACTGGGGCTGGCCCCAGCACAAGGGCGATTTCGCCCTCTACCGCGTCTACGGCGACGCGAAGGGCCGCCCGGCGGCCTACTCGGAGAACAACGTGCCCATCACGCCCCGCAAGGTGCTGAATGTCTCGACGAGTGGCATCCACGACGGGGACTACGCCATGGTGATCGGCTTTCCGGGCCGCACCAACCGCTACATGTCGTCGCAGGCCGTGCGCGAAAAGGAGCACGTGACCAACCCCGTGGTGATCAAGGCGCGCCGCGACCGCCTCGACATCATGCTGCGCCACATGGAGGCCGACCCGGACGTGCGGCTGATGTACAGCGACAAGTATTTCAACATCAGCAACTACGCCGACTACGCCAAGTGGGAGAACATCTGCCTGCGCCGTTACGACGTTATCGGCATCCGCGCCGCCGAGGAGGCGCGCCTCGCCGCCTGGATCGACGCCGATCCGGCCCGCAGGGCCGAATACGGCGACCTGCTCGCCAACCTCAAAAAAGGCTACGAGGCCCGCGCCGAAGCCGTGCGCGAAAAGTGCTACTACCAGGAGACGTGGATTCGCCCGAGCGACGTGATGATGACGGCCAACCGTCTCGGCACGCTCGTCGACCGCATGCAGCGCGACGGCATCGCCTCGGTGCAGGACGGCGACAAGAACTTCGCGGGCGTGAAGTCCAACACCCGCCGGATGATGAAGGACTTCGACCTGGCCACCGACAAGGAGGTGCTGACACGGATGATGGAGAGTTTCATCGACAACGTGCCCCGCGAAATGTGGGGCGAGCAGCTGCCGCAGCTTTACGACCGTTTCAAGGGCAACGTTCCGGCGCTGGTCGACTACGCGTTCGAAAACACCTGCTGCACCAGCTACGAAAAGCTCTGCGCCTGGTTCGCACAGCCCCGCACGGCCGAGGAGATCCTCTCCGACCCGATGGCGGCGATGGCCAATTCGGTCAGCTCGCGGCGTTTCGCCGAGAAACTCAAACAGGCCGAGGAGACGTCGGGCATCGACGCCGACAAGGAGGAACTCCGCTACACCCACGCCATCTACGAGATGCGCGAATCGGAAGGCACGCCCCAATATCCCGACGCCAACTCGACAATGCGCCTCACCTACGGAACCGTAGGCCCGGTCTCGCCCAAGGACGCCGTGCACTACGACTCCCGTTCGACGATCGACGGCTACCTCGAAAAATACAATCCCGACGACTACGAATTCCGTGTCGACGACCGGATGTCTTCGCTCATCCGCAGCAAGGACTGGGGCCGCTGGGGCGAAAACGGCCGGCTGTACGTCAATTTCCTCACCAACAACGACATCACAGGCGGCAATTCGGGAAGCCCTGTGCTCAACGCCCGGGGCGACGTGATCGGACTGGCGTTCGACGGCAACCGCGAGTCGATGTCGGGCGACATCTATTTCCACCCGACCAACTTCAAGACGGTCTGCGTCGACATCCGCTTCGTGCTGTGGATCATGGACAAATACGCTGGCGCCGGAAAGCTGATCGACGAAATGCGGCTGGTGAAATAACCCGCCCTGCGCTCGCCAAGGAACGGACCCTTCAAAACGGGGGTCCGTTCCTTTTTTATGAATCCCCGACGACAAAAACCCCGCAGGACTTTGCACGTCCTGCGGGGTTTTTAATGACGACCCGCGGTTCAGAAGTTCAGACCCACGGCCGCGAACAGGCCGCCGCGCCGGCTGCCGTCCATCAGGCCGCTGCGCCCCCATGCCGCACGCCCTTTCAGATCGACGTACAGGCTCATTTTCTTCGCCGGGAAACAGTGCGTATAGCGCAGGCCGGCCTCGCCGTTCAGACGGTCGTTGGTCAGGAAGGCATACTCCTGGGCCAGCAGGTCGGCGCGATAGTTCTCGTTGTCGATCTGCACCCCCTCGGGGCAGCTCTTCTCCAGTTCGGTTCCGCCGCCGAACGTATAGCCGCCGCGCACCGTCGCGTCGAGCCAGCTGCGGCCGCTGAACCGGAAGTTCTTCGTCACGCCCAGCATCAGTTTAGAATAGTGCAGGTCCTGATCGTAGCATGCCGGGGAGATCGTATATTCCGATTCGGCCTTGTAATAGGTATAAGCCGCATCGACGATCCACGAACTGCTCCACTCGTTGCGCTTGACGTAGAGTTTGTAATCGGCATCGACGCTGCGCTGCTTCTGCGAGAATTTCAGGAAGCGACCGTACTGTTTGTACAGTTTCTGATTGGTCTCCGGATCAAGTTCCAGCTCCTGAATATTGTTGTATTTCAGCAGGTCGCCCCACGAGGCGTCGACCGAAAGCCGCTGATCGACCCTGCGGCCCGCAACGTTGAGCACCCCCAGATAGCGGTAGGTCAACTGATCGTTGTCGCCCAGATGCTGGTCCAAATCGAAGCGGAAACGCTCCATTTTGCCGTATTCGGCCGAGAACTGATTGAAGAACTTCACCCTCTTTCCCAATTTCAATTCCAACTGGGCGGCGCCTCCGTATTCGGAGCCTTTGTAATAGACGTCATAGAATTTTTCGCTTCCCCCGAGCTGCTGGCTGGTATAAAACCACATGCCTTCGAAGAAGTAGATCATTCCGCTGGTCGTATTCGTACCGAAAGCCGCATAGCCGACCTGCTCCGTCGTGCGTTCATACGTAAAATTAAGACCTGCGTCCACCACCTTCGAGGTAAACATCACACCCGGCTGAACGCTCAAATACATCGAGGTGGTTTTATTGCGCGAATCCCGACGCTTTGCCAGGCTGCGATCCTCGTATTTCCCCATCGCTCCAACCACCCAGCGCCCCATACGGTAGGCAACCCCGGCCTCGATGGCATAGGTTTCATCACGCGTATTTCCGGGAATCGAATCGCCGATCAGCATCGGAGAATCTCCGATGTTGGCATTTCCCGCCCAACTGCGGTCCTTCGAAGCCGCATAATCATAACTCAACTTACCGTAGAACGAAAGACGATTCCAACGGCGGTACGACTCGGACCGGACCCCGAACGCATTCACTTCCGCTCCATCGGTAACGTTGCGCAGTCCGCCTTGCTCGAAATCATAATTCACTTCCGCAATGGAGAGCGATGCCTGATTGAGCATCAGACCCGCCGCATTGTCCGAAACGAGCCATCCGCTTTTCGAACGAATCCGTTCCAGGGTATAATATTTTTCAAGGTTCTCCTTCGGAGCGGAGGACTGGGCGAAAACGCCCGACCCCGCACATACCGCAGTCAACAGGAGCACCGCATAGATCTTTTTCTTCATGGCTGTTTCGTTTTATCGGTTTTTGTACTCCGTGCAAAGGGTCGGTTCATCGAGCGGAATCCAGTCGTCGGCCGAATTGTTCGTATCCTGATAAACCGTACGACCTACGATCTCCGAAGCGCTTTCGTCCACCTTGCGGATATAGGACTGACCGCTGTACGAGGCCGTCGTGATAAACAAAGGCTGGAGACTGATGTCGGAGCAAAGGCGCGGGACGTGCGTATCGTTACTGCGGAACTCCACACCATCGAGAATACACTCCTTGGGAACCATTATCGAGGGCATACTCTGATACTTCGTCGGCTGATACATCACCTTGCCGTAGGGCCGGCCTTTAATGGCTCCGTCCTTAACGTACTCATAAGGATCTTCAGGCAGCCGATATACAACGATCGCCGGCGAGCTGATGGAGAGAACGATCGAATTTCCGGATGCCAGCTCACAGAAGCATTCCAGCCGTTCAACGCCCGCGGCCGGAGCTTTTACCGCGGAGCCAGCAAAACGGTCGATATACATCGCCCATACATTATCCGCGGCAAGGTTCATCGGTCTGCTGGTCTGGTCTGCCGTATGTTCGACGGCGCTCAAGGCAATCACGACCTCTTCGCCCGGCTGTATCGGGTGCTCCCGGCCTTCGCCCGGGAAAACAAAACCGAAAGCGTTGACCGGAATGGAATCGCGGAGTTCGGTGCTGGTGCTTCCCAACCAGAATTTATTGTACACGGCCGATTTTCCCGAATTGAACGACGTGTGGAATCCGACTCCCACCCCGTCGAGATACTGCACATCGTCGGAATTGTTGCAGAGCGTGAAATACTGGTCATAGTTATAATTCGCTTTCCCGTCGGCAGTCTTCGTTTTGTGAAAATAAACCTCTTTCAGAATGATCGTGCCACGCGCCGTAGCCTTAATCTCGAGATTGCTCGTCCCGGCCGACTGACCGTCTTTATTCAGCACGAAATCCCTGGTGGCATGCAGGAACTTGCTGATTCCGCCCACATCGGCCACTTTGCTGATAATCACGCTGTAATTTCCGTACTCGGCGTCGATCCGGGTTTCACCCTTCGCATCCGTTTCGGAAGTATACGTATTTCCGATCTTCGTATTGCGCATAGTCACCTTGAACCCCGACTTGTCGAGCGACGCCAACTCTCCGGGCAAATCAATGGAGATCAGCACCTCCCTGTTGCCATGAAGCAATTCGCCGTCTTTCATATCCTTGAGGCAGCCGCACAGCAGAAAGGCCGTCGCCAAAGGCACCAGATAATATAAAATCTTTTTCATCATCTGCAACTCTTTAGAATTTAAGTTTTAGTTCCGCGCCGAAATAAATATCCGTATTTACGCGCTTATAAGTTCCCGTACTCTTCAGCAACATTTTAGGATGCGAGTTCGTAAAGTTGTTGGCGTAGAATGAAATCTGGGCAATCCTGCCGATCTCTTTCGTAACACGGAGGTTGGCCATGAAATAAGGCTTGAACGAATTTTCGACAAAGGTCGTAGTCGCACTGCCCGTCTGAAGATATTCCCGGTAAGCCGCTCCATAGGTAGGATCGTTGTACAAGTCCCGATTGAACGGCAATAGCTGACCATCCATGTTCATATAGAAATCGGGGTCCCGGTAGATCATCTTGCCATTCGTCCCATTCGAAAAATCGCCATAAACGGGATTATTGTCGTCATCGAGGATGTAAACACCGTCTGCCTGGAGATTCCGGGTCCGGTTGAGCCATACACACTGGACGGTCAGTGTTGTAATCAGACGCAACTTCGGAATGTGCGTGATCAGGTTAATATTGGAATTGAACCGGGTGTACACCGAACCGGAAGAGACGGATTTGCCTCCATAATAGGCTCCCAGAAACGGGTTGTAGATATTCTTACCGTCAATAGGCACTTTCACCGAGGAATAAGTATCGTACAACAACACGCCCTCGCTATCCTTCCGGGTCATGGTCATGTATGCTCCGTTGACAACGACCGAAGTCCGGACCGGACGAATCTGCCCGAAATCGAACGTATACTCGACACCCCACTTGTCGTATTTACTGTCATTGGCCGGTTTCTTGACGGATGCCGTATTGAATATTTTCTCATCCCGATAGTCGAGCGGCTCGCCTCCCACGCCCAGAACCGGTTGTCCCGGATTGTTCGGATCATCCATATAAACCGGAACTTCCGTCCCTTTATAGGTTTCGTATTCCCGGAATGACAATACCTGCGGAACCATACGAAGGGTATAACCGTTACGCATCTTTTCATTATAATAGGTAATGCCTCCCTTGACACCGAACATATCGAAATCGAGACCCACTTCGAAGTTCTTGCTGTACTGCATCTTCAGATCGCGGTTAATCATATCGGACTGCGGGGTCACGAACGTAGTCCATGCCGCCACAGGCCCCGTCTCGGCAGTTCCGCCCCAGCTGAACGAAACCCGGTCAATATACACCGGAAAAGGATAAAGCAGCCGCAGGGCCGGCAGCGTGGTCTGGATGCCCCAGCCGGCGCGCAGCGACAGTTCGCGGACCTTTTTCGGCGCGCGATTGCTGATGATCGTATATTTGGCGTTAAAACGCGGATCGACGGCCCACTTATCGTTCAGCTGATCCGTCGCCATATAGGTAAAACGTCCGCCGGCCTGCAACGTGAGCGATGTTTTTCCGATCGGCAGCGTCGCTTTTTCTTCGGCGAAGACAGCCACCTGATTCAGGAAAGGAATGTCGCTGAACGGCTCCGGACGGAACGACATGGGACGCACGCCTTCGTAATACTGTCCTTTGCCGGTGTTGCCCGAATTGTTCCACTCGACACCGAGCATCGCCTTGTTGTAGACCTTGCCGTAACGCCCCGAAAGTTCAGCCACCATTTTAGCCGTGGTGTAATAGGCCATACTCAAATTCCGAATATCGCTCAAGTAATTGTCAGGGGTGAATTCAGTCAGATACTCCCCGTTTTCCAAAGCTCCGGGATTGGCGACACCGAGGGCGCTGGGCGCCATCTGCTGACGGGCGTACTGACGGGTCATTGATGTGTTGAAAACGTATTTCAACGACGTAATCCACGACTTGTTGAGCAGCCACGAACCATTAAGGTTGATCGACAGGTTCCGATCGTCCAACTCCTTGCGTTCAGCCTGCGAGATATTGTCCGGATCAGCCTTTGTAGTGCCGCGCGAAAGGTAACCGCTCACCTTCGCATTGAACTGAAACGGCGTGCGGTCACGGTTGAAGGTATTGGTATAACCCACCGAAAACGTTCCGCGGTCATAAGATTCCTCCACCGTACGGATGTCCTTCATCGCATTGGCGTAGTCGATCGACGCATTGAGGAAACCCTTGTCGGACCCCAACGCATAACCTTTAGTCAGCGACACGGCCTTGGTATCCGGCACGGTCTTCACCCGGATTTCATAGGGAGTGCGGCCCTGCTTGGTCTTGACGACGACCGCTCCGGCGCTCATATTGCCGTATTCGGCCGACGCAACGCCGCGGATGACCTCGATCGACTCGATATTGTCGGTCGAAATGGTGCGCATGTCGATACCCCGGCTGGTTTGCTGCCCGAAAGCGGCCGCTTTTCCACCCATCAGCATCGCGCTATTATTCACAACGGCTCCATCGACATAGACGCCCACCGAACTGGAGTTGATGCTGTTCGCATCCTTACCGTCCGTCATCGAATTAGGCAGATCACGGATGCCGACGAAATTCGAAGTGGAATTCGTCAATTCCGGATTCGCGGTCAGCACGCCCGGCAACAACTGCATCACGTCCTTGACGGAGGTGGCTTGCAGGTGGTCCATCGCCTGACGGTCGATCGTCGACGAGGAGTTGATGCTGCGGCCCCGCTGGGCCGTTACGGTCACGGTGTTGAGTTGCAGGCTCGACTCCTTGAGACGCAGCGAGAGCGCCCCGATCGAAGCGCTGACCGTCACCTTGTACGAAAGCGGCTCGTAACCCAGGCAGGTTGCCTCGATGGTGTAGCTGCCGGTGGTCACCGACGGCATCCGGAACCGGCCTTTGGCATCGGTCACCACCCACAGCTCAAGCGTCGGAATGGAAACCACGCAGCCCGCAATCGGCTCCTTCGTGTTGTACTCCGTCACGGTCCCTTCGATGGAGACCTTCTTCGGAGCCTGGGCCTGCACTCCCAGCGGAATGCAGACGCCCGCCAATAAAAGCATTAGTAAAAATTTCTTCACGGCAAACAGGGTTATGTGAATAGTAAGAATGTCATTCGTTTTCGGGGGACAAAGATAGAGTGCCGCACAACAGGCGGCAATCCCGAGAAATGGGGATTTTACCGGTCAGGGGACACAATAACGGCTTCCGGCAGCTGCATGGCGCAACTGTCGGGCATCGGGAAACACGCGACTGTCAACAGATGGTAGGGCAATTCCCGCGGGGGGGGGACCCGGGCCGGGAATTCGTCGGCATGGTCCGGAACGCTGATCCGGGCGGTCGCCGGGCGGCGGTTCAATCCACTCTTCCTCATGCCAGTTTCATTTGATTCAAGACAAATCTTGTTTCGCAAGATAAGAAAAAAACACCATTCCGAATATCTTTTCGAACCATGAATTTAACCGAACTTACAATCCGAACGCATCCTGCGGCATATCGCGACAATGTTTAACCGGATTTCCGCCTGCGGTTTCGATCCGAAACACCCCATTCGGGCCGAAATTTCTTTTTTTGCGGACCGGCTGTACTATGGACGGAAATTACTATCTTGCGGCCAATAAACCTTCACCCCCCCCCGGTTTGACGCGTTACATACTACTGATTCTCGCCCTTCTCGGGTTTGTCGGCATGCCCTCCGCACATCCGGCGGGGAATCATGCGCTCCAATCCTTCGCCCTCTCTTACCAACCCATGAACTTCGGCCGGCCGGCGCGCACGGTCGTCACGGTCGAGGACAAGGAGACGCACGACCCGCTGCTGGGCGCCACGGTCTCGATCGTCAGCCGGGCCGACACGCTGCGGGGCACGACCGTCAAGGAGGATTTCTACCGTATCATGGCCGTCTACCGCTGCGACCGGATTTTCCGCGACTCGGTCGACCTGGAGGTCACCTACGTGGGTTACAAGCCGTTCAAAAAACGCTACGGAAACACCGGATTCCGGGGACGGATCGAGGTCAAAATGGAGGTCGACGAACAGTCGATCGCGCAGGTCGTGGTCGTCGGGCAGCAGGTCGCCATGGTCTTCCGGGGCGACACGACGGTCTACAACGCGGGGGCGTTCAAAACCATGGCCGACGACCGTTTCGCGGAGCTGCTGAAACAGCTGCCGGGTGTCGAGATCAAGGACAACAAGATTTACGCCGAAGGGCAGGAGGTCAAACGGGTGCTGATCGACGGGAAAAACCTCTTCGGCTCGAAAACCTCCTACGCACTCACCGACCTCGAAGCCTCGGACGTCCGGAGCGTGCGGGTCTACGAGGATTTCAGCCCCGAGGCAAAGCGCCTGGGGGACAACACGGCCGAAAAGGAGAAGGTGATGGACGTCGAAACCAAGTCGAAGCGCGGTTACATCCTGGGCGGGAATCTGGAGGGCACGCTCGGCGCGAGCCTCGAAAGGGACTACTCGGGTCGGCATGAAATCCGCCATTCCGAGGCCGGAAGCTTTTACCGCAACACCGAAAGGGGCAACTGGCGTCTCGAAGCCTCCAACTCGAAGGACAACATCCGGCAGGGAGAAGGCGTCTCGTTCGACTCGAAGACGACCCCCACGAAACAGACCGACGCCCAGGCGGACTATACCCTGCGCCGGGGCGACTCGACCAACGTATCGACCGCCGTCCGGTTCGGTCGCAGCCGCCAGAGCAGCACGGGGTCCTCGCAGACCGAATATTTCCCGACCGAAGCCTATGCCCTGCGCAACGAGGAGAGCCGGAACGAATCGCTCTCGAAATCGCTTTCGGCGGAGATCTCGAACTACGTCAACATCCAGCGGAAGAAGAAGGTTTTCGGGGCCATGACCACCTTTTCGATCGACGACGGCTCCACACTCGGGCACAGCCGCACGCAGCAGCGAATCGACGACGAAAAGACCCGGACGAACCTCAACAGCAACTCCGACAGACGCAACATCCGATTGAATGTCAGCATTTTCTTCCACTCGAAAATTTCCGAACGGTCGACCCTGTCGTTCAACGTCTCGGGCAAATACGCACCCGGCGACCGGGACGGCTGGCGGATCGACACGACGGCCTCGACACCCGGCCTGCAAGTCAAACTGCGCAACGACGGCGACAGCCGCAACTATTCGTTCGGCGCCAATCTGGGCTACCGCTACAAACTGGGAAAAAGGGTTCGGTCAACGCCTCATACAACTTCAGCCGCGATTACACCCGCTCGAAACAGCTGGCGGTCGATTTCCTCTCCGACCCGCAGGGCGTCGTCGACACGGTCAACTCCTACCATTACACGACCGACACCTACACGCACAGCCTGCAAACCAGCCTGCAATACCGGAGCGGCGACGTCTGGATAATGGCCGGACTGGGCGGAGTGCTCTACGACATCGCCCGCAGCGAGCGCTTCCCCAAGGAGGAGCGCTTCCCGCGGCTGTTCTTCCAGCTCAACCCGACCCTCTACCTCTCGGTCGGCAAGTCGCGGAAGCGTTTTTCGTTCAACCTGGCCTCCTTCCCGCAGATGATCCCGCTCGACGCGCTGCGCTCGACGCTCAACGCCACCAACCCCCTTTCGTTGCAGGCCGGAAACCCCGGTCTCAAGTTGCAGAACGACCTCTCGGGATCGGCGGGATTCCAGTTCACCGACGTCAAAAAGGCCCTCTCCTTCAGCGTGCGGCTCAACGGCAGCTACACCTTCAACTACATCGCCCAGCGACGCACGCTCTTCCTCGAAGACACCTACCTGCCCCAGTACGACTACACGGCACGGAAGGGTGCGCAGCTCACCACGCAGGCCAACGTCGGGGGCAATTACAACCTCGGGGGCAGGGTCTCCTACTCACAGCAGATCAACCCGCTGCGCTCGACCCTGAACGTCTCGGTGAACTACGGCTTCAGCCAGACGCCCTATTTCACCGGCGAAGACCTCTTCCACTCGGTCCGCCATTCGCTCGGCTTCGGCTTCGGCTTCGACTCGGGCTTTTCGAGCAAGGTCAAGCTCAACATCCGCTCCAACACCTCGATGAGTTCCTACACCTCGCAGAAAGAGACCGCGCAGGAGCTGCGCGAACAACTCACGGCGCGCGTCGACCTGCGCTTCGGCAAGTATTTCGGGTCGGTCGGCACGCTCTACGAATTCTACTGCAACAGCCGCTCGCACACACTCACGCGCCACAACGTGATCCTCAACGCCTCGGCGGGGCGCAAGTTCGGCAAGGAGAACCGGCTGGGGCTTTCGGCGGGCGTCATCGACATCCTCAACCGCCCCGACTACGCCACCACGAGTTTCGACACGGATTACATCGTCACCTCCTCAACCTCCTACCTGGGCCGTTACGGCTACCTGCGCGTCGCCTATACGTTCTGATCGGAAGCCGCCGGAATTACGGTGTTATTTCGGTTTATTTCGTATAGTTTCGCATATTTTCGTATCTTTGGACGCAGAAACCGTTTAAAGCGTATGAAAAAACTACTGATCCCCCTGATTGCCGCCTTTGCCGCGAACACCGTATCGGCCGCCGCGCCGCAGCAGGTCATCGACATCAGCACCGACAAGGTCTCGATGGTGCTCACCGCCGCCCCCGGAGGCGAAGTTTATTTCCGCCACTTCGGCGGACGCATTGACGACCCGGCGCCGCTGGCCGACTACAAGAGCAACCGCCGCAGTGACCACGGAACCGAGGACCTGGCCTATCCCGCGACGGGAGGCCGCAACTTCCGCGAACCCGCCCTGCGCGTCACCCATGCCGACGGCGACATGAACACCGAACTGCGCTACGTGTCGCACGCCTCGAAACAGCTCTCCGACAAGAACGTGACGGAGACCGTCGTGAAGATGACCGACTGCTGCCAGGCGCTCGACGTGGAACTGGTCTTCACGGCCTACGCCCGCGAGAACGTCATCACCACGCACGCCGTGATCCGCAACCGCGAGAAGGGTCCCGTCACGCTGCACAGCTTCTACTCCTCGTCGCTCCCGCTGAAGGCCGACAAATACCTCCTGACGCACCTCTACGGGGCCTGGGCGCGTGAAGCGCAGGTCGACCACACGCTGCTGACCCACGGATCGAAAAGCATCGAGTCGACGCGCGAGGTGCGCACGACCCACACCGAAAACCCGGCGTTCCTGCTCACGCTGAACAGCGATTCGTTCAGCGAGACCTGCGGCGAAGTCATCGCCGGAGCGCTGGCCTGGAGCGGAAATTTCCGCCTCAACTTCGAGGTCGACGAATTCGACGTGCTGACCGTCCTGGCCGGCGCCAACCCCAACGCCTCGGAGTACAGGCTCCGCCCGGGCGAGACGTTCACCACGCCCGAAATGATCTACACCCACTCGTTCTGCGGCGCGGGCGGCGCCTCGCGCAACCTCCACGACTGGGCGCGCAACTACGGCGTCTACCACGGCCACGAGGCCGTCCCCACGCTGCTCAACAGCTGGGAAGGCGCCTACTTCAAGTTCGACGCCAAGGTCCTGAAACAGATGATCGACGACGCAGCCTCGATGGGATTGGAAATGTTCGTCCTCGACGACGGCTGGTTCGGCAACAAATACCCGCGCAACAACTCCAACGCCGGATTGGGCGACTGGCAGGTGAACGCCGCGAAACTCCCCGAAGGCATCGACCACATCGCCTCCTACGCCCACTCGAAGGGACTGAAGTTCGGCATCTGGATCGAACCGGAGATGGTCAACCCCAAGAGCGAGCTGGCCGAGAAGCACCCCGACTGGATCGTCCGTCCGCCGAAGCGCGAAGCGCCCACGACCCGCAACCAGTGGCTGCTCGACCTCACGAACCCCAAGGTGCAGGACTTCGTGTTCGGAGTCTTCGACAACACGATGAAACTCTCGGACAAGATCGACTACATCAAGTGGGACGCCAACCGCAACGCCAACAACGTGGGTTCGGCCTACCTCCCGGCCGACGAGCAGTCGCGCTTCTGGATCGACTACGCGCAGGGCTTCTACAAGGTGATGGAACGCATCCGCGCCAAATACCCCGACGTGCTGATCCAGGCCTGCGCCTCGGGCGGCGGCCGCGTGGAGTACGGCGCCCTGAAGTATTTCGACGAAGTGTGGACAAGCGACAACACCGAGGCGCTTTCGCGCGCGCGCATCCAGTACGGCACGAGCCTTTTCTACCCCGCCGTCGTGATGGGTTCGCACGTCTCGGCCACGCCCAACCACCAGACGGGCAACATCACGCCCATCAAGTTCCGCTTCGACATGGCCTGCGCCGGACGCCTCGGCATGGAGCTTCAGCCCAGGCAGATGACCGACGAGGAGCGGCAGTTCGCCCGCCGGGCCATCGCCAGCTACAAGGAGTACCGCGACATCGTGATGCAGGGCGACCTCTACCGCATCGGCACGCCCTATGACAAGAGCGGCTGCTACGGCCTGATGTACGTTTCGAAGGACCGGAAGCAGGCCGTGCTGTTCACGTACAGCCTCCGGTACCAGGGCCGCTCGCTGATCCCGAAATTCCGCTTGCAGGGCCTCGACCCGAAGACGGGCTACACCATCCGCGAACTGAACGTCGACAAATCGCGCAACTGGTTCGACGGCAAAACCTTCAGCGGCGAGATGCTCTCGAACGCCGGCATCAACCCCTCGATGCCGAAGATTTACGACAGCGGCGTATTCCTGCTCACGGCGGAATAGAAGCTGCTCCGTCGCGAAAGCCAACCCGGGATTTGCCGCCGGGGTGGCTTTTTCCTATCTTTGCCGAAGAACATTTTTCCGAACATGATCGAACAAATCATATCCCGACGACTGCAAATTCCGCTGCACCAGGTGCAGGGGACCGTGTGTCTGCTCCGCGAAGGGGCGACGATCCCCTTTATCAGCCGCTACCGCAAGGAAGCGACCGGCTCGCTCGACGAGGTGCAGGTCGCCTCCGTCAAGGAGTGGCTCGACCGGCTCACCGAACTCGAAACCCGCAAGCAGACGGTGCTCACGACCATCGAGGGGCAGGGCAGGCTGACCCCGGAACTCCGCCGGCGCATCGCGGAGTGCTGGGATGCGGTGGAGCTGGAGGACATTTACCTGCCCTACAAACCCAAACGCCGCACGCGGGCCACCGTGGCGCGCGAACGGGGCCTGGAGCCGCTGGCCGAAATCATCCTGGCGCAGCAGTCCCGCAACGTCGTGCAGCAGGCCCGGCGGTTCGTTTCGGCCGAAGTGCCGACCCCGGAGGAGGCCCTCGCCGGGGCGTGCGACATCGTCGCCGAACGTATCTCGGAAGACGAGCGCGCCCGCAATACGCTGCGCCGCACATTCGCCCGCGAAGGCATCGTCCATTCGAAACTCGTCAAAGGCAAAGAGACGGAAGGGGCGAAATACGCCGACTATTTCGACGCCGCGACGCCCCTGCGCAGCATCTCGTCGCACCGCTTCCTGGCCATGCGCCGCGGCGAGGAGGAGGGCATTCTGAAAATCGCGGTCGACGTGGATGCCGAACATTGCATCGAAAGTCTCCGCCGGCTGTTCGTACGGCCCGGCTCGGCGACGCGCGAATGGATGGAAGCGGCCGTGGCCGACGCGTTCAAACGCCTGATACGCCCCTCAATCGAGACCGAACAGCTCGCGGCGGCCAAGGAGAAGGCCGACGACGAGGCGATCCGGGTTTTCGCCGAGAACCTGCGCCAGCTGCTGCTCTCCTCGCCGCTGGGGCAGAAGCGCGTCGTGGCCATCGACCCGGGATTCCGCACGGGATGCAAGGTCGTGGCGCTCGACGCGCAGGGCAACCTGCTGCACAACACGACCGTCTACCCCCATCCGCCTCAGGGCCGGGCGGCCGAAGCGGCCGAGACGCTGAAATCGCTGGCCGCCAGGCACAAGGCCGAGGCATTCGCCATCGGGGACGGCACGGCGGGCCGCGAGACCGAACAGCTGGTCCGCGGACTGGGGCTGGACGGCGTGGAGGTATTCATGGTGAGCGAGGACGGCGCGTCGGTCTACTCGGCGTCGGCCGCGGCGCGCGAGGAGTTCCCGGACTACGACGTGACGGTGCGCGGGGCCGTGAGCATCGGACGCCGCCTGATCGACCCGCTCTCGGAGCTGGTCAAGATCGACCCCAAGTCGATCGGCGTGGGGCAGTACCAGCACAGCGTCGACCCGGCGAAGCTCAAGGCGCGGCTCCGGACGGTCGTCGAAAGCTGCGTCAACCGCGTCGGCGTCAATATCAACACCGCCTCGAAACACATCCTGACCTACATATCGGGGCTGGGACCCGTGCTGGCGCAGAACATCGTGGCCTACCGTGCGGCGAACGGGGAGTTCAAAAGCCGCAGGGCGCTGCTCAAAGTGCCGCGGCTGGGAGCCAAGGCTTTCGAGCAGGCGGCCGGGTTCCTGCGGGTCGTCGGAGGCGCGAATCCGCTGGACAACAGCGCCGTGCACCCGGAATCGTACGCCGTCGTCGAGCGGATGGCCGCCGACGCGGGCGTGACGGTCGAACGCCTGCTGGCCGACAAACAGCTGCGCAGCGGTCTCAAGGCCGAACGATACGTGAGCGAAGAAGCGGGGCTGCCGACCGTGACGGACATCCTCGAGGCGCTCGACAAACGGGGGCTCGACCCACGCGAGCAGTTGCAGGTCTTCGCATTCGACCCCAACGTGCACACGATCGGCGACCTGCGCGAGGGAATGCTTCTGCCGGGCATCGTCACCAACATCACAGCCTTCGGGGCCTTCGTCGACATCGGCGTCAAACAGGACGGGCTGGTGCACATCTCGCAGCTGGCCGACCGCTACGTGGCTTCGCCGGCCGACGTGGTGCATCTGGGACAGCACGTCGAAGTGCGGGTGACGGGCGTGGACACCGTTCGCGGCCGCATTGCGCTCTCGATGCGCCGCGAAGCATAAAAGACCGGATCAAGCGAGGCCCTGCAACGGCCATCCTGGTCGAAAAATGGCCTTTTAAGGTCGAATATTGTCCGCCCGGTCCGTAAAACATCGCTACCTTTGGGTATTCAAACCATTAACCCATTTGTCCGATGAGAAAAAACAACCTGTTCATTACCTCGTCGTGCCTGCTGGGGGCACTGGCCTCGTGCTACGGGGCCTTCGGAAAGAACCCGCGGCCATCGGCAAATGGCATCTGGGGTGGGATTGGACACACAAGGAAGGCAAGGCGAAAACCGTCGACAACATCGGCTTCACGAAACGCGTGGCCAACGGTCCCACCGATCGGGGATTCGACTATTTCTACGGGCTGACCTCGCCGTCCGGACCTCCGTACCTCTACATGGTCAACGACATGGCGGAGAAACAGCCGAACACGAGATTCGAAGAATCCGGCGGCGGACTGTATAAAATCAAGGGCGGCATCGGCCACAGCGACTGGAGCGCCGACGGCATGCAGCCCCATCTGGCGGACAAGATGCTCGAATACCTCGACGAAAACAAGGATTCCGACAAGCCGTTCTTCCTCTACATGGCGCTGACGGCTCCCCACATCCCGCTTTTCCCGAGCAAGGAGTTCAAGGGCAAATCCAAGATCGGCGACTACGGCGACCTGGTGATGATGATAGACGACATCGTCGGCAGGGTCAATCGAAAGCTGAAGGAGATCGGCAAATACGACAACACGATCGTCATGTTCGCCGCCGACAACGGCTGCGCCGGTTACATCAACATGGACAGGATAAACCGGAAAGGGCACTATCCGTCCTATATTTACCGGGGCTACAAGTCGCACGGCTGGGAAGGCGGCCACCGCATTCCCTTCATCCTGTCGTGGGGCGACCGGTACGGACACGTGACCGATAATTCGCTCGTCTCGCTGACCGATCTGTACGCCACGTTCGCCGACATGCTCGGCTACCGGATGGCCGACGACGAGGCCGAAGACAGTTTCAGCTTCTGGCCGATACTCGACGGCTCGGGCAACTCCGCCCGGACCGACCTGATCGCCACGTCGGGAGCCGGCTATTTCACCTACCGGACACCGCAGTACAAGCTGATATTCAACGCAGGAAACGGTTCCGGCGAAGAGTACAGGATCGACGGACAGCCCCCGCTGCAATTCTACGACATGGTCAACGATCCCGAAGAGAAGGTCAACCAGATAAACAATCCGGAATACGCGGGCCGGATCAGGGAGATGGCCGCCCGGGTGAAGAAGTACATCGAGGACGGCCGATCGACGCCCGGAGCCAAAGCGGCCAACGACGGCGGCAATTCCTGAAAACAGATCACCGACATAATGAGCGGCCTGTACGCCGAGAACAGGTAAGGGCGAAACTGCGTCGAAGGATGCCGGAACCGCCGTCCGGCTCCGATCAAAAAACCTCCGCATTCCGGAATCGGAATACGGAGGTTTTCAATTGGCGGCAACGGGCTGGCGCGGGACATGCTCGAAGATACCGATGAGCAGGCTGACGCCTTGTTATTGCTGAATTACAAGCGATAACGAAACAACCGAGGCTGATAAGGGCCCTGACAAAGAAAAAGTCCTCGGAAGTTATTAGCTTCCAAGGACTTTCTTGGTGGAAAATTGCCGTCCGGCATTGCTCTCGCGCCATTTCCGCGCACGCCGCCCAGCGACTTTCCGGCAGCATTCGCTGCTTCAGTTGAGGTCTGAAGCGCCCACTAATATTGCAATATAATATTTATTCTATGTAATCTCGTGATACTATTGCAAATTTCTATTTCGCAGACCGATAATATCACGAAATTACATAGAAATACACGACTTAATACTTTATTGTGCCCTATTTTGGGCCCAATTCTCCAAGAATATATTATCTGTTTGATTAAATACTGCATAACAAATTTTGTAATTCAAAATTGTTTTTACGGTTTTACATACTCTATGCAATAAACTTTATAGCTATCTTTGTATTTGGATTTAGTCAAAATAAACATATTGAATATATGATACTTGGGGTATTGCTAAGAAATTTTAAAACTTATAAAAATATTACATTCATACCTATTTCAAATGGAGATAAATTTTGTGGCCTTATAGGTAAAAATGGGATTGGCAAGAGTTCTATTCTTGAAGCGTTTGATTTTTATTTCAATGACAAAGAGTTCCAACTGAACATTAATAACATCGGAGCGCCTAATGACGAATGCTATGTCGTTCCGATCTTTCTGATTGAAAAAGATTCAATATCTAAGAAGTTTTCTCAAATAGCAGAACAATTCAGCAACTGTGTGTGGACTGTACTATCAGGTTTAATTGCGGCACCAATAATAAACAACAATTACATTGAGCATCTTAAATTGATAGGTAACCATATTAAAGGGCTTGATGCATCTATAACAAAAGAAACGCATTACTTACTCCCTATAGGTAAAGACAAAAATGGGTGGACCAGTTTGGGCATTTTTAGGGATTCTATTTTTTTAGATAGTATAGTCTCCCCAT
>ENA-UONQ01001005-UONQ01001005.1-human-gut-metagenome-genome-assembly--contig:-CS26-NODE-1005-length-27950-cov-6.425990_pt1 | contig 27950 bp, 24 predicted proteins | sample MGYA00242460_ERZ724007 | MGnify/ENA metagenome assembly ERZ724007
TCCGGATATGAATGATGAAAATAATTATACAAAATGTACGCTTACAGTAGAAGAAAACACAAATGGTGGCTGGCGTTTTGTATCTTTTGAGGGCGGATATACAGAAGGAACTACAAAGCCGATAGAACCGTCAGAACCTTCTGGTCCGACAGATCCGCAACAACCGGAAAGTTCGGAAAACAGACTTCCGCAGGAGACAGTGAATCGTGTTGTGAACGAAATCAGCAGCGCATCAGAGGGAGAAAGGGTTGTTGTTGATATGGATAGTGCAACAATAATTCCTAAAGAGATTCTTCAGGCATTAAAAGGAAAAAATGCAAATGTAGTTTTTGAAATGGAAGGCTATACATGGTTGATTAACGGAAAGAGCATTACCGAGACAGGATTAAAAGACATTAATTTGGAAGTAAAAACAAATGTAAATGCTATTCCGTCAGACATCGTTGACAGACTTGCAAATGGAAAAACAACAAAGCAGATTACTCTGACACATGAAGGTGCATTTGGTTTTGAAGCGGAATTGAGTCTGTATATAGGTTCAGAGTATGCGGGGCAGTATGGAAATTTATTCTGGCATAGAAATGGGAAAATACAGTACATGAATTCAGGATTGATTGATGAAGACGGATTTGTGACATTGAATTTTGACCATGCATCGGATTATGTAGTTGTAATGAGTAAAGAGAAGATGTCCTCGGAAAATATACCAGCTGATTTGAGAGAGGAAAAAGTTACGGTAGAGAAAAGCCCGAAAACAGGAGATTCTTCCGATATTGTAGTGTTGTATGCACTGCTTATGATTGGAGCAGGGACTGTTGTCATGGCAGTAAAAAGAAGAATGTAATTCCTAACGAAGTACCGAGACATGACGGACCGGGAGGGGAATAAGAAGACGGATGAGTACCGATATATAAGGTGCTCATCCGTCTTCTTATTGTTATTGCATACAGGTTGAAGTATAATTGAGATAATGAAATAGGTTTGAAGAACAAGGAGCAGTGTAATATGAATGTAATGCCGATTTCGCAACTGATACCAGTGATATTGATTTTGTAGTATACGGATGTGAAGATATATTGAAATTAGAAGACGCATTGGAAGAGATTCTGACACTTCGTAAAATTGATATTTTTGATTATGAAAATATCCATAACGAATTTTTGATGGAGGACATAAAAAAATATGGAAAGCAAATATATTAATCGTTACAATACGTTTTGTAAGAGCCTGAAAAATTTAGAAAAAAGTCGTACAGCAGATCCAAAAGCGGATTTTCCTTTGGAGTCTCCGAGAGGAACTTTACAACAGGCATTTCAGAATGGCATCATTGATGATGACGGATGGATGCGGATGTTGAAAGACAGAAATCAGTTGGCTCATGATTATGATGGAACACTTGCAGCAAAAAAATTTCAGGTAGTCATTGGAGAATATTATAAATTGTTTTTAAAACTGAAAGATTCGGTCGAGAAATTTTATAGGAATACAAATTAGGGATAATGCATAAGGAGAAGATAAGAGCTGCATGAAAAAACGAACGAAAGAAATATTAGATATTTTAGATGAACAGTATGGGACGGAGTTTATCTGTTATTTGAATTATGAGACTCCATGGCAGTTGTTGATTGCAACAATGTTGAGCGCGCAGTGTACGGATGCCAGGGTCAACATTGTAACCAAAGATTTGTTTCAGAAATATACGTCTGTGGACGCATTTGCGAATGCGGATTTGAAGGAACTAGAGCAGGATATTAAACCTACTGGGTTTTATCATAATAAGGCGAAGAATATTATTGCCTGTATGAAGGATGTAAGGGATAAGTTTGGTGGTCAGGTGCCGAGAAGTTTGGAAGATCTGACTTCGCTTGCCGGAGTAGGAAGGAAGACGGCAAATGTAATACGGGGAAATATTTACCATGATGCCAGTGTGGTCGTGGATACCCATGTGAAACGAATTTCTAACAGGCTGGGACTGACAAAGCAATCTGATCCGGAAAAGATAGAAAAGGATTTGATGAAAGAATTGCCGGAGGATCATTGGATTTTGTATAACATTCAGATCATTACATTTGGAAGAAGTATTTGTACGGCAAGAAGTCCTAAGTGTGAGGAATGTTTTCTGCGAAAATACTGTAAGGGAAAATGATAGTGCAGAAGGAGTGGTGATATGTTTATAATACCGATTTACGATATGATTATTTTACCCGGAGTTACATATTATTTTAAAAGTGATGTGTTTCGGGAATTGAAGATTCCAGAATTTAAGGCTGGAGATTCCGTACTGTTTATGATGTTAAAAGAAGATAAAAATATTGGCGAGATGTATCCGGATGATTTTTTCAAAATCGGTGTGTCCGGTACGGTGGAAGGCATTGATGGGGAAGGAAATGTCAGCATTCGTACGAAAAATAGGGAGAATCTGGAACGGATTTCTGTCGGGGAAGATTTGAGTTTGCAGGCGCTTACCACGGAGCGAGCGCAGGTGGATGATGTGGGACCGGAAGAGCAGAAGGAACGGTTTGAAAAAGTGCGTGCCTCAATTCTGCGGTTTATCCAAGGTTTTCAGTGGGGAATCTGGGCGCGGAGCTATATTTTACATTGGAAATCTATGGAAGAGGCTGTCTCTGCGATTTCTTCGTATTTGAATTTATCCAATGAAGAGCGATATGCCATTCTTGCGGCTGATTCGATGTCGGGACGGATAGAGCTGATGGAACATGCAGTCTATGAATTTATTGAAATAGCACGTGTCGGCGAAGAGGCGGAGAGCGCACAGCAGGAGCGGCATGAAGAGGTATATCGTGAAGAGGCGATTAAGAAACAGATTGAATTTCTGCAAAAACAATTGGATGAGATGCATCCGGAAAATGTGTCCGATGTTCGGAAATTTGAGCAGAAGATACATAATTCAGGGATGAATGAGACTGCCCGCAAAGAGGCGGAAAAGGTTCTGAACCGGATGAAACAGGAAGGAAAAGATAGCCATGAATACGGAATGCTTTATGACTATCTGGATTTTGTGACGAGTCTGTCATGGAAAAAAGAAATCGTTCCGGAGCTGGATCTTGAGAAAGCCGAAGAAATTTTGAATCGAGATCATTACGGACTGAAAAAGGTAAAACAGCGAATCATTCAGCAGATGGCGGTTATGGCATTGAACAAACAGCAATCTGGTTCGATTCTTTTATTTGTAGGAGCGCCGGGAACAGGGAAGACGAGTATAGGACAGAGCATTGCAGAGGCGTTGGGACGCGCTTATGTACGTGTCAGTCTTGGAGGAATCCGAGATGAGGCGGAAATCCGTGGACATAGGAGAACTTATGTAGGTGCAATGCCGGGAAGAATCATGGAAGGCATGAAACGGTGTGGAGCATCCAATCCAGTCATGGTATTGGATGAAGTGGATAAATTATCGAAAGACTTCAGTGGAGATCCGGCGAGCGCCCTGTTGGAAGTTCTGGATCCGGAACAGAATAATAGTTTTACCGATCATTATACAAATGTTCCGTATGATTTATCCGATGTGCTTTTTGTATGTACAGCAAATGCCATAGATACCATACCGGAACCTTTGTTAAATCGTATGGAAGTGATTCAGTTTCCGGGATATACTGCGGTGGAGAAACAACAGATTGCAAGAAAACATTTGCTGCCGAAAGCGATGAAAAAAATGGGGATAAAGAACCAGAATCTAAAGGTGACGGAGAATGCGCTGCAGACACTTATTCATGATTATACGATGGAGTCCGGCGTGCGTGGTTTGAAGAAACAGTTGGAAACATTGTGTCGGTATGCGGCTGTAAAATTGGTGAAGGGAGAACAGAAAAGCATTACGGTTAGTCCAAAGAGGCTGCAGGAATTTCTGGATCAGAAACCCATCCGACATGAAAGTATTTTGGAAGAAAAGCAACCGGGAATTGTGACCGGTCTGGCGTGGACCTCTGCCGGTGGGGAGATTCTTTTTGTAGAAACGCTGTTGACAAAGGGAAGTGGAAAGGTACAGATTACTGGACAACTGGGAGATGTCATGAAAGAATCGGTACAGATTGCAATTAGTCTGGTGAAATCCATGTATCCGAAAGAGGCGGAGGTGCTGAAAGACCATGATTTGCATATTCATGTTCCGGAAGGGGCAGTTCCGAAAGACGGACCATCTGCGGGGATTACGCTGACAACAGCCTTGTCGTCTTTATTGACCGGAAAAGCGGTAAGCCCGGAATATGCTATGACGGGAGAGGTGTCACTGCGTGGAACGGTAATGCCGATTGGTGGACTTCCGGAAAAATTAATGGCTGCTCAGAGAGCCGGAATTTCGAAAGTGCTGATTCCGGAAACTAACATTGACGATTTGGATGAGGTGGCAGAGGAAGTCAAAGAGAAACTGGAGATTATTCCGGTGAAAAAGGTGACGGATGTGTTAAAGCGAGTTTTGAAAGAATAGATGGAGTTACATATCAGATACAGTTACATGGAGAAAAGGATGATGAAAGAATTAAGTACCTTATGTTATATTGAAAAAGATGGGAAATATCTCATGTTGCACCGCACTGTGAAGGAAAATGATGTCAACAAGGATAAGTGGATTGGCGTGGGAGGACATTTTGAGAAAAATGAAAGTCCGGAGGAATGTCTTTTGCGGGAGGTAAAAGAAGAAACCGGATATACGTTGACTTCATGGCAGTATCGAGGAATTGTGACGTTTGTATATGGAGAAGATACTATAGAATATATGTCTCTTTATACCGCAGATGGGTTTGGAGGTGCGCCGATTCCCTGTGATGAAGGGGAACTTGAGTGGGTAGATAAGAAGGCGATTTATGATTTGGAGCTATGGGAAGGGGATAAAATTTTCTTTCGGTTATTGGAAGAAGGTCGTCCCTTCTTCTCTCTGAAACTGGTATATGACCAAAAGGATGTACTGCAATATGTAGCTCTGGACGGAAAGGAATTAAAGGAGGAATTGAGATGAAACAGACAGAGTATGAGATTGTTTCGCATGAGTTTGCGCCCATCTTTAACGAACATTCCAGAGTATTGATTTTAGGGACATTTCCATCAGTGAAATCACGAGAACAAAATTTTTATTATGGGCATCCACAAAACCGATTTTGGAAAGTGATGGCGAGGTTGACCGGATGGGAGGTGCCGCAGACGATAGAAGAAAAGAAGACCCTCCTTTTGGAAAATGGAATTGCCATCTGGGATGTGATTGAGAGTTGTGAAATCATTGGCTCCAGTGACAGCAGTATCCGAAATGTTGTACCCGCTGATTTGAACTGTATTTTACAAAATGCGGAGATTCAGACGATTTATGCAAATGGTGGGACGGCAAAAAAGCTGTATGAAAAGTATAGCCGGGAAAATACAGGCAGAGAGATAGTAGGTTTGCCATCGACCAGTCCTGCAAATGCAGCCTATTCACTGGATAGATTGATGGAATTTTGGGGAGTTATAAGAAAAGAACTATAAGGAGGAAGAATGATATTATGGTAGAGAAAGGCGTCATTTTTGGGAGATATCAGATTTTTCATTTGAAACATATGGAAGGTGTGCTGGCAGCGAAGATGCGTTGTAATAAGTTATATATAGGAGTTACGCACCCAGATATTGTAGCTTATGCTGCAACATCACCGCTGGATGTAAACGGGGTGACAAAGAGAGAGAATCCATTGACTTATTTTGAGCGGATGGAAATGATACAGGGAGCACTTCGTGATTTTGGAGTGAAGCGGAAAGAGTTTGAAATTATTCCATTTCCAATCAGCCAGCCGGACTTGATTACACAGTATGCACCGGAGGATGCAACGTATTATATGAGTCTCTGTACTCCTTGGGATGAAGAAAAATATCGGATTTTACAAAGCCAAGGGCTGAAGACGGAAGTGCTTTGGAGAAGAAATCCAGAAGATATGGGAACGAGTGGAACGGCGGTTCGTGAGTTGATTCGAAAGAATAACAAAGAGTGGATACAGCAGGTTCCACGATCCGTTGCAGAGTATATTATTGAACATGGAATAGATCGGAGAATGCAAACAGCAAATAATATTTAGTTATGAAACGATTAATATAAGTGATGAAGTTAAAAAATGTGGCGCCGTTCGGTGACTGAATTGAATCAGTTGTCGAACAGCGCCTTTTTTGGTTGTGGAAATTTTATGGGAGCAGATAGGCATACATTACAATAAAGTGGCAGGCACTTCCGCCCATAACGAAGAGATGGAAAATTTCATGACTTCCGAAGTTTTTATGTTTATTATTAAAGAGTGGTAATTTTAATGCGTAAATGATACCACCAACAGTATAAATGATACCACCGGCAAGTAACCAACCGAAGGCTGCAGGAGAGAGACTATTTAAAATCTGTGTAAATGCCAGAACACAGGTCCACCCCATTCCAATGTAAAGAACAGAAGATACCCACTTTGGACAATAAACCCAAAAGGCTTTGATCAGAATCCCGGCTATGGCGATTCCCCATACGAGGGCAAGTAGTGGAATCCCTGTTTTTTTGTCCAATACTAAAAGACAGATTGGCGTATAACTTCCGGCAATTAAAACGAAAATCATCATGTGATCAATCTTTTTAAGGATGGTATTGATTTTTTCGGATTTATCAAATGTATGGTAAGTTGTGCTTGCGGCATATAAGAGAATCAGACTTGCCGCATAGATTGCAAGTGAGACTACATAAATGTGTCCCGGTTCATGAGCCGCTTTGATTAAAAGTGGAATAGCAGCAAAAATTGCCATTAGCATTCCGATAAAATGTGTAATTGCACTTCCTGGATCTTTGATGTGTTGTTTCATAAATTAATGCCTCCCAGATGATAAAATGTAAAAAATATATGATGTAGTAATGGAAACTATGTTTAGTGTATGTATATATTACAACATATATTCGGATAAATCAAGAGTGAGTTTAAAAAGAAAAGCGGAAAGAATAAATAAACTGGACTGGTTTAAAAGTAAAAAACTGGATATTTAAACAGAGCCAGTTTCGTGCTAGGATAAGAGCAAGAAAAAATGAAGAAGGAAGTGGAGAAGTATGGAAAAGAGAAAACGAACAGTGATAAAATTGGCACAGACAGCATTACTTGCAGCACTTTGCTTTGTGTCTTTTACATTCTTTCAGATTAAAATACCAATGCCTGGTGGCGGCGATGCAACGTCATTACATATCGGAAATGCATTTTGTGTATTGGCAGCGTTGCTGCTCGGTGGTGGATATGGTGGTCTTGCAGGAGCGCTGGGAATGACAATTGCAGATATTTTGGATCCGGTTTATATTGTTGGAGCACCAAAGACGTTTGTATTGAAGTTTTGCATTGGACTGATTGTCGGATTGGTTGCACACCGAATTGCTAAAATCAATGAAAGTACAGATAAGAAGTATATATTCCGATGGAGCGTAATTGCATCAATTGCAGGACTGGGATTTAATGTGGTGGCAGATCCGCTGGTTGGTTATTTTTACAAACAATATATTTTGGGACAGCCACAGGAAATGGCAGAAGTACTCGCAAAATGGAGTACAGCAACAACATTTGTTAATGCGGTCGTATCTACCATTCTTGTTGCAGTTTTGTACAATGTACTCCGCCCGATTTTGTTAAAGACAGGTTTGTTGATGATCAAAAAAGAAACATCTCAAGTATAGTCAGTGCTTTCTTAATACATGCATAGGAAACGGACAGTTATGGTGGCTATGAATTCATCATACGGTGTTCTTCTGCGATTTCCTGAAAACAAGCAGGAGCGGTCCAGAACTGATTGGTAGGTGTCAGAATCGCCTTATAAGGAAATGGGCCGGCGCCGCTTTTTCGCATTGCAGCCAGAACTTGGTTGAGTTTTGCATCTGATAAAAAGGCAAATACAAACATGGTGTCAGGGAGTTCCTCTCCGGTGAAAGGTTCTTCGACAGCGGGGATTTCCTTGATGCCTGCCAGAACCCCCAGAGGCTGATTATATTGTTCCTTAGGGACAGAACGGAGCCGTACTTTTAAAGGAAATAAGGCCTTTTCAATGGCTAGTCGAGATTGTTTATCCGGAAGGTTAAAAACTAAAATGGTTTCTTTCATAATTGAAAATCTCCTTTATAATATTGCTGAAAATATACTGTTAATATAGATTGTACTAAGAAGATTTTAGCTGATTTTTGAAAAAATGGAAAGTGAAAAAGCACAAAAACTGAAAACAAGCATATTTTGAGTATAGAAAAGCGTGTTGTTAAAGAAAAAGGAGAATCAAATATGAGATTGTGTGAACTCCGGGAAAAAGAAGTGATTAATACGTGTGATTGCAAACGATTGGGATGCGTAGTGGATCTTGTGTTTGATTCTTGTACAGGACAGATTGAGGCAATTGTAGTTCCGGGACCAGGGAAAATATGGGGGTTTTTAGGAACAGATTGCGAATATGTGATTCCATTTCAGTGTATTAAGAAAATTGGACCGGATATTGTACTTGTAGAAATCAGAGAGGGAAAATTTTTGCATAAATTGGAATAATTTAAGGAGATTCAGTCTGGAGATTGACAGAAACCTAAAAAAATTTATAATAATAGTATATTGGTTCCGGAACGTCCGGATGAAAAAGGGAATACGGTGCAAATCCGTAGCAACTCACTTTACTGTAAGGGATGACGAAATCCGCATGCCACTGTGTCAACGTTAAGGAGATATGGGAAGGGCGGTCAGTAGGTTCTAGTCCTAAGCCAGGATATCTGCCAATAAATATACGTAAAATCTTTCGGTGAGGAGAAGAGGATACACAGAAACAGCGGTCAGTTTCCGGGAAGGAAACTGATTTTGTGTATGATAAGAGCAGCCGGAAGGCTGTTTTTTTTGTTGCCAAGCATGCGATAAAACAGTCCGGTGCCTCACAAAAAAAGAAGAAAGGAAAAGAATGAGAAAAAGAGGAACAAAAAGAATTCTTGCATGGGTGGCTGTGCTGGTGATTCTTCTGGAAAATGTACAGGGAATTATAGCTGCAGATACCAATGAAGAACCGAAAAACACCGCAGCTGTGGAGATTACGCAGGCCGATTTGGAGATGAATGAATATGAAACATATTATTATTCTACAGATCGGACGTATACATATCAGGGAGATGCGGTAGATTTTATTTCAGAGACGCAGATGCAGGCAGGCGATGTTGTCTATGATTTAAAAAATAAAGCAGTAAATATTAGTGTTCAGCAGGATGAAGAAGGAACTGTGACGATTGCTTTGGATGGAATCCAGACCCCGATCGGAAGTGTTCCGGGTGCATGGAACAGTAGTTTTTCAGGGATTGTATAGTCTGTGTATCAGACGGATATTCCTGGAGTTGCGGAAGTGCGTTCAGCAGAAAAAGATCAGCTTCAGAATACGATTACATTGACAAATGTACCGGTAGGTACATGGACATTATCAGGTGGAACAATTTATGAAAAAGCAAATGAATGGAGTCTAGGAATTGACTTTGGGGATGGAAATGGTGTTGTAAAAGAAGGGTATTTTGGTGTTTTGCCGGATATCACGTTTACAGTAACAGGTTCCGTACCAAATCCGGAACCGAATCCGAATCCGGAACCAAATCCAGAACCAGGTCCGGAGCCAGAGCCGGAACCGGAACCAAATCCAGAACCGGAGAACCGAGTGGGGCGTTTGGCAGATCTTCAGATAACCGGAGGAACCTTATCTCCGGAATTTGCATCTGGAACAATCTATTATACATTAAATGTACCGCAAGGTACAACGACTGTTTCTGTAAATCCAACAGCTGAGACAGAAGACACGATTGTGCTTATTCGAGATGGAAATGGCGATGTCTATGCACCAAATAGTTTGATACCTGTGACAGATGGAAGCAAAATACGTATCTCAGCAGGGTTGGATATTGCAACTTCTTATTTTATTACCGTAAAAGCAGAGAAAGAAACAGAGCATTTAAAGGATCTTCAGGTTACAGGTGGAACGCTAGGTCCTGCTTTTACAGAAGAAAATTCCTATTATACTTTGTATGTGCCGGAAAATACGGACAATATATCATTACTTCCGGTAAAGTTTTCTGAAAAAACAGAAGTGACGATTACTTATCAGAAACAAAATTATTTAGCGGGTGCGCCGATTCCGGTTAAAGATGGAGAAACAATCCGCGTTACAGGAACAATTCATTCCAGCACTGGGGAGATGCGCAGCAAGTCTTATCTTCTTACTGTTCAGGTTATGAAGGAGGCGGAATACGGATTTGAGTTTTCAGCAGATGGTGAGATTCTGTCAATGTCATGGGACGGAGTACATGAGGATGGCAAACCTGTTTTGAAAGTGGAAGTGCCGAAAGGAACGGAGCGTTTGCAGATTAAGCGTTCGGTAGAGTGTCTGGTCAGAGAGCAGGGAGAGTCTGGTAAGATTTTAATTACGAGCGGAATCGGAGAGGCTGTGCTTTTGACAGAACCATATTTTGGAAAGGATCATTATTTTATTGTTGAGGCGGAAAATAAACAACAATATTATATATATTTGGAAGAAATTGAAATTGAAATAGACGAAACGCTTCCGAAAATGGATATTACCGAAGAAGATTTGAACGCAAATAAATATGAAACCTATTATTATTCTGATCAGATAAACTATTATTATAAAGGGAAATACGTTGTATTTACAGATGCGGAACATTTTAAAGCCGGTACAGAAACATATTCTTTAAATAATAAGAAGACAGTAGTTACCACTGTCATGAATGAAGATGGAAAGATGACTATTTCACTTACCGACCTGGTGGTGCCGGTGCAGAGTATTCCTGGCGCATGGAATAGTGACGTTGGCGGTAAGGTTCAAATTGTTTATCAGACAGATATTCCCGGAATGGAGGAACTTCGTTCTGAGGATTTAGTGAAGCCGATTGTATTGGATCAGATCGCTGATGGAACGTATCATTTGACAAAGGGTACGATCTATGAAAAATCAAATGAATGGAGTCCCGGTTATGATTTCGGGGATGGAAAAGGAAAAGTAACGGAAAGCTATTTTTGTACGTTGCCGGATATTGTCTTAAAAGTAGACAACCCGGTTGAAAAGCCTGAGGGCTATTTAGGAGAGGCAACTAAGGCGAAAGTATACGAAGATTTTGAAAACGATCTCTGGCTGCAGTACCAGCAGAAGGAATTACAGGTAGGAGAAACTGTAGATTTGTATCCGCGGAGAGTTCCGCAGATTGTATCCAACAGTATTGAGAATGATGTGCATAGACCGATGTTTCATTTTGAATTGATACAAGGGGATAGCATTAGTTTAAGCACAGAGTCTTCAACGCAGAAAACAGTTGTAAAGGCGGAAAAAGCCGGAACAAGTATTGTGAAAGTAAGCTATGAAGCTTTGGATTATCAGAAACAACATTTTGGAGGAAGTTCGATAGTTAATACAGCCTATGCAGTGTTTACCGTTGGAGAAAAAGGGAAGGCTGTGATTCGTACAAATACAGAATTTCAGAATTGGCGCCATTACGATACAATTTATTATCATACAGGCGTTACAGTACCATATTCCTTTACGGTGAACGCAGAGAATGCAGAAAATCTTAAAGTGACTGTAAATGGAATTGAAATAAAAGGAAATGGAAATCAGTATACGGCTGAATTGGAAAATCGAAGTAATGTGATTGGAATCGTGGCAACAGATGCAGACGGAAATACAAAATCCATGTATCGGGTGATAGATGCCAGATTTATTGAGGTAAATGTAGAAAATAAGACACAGGAAGGCAAAGAACTTAGTGCGGGAGATACGGCTAAGATCAGTTTTCGTGGAATTACAATGCCGGTGTATAAATTGGCGACCATTTATAATCCGCAGTTTGGAAAAGATGTAACAAGAGTGCTTTATGAAAATGAAAAGCTTGGGACATTTGAAGGAAAATGCAGCCAGTGGGATTTGGCAAAAAACAATGATTTTGAAGTACAATTCACAGAGGCCGGAACATATCTGTTTACCAGTCCAAAAGGGATTCTCTGCAGCTGGTGGGGAGATGAAGTTGGATCTGAGATGACAAAGCAGGGGGAAGGTAATCCAAATCTTTCCGCAGTGAGTAGAAAAGATTATTTTTCTGTATTGCCTGATTTTTCGGTTACAGTAGCAGAGGCCGGAACGGTTCCAGATCCAAAGCCAGATCCACAACCAAATCCAACCCCAAATCCGGAAGAGAATGGAGAGGAGCAGAAACCACCGGTATTGAAACCAAATGGAGGTTCAAATGGAAGTGGTTCCGGAAGTGGAACTCGTCTGCCAGTGAAGGCTCCGGTGCAAACAGAGAAGAAAGAAGTGGAACAGCAGAGTAGCAATGTGATAAAGCTGGAAGCACAGAATCACAAAGTATGGAAAAATGATTTGGAAAATATCAAAGGTAAGGATAAGAATTTGGTGATAACAGATCAGTTGGCAGATGGAACAAAATATACGTTGACGATATATGGAAAAGATGTTAAGGAAGCGGCTGATTTTAATACTGCAATTCAGAAAACCAGCAAGTATGAAAAGGAAATCCAGATGCTGGCGCCGGAACCGGATATTTTTGTACTTGAACAAAAAGGTGAATATCCGGGAGAAATATTGATACAGATTGAAACAAAAAAAGCAGATGGAATGTATTTGCTCTTCCGTTATGACGAAGAAACACAGAAGGCAGTTTATGTGCAAAAAGTAACAGTAAAAGATGGAAAAACAAAATTTGTAGTCAGCAGAGGAGGAAATTATTTTATTGCTGAAAAGGCAAAAACAAAATCTGTTGCTGAACTAAAGCAGGCAAATGCAGAAACAAAAGCAGAGACTGCTGAAATGACCGTATCCAATATGCCGGAAGAGACTGCGAAGAATGGCGTGGATGGAGTATCTTTGTTGATTGGAGTTTTGATTGGTGCGGGATTTGTTGCACTGATCGGCGGCGGATATCTGTTGATAAGAAGAAAGCAGAAAAGAGGATAACAGGATATGAGGCAGAATAGAAGGAAAATCGCAGGAATCCTTGTGCTTGTTTTCTTGATGCTGGGAATGCTTGGGGGCTGTCAGAAACAGACAGCTCCGGCAGACACAGCTCAGAAGCAGCAGGATTCAGAGGCATGGATGGAAACAGAAAAAGAAACAGAAGAATATTTTGACATATCTGATGCAAAAGAAGATACAAGAGATTATTCGAAATATGAAGAGAAGAAAGTAACGAATCAGGATGCGTATCAGACGGATCCGGTGCCGGAGGGGCAACAGCAGCCGGTAGAACCTGAGAATGCAGAGATTGATGAAAAAACAACGTGGACGTGCTATCTTAGCGTTTCTTGCAGTACTGTTTTAGATAATATGGAAGATTTGAAAGAAGGAAAAGAAACCGTTGTTCCATCAAATGGAATTATCTATTCTCGGAGTGCTGTAACCTTTAATCCGGGAGAATCGGTTTATGATATTTTATACCGTACTATGAAAGAAAATAGAATTCATCTGGATGCGGCGTTTACGCCTGGCTATAACAGTTATTATATACGCGGAATCAATAACTTGTATGAGCAGGATTGCGGAGATCCTTCTGGCTGGTCATATTGTGTCAATGGCTGGTATCCTAATTATGGATGCAGTCGGTATGCAGTACAAGATGGAGATGAAATTCAGTGGAATTATACATGTGACGGAGGCAGTGATCTTGGAAGGAACTGGTAGGACGAAAGAAAAACGGCAAGATGCATTTGCATCCTGCCATCCGATTGTTTCATTTATATATTTTGTATTTGTAATCGGGTGCGCCATGTTTATGATGCACCCGGTATTTCTTATTATTTCCTGTCTAGGCGGATGGGGATATTATTTTTATCTCAAAGGGAGAAAAGCAGTAGTGACCAGTTTGTGGTTGATGTTTCCGGTATTCTTTTTATCAGCAGTGTTGAATCCGCTTTTGAATCATCAGGGTGTGACCATCCTCTTTTATATGTGGACCGGTAATCCATTTACTCTGGAGTCTGTTATATATGGACTTGCATCCGGAGTGATGCTGGTGTCTGTACTGAATTGGTTTTCTTGTTACCAGTCAGTGATGACATCAGACAAATTTATTTATCTGTTTGGAAAAATCATTCCGGCAATTTCACTGATTTTGTCAATGGTACTACGGTTTGTACCAAAGTATAAGCATCAGATTCAGAAGGTTTCACAGGCACAGCAGTGCATCGGGAGAGATGTCAGTGACGGTTCTCTTTTGGCACGTGCCAAGCATGGAATGAAAATTTTATCAATTATGACGACCTGGGCTTTGGAAAATTCTGTAGAAACAGCAGATTCCATGCGCTCCCGGGGATATGGATTACGGGGAAGGACGAATTATACGATTTATCGATTTGATACAAGAGACAGAGGAATGTTGGCAGGAATTGTATTGTGCGGCAGTGTAGTTATAGCTGCGGTGTTGCTGCGGGAGATAGAAGTATTATATTTTCCGGTTTTTCAGTTAAGCAGTGGAACTGGGAAAAGTATGGCTGCATATTTAGGATATGGAATCTTATGTTTTCTGCCGTTGGCAGTTAATCTTGCGGAGGATGTGAAATGGCGTTATTTGAGATCAACAATTTAAAGTTCTGGTATCCGGGGGCTGAGAAGGCAGCTCTGGATGGAATTCATCTGAAAATAGAATCGGGAGAATTCGTAGTAATCTGCGGAAAATCCGGCTGTGGAAAAACTACATTATTAAGACATTTAAAATCAGTACTAACCCCGTATGGCAGGCGGGAGGGTGAGATTTTGTATCAGGGACAGCCACTGGAAAATGTTTCGGCACGAAAACAGGCGGGAGAAATCGGGTACGTGATGCAAAGTCCAGACAATCAGATTGTTACAGACAAAGTCTGGCATGAGTTGGCCTTTGGCGTGGAAAATTTGGGGTACGATCAGCAGACGATTCGGCTTCGGGTAGCGGAAATGGCGAGTTTTTTTGGAATCCAAAACTGGTTTCATAAAAAAGTAGAGGAACTTTCGGGAGGACAGAAACAACTTTTAAATTTAGCATCGATTATGACCATGCAGCCAAAAGTGTTGGTGCTGGATGAACCGACATCACAACTGGATCCGATTGCAGCAGGAGAATTTTTATCTACAATCCGAAAAATCAATTTGGAATTGGGGACAACCATAATTATGATCGAACATCGTCTGGAAGAGGTATTTCCTATGGCCGATAAAGTTCTGGTGCTGGAGGATGGGATGCAGCAGTACGCTGCTTCACCGAGAGAGGTTGGAAAAGCATTGGCCGGAAACGATTTATTTCTTGCAATGCCGGCTCCGGTTCAGATTTATGAAGCGTTGGGCAAGGTTGGAGAATGTCCTCTGACCGTATGTGAAGGCAGGAAATGGCTGAGTTTACATTATGCAGAAGTGTTGAAAAAGAAACAGGAGTCAGAACAGAAGAAGGCATTTGAGGAAAAGAAATCCCAGATCCGGGAAACAAACAAAAAAGAAGTTGTAATCGAAGCAAAAGAAGTGTGGTTTCGGTATGAAAGAGAGCTGCCTGATGTGGTAAGGGATTTATCATTTCAGGTGACACAAGGAGAGTTATTCTGCATATTGGGCGGAAACGGAACCGGAAAAAGCACGACGTTGTCATTGATTTCGGGAATACGAAAGCCCTATCGTGGGAAAATTCTTTTGAAGGGACAAGATATCCGGAAAAAGAAAAATGCAGAGCTGGCAGGGGGAATTCTCGGCGTGCTGCCACAAAATCCGCAGGATTTGTTTGTGAAAGATACCGTGTTGGAAGATTTGAAAGAGATGTTTGAAGGATGGAGCAGGGAAAAGCGGAAGGAAGAAGAAACGCTGCTTGCCCAAGTGATTGCGGATACCCAGATTGAACATCTGTTGAAGATGCATCCGTATGATTTAAGCGGAGGGGAACAACAAAGAGCAGCACTTGCGAAAGTGCTTTTATTGGAGCCGGAGATTTTACTTTTGGATGAACCTACAAAAGGGCTAGATGGATTTTATAAACAAAAGTTGGCAGATATCTTCCAGAATTTAAAAAAGCGCGGAACAACAATCTTAATGGTCTCACATGATATAGAATTTTGTGCATCTTATGCGGATCGGTGTGCAATGTTCTTTGATGGAGGGATTGTGATTAGCAGCGAGGCAAAAGAATTTTTTACAGGCAATAGTTTTTATACAACAGCAGCAAACCGGATGGCAAGACATTTGTTCCCGGAAGCTGTGACGGTGAAGGATGTGGTGGAAGCATGCAGAACAAACAAAATACAGGAGTAGATACATTCGGCATGCTGCCGGTGCTGGCGGCAATTTTTTTAGCAGGGGTGCAGCTGCTGGCTCCCTGGGTATCTATTCCGGCGTTAAAGTATACGCAAATGTCTACGAGATATTCATTGTGGCAGCTGGAGACAGGGTTGGAGCAATTCCAGAAAAGTGTTGGAATGAGTGGGACAAAGCTTGCAGGAGCGGGGCTGACAGAGGAAGAATTTCATCGGATAGCAGGCTGGGCAGATGGTGCACAGATTTTGGCTGCAGTGACAATTGTGTTGATGCTTTTGGCTGCAACTGCAGCGTATAGATATCGTGGGAAAAGTGTAACATTTGTACGAATTAGTTTTCTGCTTGCAATGTTGCTTCCAGTTTTGTCATTTGGCGCAGTGTGTCTGGTGAATCAGCAAATCAATGAAAAACTGGGACGAGTGAGTGATTTTATCAATCTGACAATTCATAGTTATGTACAGTTAAGCGCCTATCCTTATGGACAACTGTTCATAGCTGGTTTGATGGCGGTGTGGTGCGGACGGCTCCTGAGAACAGAAACGGCACAGGAGACCTGCTGGGAGGTTCGCAGTATACAGCAGGATAAAAAAATTGGAAAACGAACTTGGACAGCATTGCTTTTGATTTTCATTGCGATTCCATTTTTTATCTTTTTTGGGATCTTCTTTTTAAATAATCGAAGCCATACATTTATTGCACTTTGCATTATCCTATTGGCGATGCTGCCATTTTGTATGGTTTTCGAGGATCGAAAACCACAGACGCGGGAGGTGCTGCTGATTGCAGTGATGGCTGCGATTGCGGTTGCAGGGCGAGTTGCGTTCTTTATGATTCCGCAGTTTAAGCCGGTGACAGCAATCGTCATCATTACTGGAATCAGTCTAGGGGCAGAGGCTGGATTTCTTACCGGAGCAATAGCTGGATTTGTCTCCAATTTCTTTTTCGGACAGGGACCATGGACACCTTGGCAAATGTTTGCTTTTGGAATTATTGGATTTCTGGCAGGGCTTTTGTTCTGTCAGAAAAGATGGGAAAAAAACAAGGCGCTCATCTGTATGTATGGAGGGCTTGCATCCGTTGTCATTTATGGATTGATTATGGATAGTTCTTCGCTGCTGTATTTGATCAATGGTGGAAATCTCAAATCAATTTTGGCAATTTATGTGAGTGGACTTCCGTTTAATGTGATTCATGGGATTTCGACCGTGGTATTTTTGTTCTTTCTGGCGGAGCCTATGGACAGAAAATTATCCAGAATTAAGAAAAAATATGGAGTATGCAGCCGCTAATTAGAGAAAATCTTTTGCAAAAACAGAAAGTGTTGTGTATAATCAACTTAGATGTGAAATAAACGGAAAGTAAGCAAGAGAAAGGCGGAAAATATATGAAGTGTCCATATTGCGGTCATCCGGATACAAGGGTCATCGATTCTAGACCGGCGGAAGATAAGAATTCAATACGAAGAAGAAGATCCTGTGATGAATGTGGAAAGCGATTTACCACGTATGAAAAAGTAGAAACCATTCCCTTGATTGTAATCAAAAAGGATAATAATAGAGAACAGTTTGATCGAACAAAGATTGAGGCAGGGGTACTGAGAGCCTGTTATAAGCGTCCGGTTTCGGCAGATGAGATTCAAAGAACGGTGGATGCGATAGAGTTAGAAGTAATTAACAGGGAAGAAAAGGAGATTCCAAGCAGCCTGATCGGAGAGATTGTGATGGAGAAACTGAAAGATCTTGATCCGGTTGCGTATGTGAGATTTGCATCTGTTTATCGGGAATTTAAGGATGTAAACACCTTTATGGAAGAATTGAAAACTTTTTTGAAATAGAAAAGTAGGAAGAAAAAGGCAATTGTTAACCGTGAAAATAAAAAGGTTGACAATTGCCTTTTTTGCGTTTATGCTTAGGGGGTCGGTTTTCCTGGGAAAGCGGAAAACGATTGCATTCTATTTTTATTACAAGGGAGATGAAAGGAATGAAACAATCAAAATTATCTATTCAGGAAATCTGTTTGATTGCGATTATGACAGCGATTACAGCAGTAATGGCACAAATATCTATACCATTGCCAATGATGGTTCCTATGACTATGCAGACATTTGCAGTAACACTTGCGGGAATTATACTGGGGGCTAAATGTGGTTCGATTGCTATGGGTGTTTATTTGCTGCTTGGTGCTGTTGGAGTTCCAGTATTCAGTGGTTTTAAAGGAGGGCTGCAAAGTTTGATTGGACCAACAGGAGGGTTTCTTCTTTCCTTTCCAATCATGGCATATATAATTGGAAAAGGGATTGAACTTCGACGACAAAAGGGGATGTTTACACTGCTGTTGTGCGTTGGTACAATTGCGAATTACGTGGTCGGAGTGCTCATGTATTGTGTTGTTATGGAAAGTTCTGTTTGGACTGCAATTACAGCCTGTGTACTGCCGTTTGTTCCTTCGGCAATTATTAAGGCTGTTTTAGCATCGGTATTGGGAATACGATTGCGAAATCAGCTTGAAAAGTGTCAAATTATTTGATGAAGTTGGAGATGAAACTAAATTTGCATCATTTAGTTTCATCTCTTTCTTTTTGATTGACATACTATTACGTTTAATGTAATATAATATTACAGCAAACGTAATAAATATAAGCGGAAGTATTTGAATTATCAAATGTTTACAACGTTTGGGAAAATTGTTTTGTAGAAAGTGGGGGAAGAAATGCACGAATATGGAAGTGAAACACTGACGGAAATTTCGTATCTGGTGCTGTTGTCTTTATATCATCCAAATCATGGTTATGGAATCATGCGTTTTCTGGAAGAACATACAGATGGCAGAGTACAACCGGGAGCTGGAACTCTGTATGGTGCAATCAACCAGTTGGAGAAAAAAGGGTGGATATCGCTGATATCTCAAGAAAATCGTCGAAAGACGTATCAGGTAACAGGTGAGGGAAAGCGGATTCTGCAGCAGGAGACTCAGAGGTTAAAAGAGAATTATTTGTTAGGAGAAACGATTCTAAAGGAAACCATAGAGGGAGGTGCAAAATATGGGAAAGATGGTATTTAGTCAACTCTTTTTCTCTATTGAAAAGGAAGAGGCATGGCTGAATGAAATGAGCCAAAAGGGATTGCGATTTGTGAGAAAAAAAGGACTTTTTTCTTATGAGTTTGAAGAAAATATAACGGGAGAAGTCTATCATTATTATGTAGATGAAAGACCTTTCTGCAAAGATAATGAGGAGTATGTGCGTTTTTTGGAGGAATTGAATATCAAGCTGGTAAAAAAATGGTTTTGGAATTACTATTTTGAAACAGCAGACGAAAAAGCAGCAAAATATATTTATACAGACAGAGAGTCAAGGAGTGGTATGTATATAAGGTGTATGTTGTCATGTGTTGTAATTACATTATTCAATTTTATGGTTCTTTATCGATGTATTAGTAATATTCCGGAAGGCGGTGGAGGACCATGGCTGATGAAAGGACCGCATTTGCCGGATATATCCATACCGATTACAGTAAACAGTATCTGCTTGATATATATGGTACTTATGATTGTAAATTATATCCGATTGATTTACCAGTTGAATCACAAGGAGTCTGCAAGAAAACTGTAGAGATTAAGAGGTAAGTGTATTATAATGCCAATATAGATACTTACAATAGGATTTCTTACTAAAAAGGAGTTTATTATGGCAATCAACCCGGCAGCAAGGCTGATTTTAAAAGCGCTTTCTTTTGACGGGATCCAGGTGGAGGCAGAGCGCCAATTAGCGGATTTGAAGCGCTTGGATCCAATGAAGATATTTTACAGAACAGCGGATGTGGATGTATATAACGGAGAGCATAAAGTTCCCATCCGTCTGTTTTTTCCCGACGAGGAAACGAAAACTGCATATGAGAAGGACTGTTTAAAGTTTCCGAAGTTATTATTGCTCTTTCACGGAGGTGGCTGGGTGACGAACTGTGTGGATAATTATGAGAGAATCTGCGCCCGGCTTGCAATCTCTACTGGTAATATTGTGGCGGCGGTGGAATATCGTCTTGCGCCGGAGCATAAATTCCCAGCTGGACTTTATGATTGTTATATGGCAACAGAGGCAATTTATAAAAGACACAGAGAGCTCGGGATGAATCCAGATGATATTACATTGATCGGAGACAGTGCGGGTGGAAATCTGGTTGCCGCTGTTTCGCTGCTGGCAAGAGATCGTGGAGATTTTCTTCCAAAACGTCAGATATTGATATATCCGGCGGTGTATAATGATTATTCTGAAAATTCACCGTTTCCGTCTGTGCAGGAAAATGGTTCAGATTATCTCTTGACTGCAGGGAAGATGCAGGATTACATTGCATTGTATGCTCGCCATGAATCAGATAAGCTAAGTCCGTATTTTGCCCCGTATCTGGCGGAAGATTTGAGTAATCAGCCGGACACTTTACTGTTAACGGCAGAATTCGATCCTTTAAGGGATGAAGGGGAGGCATACGGACATCGACTTATGGAGGCGGGGAATCATGTGGAAATGCATCGGGTGAAGGATGCACTGCATGGATATTTTTCGTTGGGAATTAAATTTTTTCACGTACAGGAAAGTTTTGATTATATCAATGAATTTTTAGGGGGACACCATGACAAAGCAGAAAAGAGCTCATTGGAGGAAGCTGGACAACGCGGCAAAATTATTTTTGGCAGCAAGCACAAAGAATGATACACGTGTATTTCGTTTTTATTGTGAACTGAAAGAAGAGGTGCAACCGGAACTTTTGCAAGCGGCACTTGAGCGAACGATAGAAACATATCCGGTATTCTTATCGGTAATCAGAAAAGGAGTATTCTGGAGTTATCTTGAGAAAAGTCAATTGCATCCGATAGTAAGAGAAGAGTGCAAGGAGCCTTGCAGCCGGATTTACATCAAGGATAAGAAATCCCTTCTGTTTGAGGTGACTTATTATAAGAAACGGATTAATTTTGAGGTATTCCATGTATTGACAGATGGAACAGGAGCGACTGAATTTTTGCGTGAACTGGTAAAGGACTATCTGTATCTGGCACATCAGGAAGAAGGTCTTACAGATATTTCATTGTTGCCAAAAGATGTAACAGTACAGGACCAGGAAAATGACAGTTTTGCTAAATACTACACAAAGAATACGAAAAAACCGCGTGTGAAGAAAACGAGAGCGTATCAGATTAAAAAGCCGAGAAAAGAAAACGGAGCTATGCAGGTTCGAGAGAGTATTCTTTCTGTACAGCAGGTTCTTCGACGTTCACGTGAGCTAGGCGTTTCTATGACCGTTTTTTTGTCGACTGTATATTTGGTGGCAATTCATGAAGAAATGTCGAAAATGCAGGAAAAGGATCCGGTAAAATTGATGGTTCCAGTGAATTTGCGGAAGTTCTTTCCGTCCGAGTCGATGCTGAATTTCTTTAATTGGATTGAACCGGGGCATATGTTCGGGCAGGGAAAAGATTCGTTTGAGGAAGTGCTGGAAGAGGTAAAACAGTATTTTACAGAAGAATTGACAAAAGAGAAAATGGCAGAGCATATGAATGAACTGATTGCCTTGGAAATGCATCCGGTATTGAAGTTCGCTCCCGCAGAGTTGAAAAATCTGTGCATTCATGCAGGTGCAAAGTTTTCTGAGAAGAATACAACTGCGATTTTTTCCAATATGAGCGCAGTGCATATGCCGGAGGAATATGTTCCTTATGTTGAGCGGTTTGGGGTTTATACCAGCACACCGAAAATGGAACTTTGTATGTGCTCTTTTGGCGATAAATTGTCACTGGGCTTTACATCCCGATTTGATACAGACAATATTCAGAGAAATTTCTTCCGCATCTTAAAAGAACAGGGAATAGAAGTTGAGATGGTAGAACCGGAATATCCGGAACTAAAAGAAAATAAAGAACTGGAGATGAAAGTCTATAAGTTCTTTACCTTTTTCTGTTTGATTGCAATTGTGTTTATGATTGATCTGGATTTTAGTTACCGGCCAAGTGTCCGGTGGACCTTATTTTCAGCAGGCGGGATTGCCAGTATGTGGCTGGCCTCGACCATTGGATTTTTCAAACGGTATAATCTCTTAAAAAATGCGATGTGGCAGCTTGTCATCATGTCGAATGTTAGTATTTTATGGGACTGGCTGACCGGATGGCGCGGGTGGTCGATTGATTTTGTGGTTCCAATTGTCAGCGTGGCGATTCTGCTCTTCATGGTCGTTGTTGCAGTAGTACAGAAATGGCCGGCAAAAGAATACATGTCCTATCTGGTTATGGCATCACTGTATGGATTAATTTTGCCATTGCTTTTGCTCGTGTTTGGAGCAGTGCAGTTACGGTTCCCGAGTTTGGTCGGAATTGCTGTGTGCTTTCTGTTTTTGGCGGGGATATTGTTGTTTAAGTGGAAGGAATTTCGGGAAGAAATGAATAAGAAATTCCATGTATAAGTAAAGTTAAGGAAAGGATGTCCATGGTAGTGAACTTCCTTTCCTTTTTAATCATTTTGATAATTTTCCGGTGGAGCCTCTTACGATTAATTTTGCATGTAAAAGCAGTGTGCCAATTGCGACCTGTTCCATCAGGCTGGTCAGAGCTGCATAAGCACTTTTCCCAAGCTGAACTCGGTCTTGACGGATCGTAGTCAGCGGAGGTGACGTGTAGGCGCTGATTGCAAGGTCATCAAAACCAATGATGCTGATATCTTTGGGAACATTGTAACCAAGCTGCTGGCATTGAATGATGGCGGCGTTTGCAATCTGGTCGTGGCTGCAGATGATGGCGGTGATTCCAAGCTGCAGAAGTCTTGGTAAATGTGTTTCCATACATTGGGTGATGTAATAGGAACTGCCTGTATGCTCCGGGCTTGATTCCAACTGATTCTGCTCCAGAGCTTGTAAAAAGGCGTTGTGCCGTACCTTCATAATATGTGCGGTTAGTTCGCTACATAAATATCCGATCTTTTTGTGCCCCAGATTTTTTAAGTGAGAAACAGCCAGTTCCATCCCTTCTAGATTGTCTATGCCCACGTAGGCAGTGTTTGGATTGGTAGTAATGTAGTTGTCATAGAGAACAGCGGGCGTTCTGCTTGTTAAAAAATCCTTCATCCAAGGGTCATCTAGAGAAAAACCTACGACAAAGGCGCCTAAATACTGGTGCTGCAGCATGAAAACATCATAAGGGATGTCCTGCTGCATGGAAATGCTTGTGTCTATGATATCTACCACATATCCGGCAGGTTCCGCAAGCTGACGGAATCCGAGAATAATCTCGTAGCCGAATTGATGTGGTTCTTTATATTCCATATTTTCAATTAAGATACATAATTTTTTTTGGACTGCCTTTTGGCGTCGAATCTTTGTGTATCCCATTTCAACTGCTGTTTCGAGAATCGTTTTTTGTAAAGTCTCGCTGATATCCGGGGCTCCGTTTAATGCTTTGGAAACGGTACCTTTCGAGATATTCAGACGATTGGCAATATCTTGTAATGTAGCCATGATGAAATCCTTTCGATGTTATTATTCTTTATTATATAGAATAGAGTAGGTAAAAGCAATGTAAATCAAAAGAAAATTTCGAAAAGTTTCTGAAATGCAAAAACAGGGAGTTGTAAAAGATGCATAAAAAGAAAGCGTAAAACTTGTAAAAAATATAGAAATAAATAGGAAAAGTGGGATAAAATATTGACTGTGCGGTGTGAAAATGATATCATCAATAAATACGAAACAATACGAAACAAATGATAAATATAAAAGAAGAATCAAAACAAGGAAGGGGTTCAATATCATGGAAAAGGAATTGGCACAGATTTTGGAGGTAAACTGCAAAAAAGGAATTGCAGATGCATCGAATGAAGAACTTTATGCGGCGCTGCTGCAGTTATCAAAAGAAAAGATGCAGGGAATGAAACGAAATGAAGGCGACAGAAAATTATATTATATTTCAGCAGAATTTTTGATTGGAAAATTATTATCCAATAACTTAATCAATCTGGGGCTTTTTGATGAAACAAGAGAGGTGCTGAAAAAGTACGGTCATGATTTGGCAGATGTGGAAGAAGTGGAGCTGGAGCCATCTCTTGGAAATGGCGGATTGGGACGTCTGGCAGCTTGCTTTCTGGATTCCATTGCAACATTGGGGCTGAATGGAGACGGGGTTGGACTGAATTACCATGATGGATTATTTCTTCAAAGATTCGCTGACAATAAGCAGTGGGAAGAAAAGAATCCTTGGATTACAGAGAAGAGCTGGCTGAACAGAACCGATGTGAGTTTTGAAGTTCCATTTAAAGATTTTACATTAAAATCTACCATGTATGACATTGATATTCCGGGATATCACAGTGGATGTAATAAATTACATCTTTTTGATCTGGACAGTGTGGACGAAGGGATCATCGGTAATGGTATTTCCTTTGATAAGAATGATATTCAAAAGAATCTGACACTCTTCCTCTATCCGGATGACAGCGATGAGGCAGGACAGCTTTTGCGTATCTATCAGCAGTATTTTATGGTAAGCAATGCAGCGCAGTTGATTTTAAAAGAGGCAGAAGAGCGAGGAGTAAACTTATATCATCTGCATGAACATGTATGTATTCAGATCAATGATACGCATCCGACAATGGTGATTCCGGAATTGATCCGAATTTTGACAGAGCAGAAAGGATTCAATATCGATACGGCTGTGGATGTGGTCAGCAAGACCTGCGCATACACCAATCATACGATTCTCGCAGAGGCGCTGGAAAAATGGCCGATTTCTTATTTAGAAAAAGTGGTGCCGCATCTGCTGCCGATTATCCGAGAGTTGGATCGAAGAGTCCGAAGAGATTTCCATGATCCGAAGGTGTATATTATCGATGAGCAGAACCGGGTGCACATGGCGCATATTGATATTCATTTTGGATATGCGGTCAATGGAGTTGCAGCCCTTCATACTGAGATTCTCAAAGAGTCAGAGCTGAAACCGTTTTATGATCTTTATCCGCAGAAATTCAATAATAAGACCAATGGTATTACCTTCCGCAGATGGCTGACACACTGCAATTATGAGCTTGCAGAATATTTGAAAGAACTGATCGGGGAAGGTTATCTGGAAAATGCAGAAGAATTGGAAAAACTGCTAGCATATCAAGAGGATGAGACAGTTCTTTCTAAATTGAAAGAAATCAAAAAAGATGCAAAACTGGAGCTGAAGAAATATTTGAAACAGACACAGAATGTGGATATTGACGAAGATTCTATATTTGACATTCAGGTAAAACGTCTGCATGAGTATAAGAGACAGCAGATGAATGCATTGTATGCAATTTATAAATATAAGGAAATCAAAAAAGGAAACCTGCCGAAACGTCCGATTACAATGATTTTCGGAGCAAAGGCAGCGCCGGCATATACCATTGCGAAGGATATCATTCATTTGATCCTTTGTCTGCAGCAGTTGATTGACAATGACCCGGAGGTGAGTCCGTACCTGAAGATTGTCATGGTAGAGAATTATAATGTAACAAAGGCGGAAAAACTGATTCCGGCATGTGATATTTCAGAACAGATTTCTCTGGCATCAAAAGAGGCATCCGGAACCGGTAATATGAAGTTCATGCTGAATGGAGCAGTGACGCTTGGAACAGAAGACGGAGCAAATGTGGAAATTCACGAGTTGGTTGGTGACGAGAATATTTACATCTTCGGAGAGAAATCTGAAAAAGTAATCGAATTGTATGACACCGCAAGTTACTGCTCTGCTGATATTTATGATAACGATCCAATGGTAGAAGAACTAGTTGATTTTATCATTAGCAAGGACTTAATCCGCATCGGAGATCCGGTGAATTTGGGACGGCTGTATAAGGAGATTGTTGGAAAAGATTGGTTTATGGCTCTGCTAGATGTAAAAGATTATATCAAGACAAAAGAGCAGATGCTTGCGGATTATGAAGATGAGAAGGCTTGGGAGAAAAAGATGCTGGTAAATATTGCAAAAGCTGGATTCTTCTCATCCGACAGAACCATTGCAGAGTATAACAGAGATATTTGGCATTTATAAAAAAGCCAGAATTGCGGGAATGCGTAGCATGGAGCAACTCGTATGGCTTTTTTGAAATAGGAGACAAGAGTAATGAAAAAGAGCGGAATTTTAATGCCTGTTGCATCTCTTCCTTCCCGTATGGGAGTGGGTGAGATGGGCGCAGAGGCGTATCATTTCCTTCGGCTTTTAAAAGAGAATGGAGTCGGAATCTGGCAGATTTTGCCGATGAATCCGGTGGGATATGGAAATTCTCCGTATCAGCCCTACTCTTCCTGTGCGGGAGATGAATTATATATAAGTCTGGATTCTTTGTATGAAGAAGGCTTATTGAAAGAAAAGGCAGAAAGTTTCAGAGAAAAAGAAACAAGAATTGATTATGATGCTGTCCGCGAACACAAAGAGTCTTATTTGCGTGAGGCATTTCAGAGATTTTGTGAGCAGGGAAGACAGCAGGATCCAGCTTATCAAGAATTTATGTCACAGAAATGGGTCTATGAATATGGTGTGTTTCGTGCGCTGAAAAGAGAACATGGAGGAGTCTGCTGGAACGAATGGAGTGATGACGCGAAAAACTGGCCGGAGAGGAGAACTGTGCTTTCGAAAGAAACAGAACAAGAAGTACAGTACCAGATGTTTTTGCAGTATAAATTTTATTGCCAGTGGATGCAGTTAAAAGAAAAGGCGAATGCAGATGGCATTCAGATTATGGGAGACGTGCCTTTTTATGTGGGCGTGGATTCTGTGGATGTATGGGCAGGAAAGAAAAATTTCCTTCTGGATGATGATGGCAGACCGATTTTTATTGCAGGAGTACCACCGGATTATTTCAGTGAAACAGGACAGAGATGGGGCAATCCAATCTATGACTGGGATTATTTGAAAGAAGAAGGATATCAGTTCTGGGTAGATAGAATCGGTTACAGCAGCAAATTATTTGACATCATTCGGATTGACCATTTCCGCGCATTTGATACATTTTGGAAAATCCCGGCGAGCTGTCCGACTGCTGTTGAGGGAGAATGGATTGAGGCGCCTGGGTATGAAGTGATCGATACTTTGAAAGAAAAGATTCCGGGAGTTAATCTGGTGGCAGAAGACCTGGGAGATCTTCGTCCGGAAGTGCTGGAATTGAAGAATCATTATCATTTGAAAGGAATGAAGATTCTCGTATTTTCTATTGATACAAAAGGAAAGTATGCGTATGACAATGCCCGGGATGTGGAAAATATGATTGTCTATACAGGAACTCATGACAATGATACCTTGATGGAGTGGTATGGAAATCTGACCTGTGCCGCAAAACGAAAGGTTCGCCGTTTTCTTGCGCGTCAGGGATTTGGGCAGGGAAGTGTGAAAGACCGTTTGATTTCTTATATGTTAAAAAGCAAGCCGGAGTATGCAATCTTGCCGATGGCAGATGTACTGGGCCAAGGAAAAGAAGGGCATATCAATACACCCGGAACAGTGGGAAGTCCGAACTGGGAGTGGAGAATGCCGGATTTTGAACAAGCGGAAAAGGAAATGAAAAAATATAGGACCTTGTTTAAGGAGAGGTAAATAATAGAAACTCCCTTACCTGTTTTGATGACAGGCAGGGGAGTTTTTATGTGCGCCTTGCGGCGCACGTCGCTAATGGATGAAAGTTCTTAATCCGC
>ENA-UONQ01001013-UONQ01001013.1-human-gut-metagenome-genome-assembly--contig:-CS26-NODE-1013-length-27743-cov-24.072920_pt1 | contig 27743 bp, 29 predicted proteins | sample MGYA00242460_ERZ724007 | MGnify/ENA metagenome assembly ERZ724007
AAAAACAGAAAAACTGGCATCTTTTTGATGTTCTCGCAGTCTTGACAAGGACGAGGGCTGTAAACAGAATCGCATCGGTTTGAATGTTTTTGGTGCAATAAATGGAAGCTGAAATTTGACCAAGAAGGAGGCGACGGTCTAAAAACGGATTCATCTAAGAAGCGGTTTTGAAGTGGATTTGGAAAGTTAAGCGGGAAAAGGGACGATTAAAGGAGTTATTGCGGAATTATGTCGAAGTTTCAGCATGATGTAATGTTACGAGTCGTAAAAGTTCTGGATGTTTTAATGATTGAGCTGCCCTTTGCGGCTTGCTGGTTTTTGTACTATTCAGAACATGTATATACAAGGGGCGGCTGGAAAGATGATGCAGCTCTCCTAGTCCTGTTTTTTATTTTGTACATTATGATCGGTCGCATCTATGATGCGTTCTCGATGTCCAATCAGAGAGTGTCAGAGATGGTCTATGGACAGATCCTTGGAGCTATGGCAACCGACGGGATCATGTACATTGTGATCTGCCTTATGTCCGGAAAGGCGTGCAACCTTTGGCCGGGAATTGCTGCGATTGCAGGACAGCTTATTATGGCAACGGTTTGGGCAATGCTTGCAAATAAAGGGTATTACATGGCATTCCCGCCGCAGAAAACGGCAATCGTTTATGATGTACGCCAGGGAATGGAAAAGCTCATCAGCGAGTATGGGCTGGATAAAAAGTACGATGTTCAGATCACACTTCATGCAGATGAATGCATTGCAGACCTGAGTGTCCTGGATGGGGTGGAAACGGTCTTTGTCAGCGGTGTCCATAGCCATGAGCGGAATATCATCTTAAAGTATTGTGTGGCAAAAGACATCGACATGTTTGTGATCCCCCGAGTCGGTGATGTTCTTATGAGCGGTGCATGGCCGATGCATATGTTCCACCTGCCGATGCTGCGGGTAGGGCGCTACATGGCCAATCCGGAGTATCTGTTTATTAAGCGTGCGATGGATATTGTCATCTCTCTAGCTGCATTGATCGTCCTGAGTCCGGTCTTTTTGATTACTGCTATTGCGGTCAAATCGGACGGTGGTCCGGCTTTCTATAAGCAGGTTCGCTTGACGAAAGATGGCAAGCGGTTTGAGATCCTGAAGTTCCGCTCTATGCGGGTGGATGCTGAAAAGGATGGCGTGGCTCGTTTGTCTACGGGTGATAAGGATGACCGCATTACAAAGGTGGGCCATATCATTCGTGCCTGCCGTTTGGATGAGCTGCCGCAGCTGCTGAATATTCTGCGTGGTGATTTGTCCATTGTTGGTCCCCGGCCGGAACGTCCGGAGATCGCGGCCCAGTACTGCGAGGAGATGCCTGAGTTTTCCCTGCGCCTTCAGGCAAAGGCTGGCTTGACCGGTTATGCGCAGGTGTACGGAAAATATAACACAACTCCGTATGATAAGCTGCAAATGGATCTGATGTACATTGCGCACCCGAGCTTGATCGAGGATCTGAAGATCATGATGGCTACTGTGAAGATCCTGTTTATGCCGGAGAGTACCGAGGGCGTTTCTGAGGGTCAGACCACTGCTATGAGTGGAGAAAACAACTAAATGTCAATGGTTTTGTACATTTTGAAGTGCTAAAAATTGGGAAAAATTCCGGAGTGGAATCGGGCATAAATGCAGCTCTTACAGTAGCGTTAAGCTGGAAAGCGGGCGGACTGCCCTGCATAGGAGCGATATAGCACTCATGATAGTGCAAAATGCCGAGACCATGGGCGTGAGAGAGAGCAAAATGAGGTTGAATGGAGGCGTTTATGCCCTGAAAAAGCACTTTTATGGATGCGATGGTAGCTCGTGGGTTTATGTCTGATTGCACCGTGAGGGGATGTACCGAGATTACGGTGACTTTCACACAGCGGCTTCGGGGCTTGGTGATGATAACATCATCTGCGATTTCATCCCGGTTTTGGAGATAACAAGGCAGATGTGAGAGTGATGGTGATAACCACATGGTCGCAGAGATGCTCATTCGTGTGGGGGAATCTGGCATAAGCAAGGAAGCTACCGTAGCGTGAATGAGTGGAATCTGGAATAAAGGCAGGGGTTACCGTAACGAGCGTTGGTGCTATCAGGACTAAAGACGGGAGCTACCGTAACGAGTGTCGGTACTATCAGGATTAAAGATAGCGGTTACCGTAGCGTGAATTTGTCATAGCAACATTTATTTTTGCGGTACAAGACATGGCGGCAGTGTGACTCACACCGCTGAGGACGATTAGTAGAGCTTTATAAGGAATAAACGGCTCAGACTCTTTGAGATGAGTCTGGGCTGTAATCTTTGATATGCGGAGAGAGGAATGTAGATGAAAAAGGTGTTATTTGTTGCGACCGTTGTAAAGACGCACATTATGGAGTTTCACATTCCATATCTCAAAATGTTCGAAGAAATGGGCTGGGAGACTGCGGTCGCAGCACGGAACGATTATGAGAATCCGGCTGATTGTGTAATCCCTTATTGTGATACCTACTATAACGTTCCTTTTGAGCGCAACCCGCTGAAACCAGGCAATCTGAAGGCATATAAAGAACTGAAGCATATAATTGACGAAGGCGAGTATGATATCATCCACTGCCATACTCCGGTTGGTGCTATGCTGACCCGTCTGGCAGCGAAACAAGCACGCAAACAGGGAACGAAAGTGTTCTATACCGCACACGGTTTCCATTTCTATAAAGGTGCACCAGTAATCAACTGGATTCTGTATTATCCGGTTGAGAAGTGGCTTTCCCGATATACTGATGTTCTTATCACAATCAATAAGGAAGACTATGAGCGAGCAAAGACGTTCAAAGCTGGCAAGGTGTGCTATGTACCAGGTGTTGGAATTGATTTGAAGAAGTTCAATGCAGGGTATGTGAATAAGGAACAGAAACGTAAAGAAATTGGTGTATCTGCGGACGATTTTGTGTTGCTTTCTGTAGGCGAGCTGATTCCTCGTAAGAATCATGAAGTTGTCATCCGGGCGCTGTCAGTATTAAAGCAGCTGGACAAGTTGAATCATATCGAATATGTGATTTGTGGTCGAGGTGCCTATGAGGCTGATTTGAGAAAGTTGGCAGAAGAACTGGATGTGGCGGATCATGTCTATTTTCTAGGTTATCGCAACGATATTTCTGAAATCTGCAACTGCGCTGATCTGTTTGTATTCATGTCCCATCAGGAAGGGCTTCCGGTGGCACTGATGGAGGCCATGGCCTGTGGACTACCGGCTGTCTGCTCGAACATCAGAGGTAACACGGATCTGATTGAAGACGGCGTTACGGGTTTGCTTGCAAACAACACACCGGAGGAAGTCGCAGAATCTATTAGCGAAATGAAGAGTGATACAGCTCTCCGTAACCGTGTGGCATCGGCTGCATTACAAAAAATCAAACAATTCGATTTGAGTAGTATGGAAGATGAAATGTCAAAAATTTACGGGGAGGTAAGAAATCTCGCCCTGCAGGGGAGTATACAAGGGACAGAGAATTCGTAAGGAACTGGGTATTCCGCTGGATGCCAAAGTGGTGCTTTCTGTTGGTGAGGTTAATAAGAACAAGAACCACAAAGTTGGTATTGAAGCTCTTGCCAAATTGAGAGACAAGAACACCTACTATGTAATTTGTGGACGTGGTCCTCTGATGGAGGCACATAAAGAATTGGCACAGAGTTTGGGTGTGGGTGACAGAGTGGTTCTGACCGGGTATAGAACGGATGTCGCCGATTTCTATAAGATGGCTAACGTGTTCTTGTTCCCTTCGTTTAGAGAAGGTCTTCCTGTTGCGGTGATGGAGGCAATGGCAAGTGGACTTCCGGTAGTTGCTACCAGGATTCGTGGTAGTAGTGATTTGGTACAGCAAGGAGATTTGTTTGAGCCGACTGATGTGGATGGAATTGCAAAAGCGATTGAAACACTGCAGCAGAGCAATGTGAAACATGAGACGGCTGTATTTGATATCCATAAGGTAATGGAATCAATGAAAACGATTTATGGTGTATGAGGAGAATTGATACGTGGAGAATCGGATGAAGTTTGAAGGGCAAATTGAGTGCATTTCAATATTACGAGTTGTCGGAGCCTTAGGCATTGCGTTATACCATATTGGCACATTCAACGATCATATCGCTACATTACAGGCCGGCGTGAGCTTGTTCTTTTGTATTAGCGCCTTTCTTATGATGTATACAACTCAGAAGGGGGTATCCAGTCATTGTATCTTGAAGAGATTGATTCGGATTGTTCCTCTCTACTGGATTATGACGGCGTTTACTTTTGTAGCAATGCAGGTTGTTCCGTCGATTTTAACGGGGGGGGTACGTCTGAGTTCATCAAATCGCTATTCTTCATACCGTATGTTCGCCACGCCTTGAAATCTGCAGATGTAGTAAGACCGATGGTAGGTCCCGCATGGACGCTTTTTTATGATGTTTACTTTACGTTCATTTTTGGCTTATGCATGAAGATTAGCCATAAATTCAGAGGAATATTGGCTGCTGTGGCTTGCACGATGCTGTTAATGATTCAGTATAGGTTTAGTCCGGAGCATCCTTTTCTGTTTATTTTGGCACAACCGTGGTGGATTTCATTTGTAGTAGGCATAGGCGTATTTTATGCGCTTCGATCCGTTTGGAACAAGAGCGTTACCACGAGGCTGCAAATTCTGTTAGGTACATTGGCTGCGGTTGCATTGGTACTTATGTTTCTAAGTGATTTGAATATTTACAGGAATGCGGTTCTGTCTGGAGTGGCATTATTTTCCTTGGTACTGGTTTTTAAGAAACAGGAAATGCCCAAGGTAATCAATCATCTTGGTAAAATAAGCTTTTCTTTCTATATGATTCACTATTATGTGATTTTGATTGTTGGAAAAGTAATTAACTTAAAAGTCTTTTCTGTGAAAAGTGTGTTTGCAATTGCTATTATCATGCTATCAAGCGTTGTGTTGGCGAGCATTTCGAATTATCTCATTGAGGACAAATTTTCTAATTTCTTAAAGAAAAAACTTAGTAGGGTGTAAAGAGGAGAAAAACAGTGAGCAAAATGATTTCATTTATTATACCAGTTTACAAGGTTGAAAAATATATAAATGAATGCGTAGATAGCATTCTTAACCAGCTCACTGATGCTTGTGAAGTCATTTTGGTGGATGACGGTTCGCCGGATCGTTCTGGTGTTATTTGTGATGGTTATGCAGATAGGGATTCGAGAGTAAAGGTTGTTCATCAGAAAAACGGTGGACTTGCGGCTGCAAGAAATACGGGGCTTGACTGTGCTCGAGGAGAGTATATTGCATTCGTTGATTCTGATGATTATCTGGACGGACAGTGTGTCTCCAAAATTTTAAACTGGATAACTCTTGGTGGTGCGGATATCTGTTTTATGAGAGCAATGAAGGTGTTTCCGGATGGCAAGCAGCAACTGCTTGATGATGAGATGAATGCTGCAGAGCTCAAAGGAAGCAAGGAGTCCGCAATAAAGTACCTGTCGGAACGTTCCAAATATCCGGGAAGTCCTTGTACAAAGATTTTCAAACGTTCTCTGATAGAAAAAAGCAATTTAAGATTTCCTGATGATAGGAGAGTATCCGAGGATTTGGGATTTGTACTTCAGTGTATTTTAAGGGCGGAGTCTTACGACGCATTACCGATTGACTACTACTACTACAGACAGGCAAGGGAAGGATCTATTACCAATAATGTGACTTATAAATCCTTTTTGGGATTGAAAGCCTTTGTTGAGGAATCAACAGATTTTCTAACAGAAAATAGAGTTCCTAAAGGAAACACTGAGCGGTATGCAATGAGTTTTGTTGCATACGAGTTTTCGATTATGATTTGGCAGTACAATCATGTAGGAAAAGAAAACAAAGAAAGGGCTTTACAATTTTTGAAAGAGTACAATTGGACTCTTAGCTATGGAAAGACAAAAAAAACACGCTTAATTAAAGCAATTTGTAACTGTCTTGGAATAAAGATATGTGCGAGTATTTTGGAATGCTATATGAAGCACAGATAACGTTGCTATTTGGAAGAGGGAGGAATGTAGAACAATGAAGGTGATGATTGTAACACTTCACCGAGTGTATAATTATGGGTCAGCATTACAGGCATATGCAACACAAAAGATCTTTGACAAGGCGGGGTTTGAAACGGAAATTGTGGACTATATCACCCCACAAAGAACAAAAAAACAGATTATGAAAAATGCAGCCGCAGGCAGCAATGCAGAAATGTCTAGTGCGACATATAAGTTTTTTAAACGATTTTCCGTGATGTTGAAGGAAATGACATTTGGAAGATTTGTTGAGAAAAATCTTCACTTAACGAAACAATATATCACAGCGGAAGATTTGGAGAAAGATCCCCCACAGGCAGATATCTATGTTACAGGTAGCGACCAGACCTGGAATAGTCAATATAATGAAGGTGTTGATCGAGGCTTCTTCTTAACATTCGCTCCAAAGGGTAAAATGAAAATATCTTTTGTTTCGAGCTTTGGTAAGGAGCATCTCAATGAAGAAGAGGTAAAAGAGACAAGGACATATATTTCCGAGTACAAGAAACTCTCAGTGAGAGAAGATTCTGCATTAAGTGTCCTTCATCAACTAGGCAGAGACGATGGCATTCAGTTGATTGATCCTACGCTGCAGCTAACAAAGGAAGAATGGTTGAATTTGGCATCTCCGAGACTGGTAAAGGAGCCTTATCTTATTCTGATGCTTTTGTATAACGAAGATAACCATGCAACGGAATATGCCCGTAAGATTGCGGATAAAAAGGGGCTGAAGCTGATCAAAATCTCGTGGGAAATGAAGAAACCGCCCATGGTCGATCAGCTGTTCACCCATCGTTCTCCGGCGGATTTCCTGTCACTGTTTGCAAACGCAGATTTTGTTGTGACCAATTCTTTTCACGGTCTGGCCTTTTCCATCAATCTGGAACGGGATTTTGTGGTCGTTCCGAGAAATGAATTCAATTCCAGAATCGAAAGTCTGCTCACGCTTACCGATCTTCAGGAGCGGTTGGTCTCAACAGAAAATGCTGCGCTGGCAGAGTCGGAGAAACCTATTGATTACGGAAATGTCAACACTCGGTTGGCGGAAGAACGTCAAAAGGCAAAAGAGTACATTGAAAGTTTGAGGCAATTATAAATGTTGAACTATCTTGCTACACAAGACGAGAGCAAATGTTGCGGTTGCGGTGCCTGCGTAGAGATATGCCCCCCAAAAGCGCTTTCCATGAAATCAAATAAAGAGGGATTCCAATATCCTGCCCTTGATGCGAATCGGTGTGTCGATTGCAAATTGTGCGAGAAAGTCTGCCCAGAGATGAATCCGCCGCAAAAAGCTGAACCGCTGGATATATACGCATTGCAGAGCAAAAATGCGGAAGAACTATTTGAAAGTTCTTCTGGTGGAGCATTCCGGTTGGTCGCAGACAGTGTTATCCAACAAGGTGGAGCAGTCGTTGGCTGTGTCTGGAATGAAAAAATGGAGCCAGTGTTGACGATTGCGGATTCTTTGGATGGACTTAGACTCATGCAGGGAAGCAAGTATCTGTCCAGTAGCACAGAGCATACTTATAGCCAGACAAAGAAACTTCTGGATGCAGGAAGAATGGTTCTATTTACCGGTACACCGTGCCAGTGCGCTGGTCTGCTCAATTTTCTGCGAAAGCCTTATGATAATCTGCTCACTATGGACTTCTTATGCCATGGTGTACCGTCACAGATGGCTTTTGATGCGTATCGGGAGCATTGCGAGAAACAACGTAACGGTAAGATGAGCCAGTACAAGTGTCGTGATAAGAGCGCACATGGTTGGGCTATTTCGGAATCGTACTGTGTAAACGGCAAAAAGTATACAGCGCATGGTATGACGAGTCCATATCTGTTTGGCTTTATCAGTGGCTATTTCAACCGGTATAGTTGTTATACTTGTAAGTTCAGGGGACTGGAGAGGTTCACAGATTATACGATCAGCGACTTCTGGGGATATCAGCAGAAACTTCATAATCATGATGGTATTTCTGCATTTCAGGTCAATACGCAGAAGGGCAAAGAGTTTATGACTCGGTTTGAACAAAACGCCCGATATCACATCGCAAAACGGGAGGATGTGGCGGTTGAAAATCCGGCCATTCTCCACTCGCATGAAGAGAACGTGCCGGAACTGCGGAAAACGATTTATCAGCAGATCCAGACAGATGGCTGGGCAGTTGTCGAAAAGAAATACCTGAGGTGCAGGCATTTTTACCTAAAAAAGCTGTGGTATGCGCTGCCGGATCACGTTACGATAAAGCTGCGGAAGCTAAGACATTGAAAGAACAGGAGAGAAAATGGAAAAGACCAGAACACAAGCAGTGTGCGTTGATTTGCTAAAATTGATATTCGCATACTGTGTGGTTGCAATACATACACAAGCAGCTAATAAAGCTCCTTTGTATCTGCAGTTTTGGACAGCATTGGCAGTCCCATTTTTCTTTGTCTGCAGCGGTTATTATTTTCAGATAAAATTAAATGCAGTTGGGCATGAATCTGTGTGGGGGGGGGGTAAAGAGCTACTTCGAACGACTATTTCGTCCCTTTATCATTTGGGGCAGCTGGTATTTGCTGCTGGAAGCAGCGAATCGATTGCTTATTGATCGCGCGAGTGTTCAGATTGTACTTTTTCAGTTGGGGAAACGGCTGCTGATAAGCAGCCCCGGTGGTGGTCTATGGTATGTACAGGCAATTCTTTGGATGCTTGGTATCCTTTATTTACTGCGCAACCGCATATACAATCTCCAGATATTTGCATGGAGTCTGTGTGTGTTGTATGTATTCAATGTTGTTGTCTCAAAGTGCGCAGATGCCGGCAATGAGTTCCAGTTGATAAAGCAGGTGATTTTCTCGGAAGACTACAGCAATCTGAATTTTGTCTTTAATGGTGTGTTTTTCCCGGTCGGCATGGTGTTAGCCCGCCCAGAAGATGGCAAAGCAAAAAATATTCTGGAGAAATACTGTCGGGAATTATTTGCAGTCACCGTAGTCATATGGTTCTTGCAGGGGCATTTCCGGTATAATATGGCCACTGCAGCTCTGTGGGCCCTTGTCAATATCCTGCGTGTCGTATCGCTGTTCCTGTGTGCCCAGCGCCTGCAAATCGGGATCAATCCACGTTCTTGCATCAAAATGCGCAAGATGAGTACGCGGATCTATTTCTTACATTTTACTGCGATCTATTTTGTGAAGATATGTTCAAAAATAGTTGGATATTCTCTTAATGAGATTTCTTTGTTCATCACTTGTGCAGCAATTCTAACTGTTGTGAGTTATGCGCTGGATTTTGATAAATTGAGTTGGAGCAAAAAACTGTTCTGAATTATTTCATCGCCGAGGAGGAGAAAAGCAGTGTATCGTGTTTTGCATATTATGGCGGGAGCAGATGCTGGAGGGATTTCAACGGTCGTCCTGAACTATTATCGTGTGCTCGACCGGACGAAGATCCATTTTGATATTGCAGTTACGACCGACATGATTGGGCGGAATGCAGCAGAAATGGAAAAGCTTGGCGCAAAAATCTATCGGCTTCCGTTAAAATCCACTGGTCTTAAGGTTTTTGATTCTGCATTGACAGAGCTTCTGAAGAGTGGAAATTATCAAGCCGTACATGTACACGAAAACGAGACTTCCTATGTTGCACTACGCATTGCAAAGAAGGCTGGAATACCTCAAAGAATCGCACATGCGCATACATCTTCACCGTATGTATCTATTAAAAGCGAAATCAGAAGACTATCAGGGTGTGTTTTGAACTATTATTATGCCACAAATGTGATTGGGTGCGGTTGGCTTGCTGGAGAAAGAGTTTTTGGCAAAATTAATATGCGACGTAAGAAAGCTTGTGTTTTGCCAAATGCCATAGATACCAATAAATTCTATTTCAGCGAGCGAATAAGAAATAAAATACGGCACGAGCTTAATGTTGAAAAAAATTATGTGATTGGAATGGTAGGCCGACTTTCTGAACAGAAAAATTACATGAAGGCAATTGAGACAATGGAAATGTATCATAAATCGAATCCTAAAGCAGTTCTTTTGTGCGCTGGAAACGGTGAACTTGAGCAAGACATTCGTAATATGATAGCCAACAAGCAAATGAGTAATTATGTGAGGCTTTTAGGAAGAAGGTCGGATGTCGAACAGCTTTATTCGGCATTTGATGTTTTGTTAATGCCATCGAAGTATGAGGGATTTCCAGTTGCAGCGGTAGAGGCAATTAGTGAAGGATTACCGGTTTTGTTGTCAGACACGATAACAAAAGAATTGAAGAATTGTCGGAATGTATTTTACCTGCCGCGCAATGATACCAGACCGTGGCTTGACAAACTGGAGTTGGTCAGCAGACAGGATATGACCGACCGGAACTATGGACGAGAACAACTAAAAAAGAACGGGCTGGATATTCATGATACCGCAAAACAGCTGGAAAATATCTATTTGAAATTTGGGGCAGAGGTACGATGATAAGGAAAGCTACAAGAGATTTCGTTTTATTGTGTATAGCTATTACATATATTTTAACCGGAAACATGCTGTCAGTTTTCTCGACAGGATTTCCGTTCCGTGACCATTTAAGATTGATTTTGGCCGCATGGGGGATTATTACGCTCTTTCGAATGATTGATGTTCGAAGAATTGCGATAAAAAATATTCTGACCCCTTTGTTGTTTTTGACGTTTCTGATCATACCAACGACAGTTCTGTTTTACGGACTAAAGACAAATTTTACATGGACTGTTTTGCAGGTGGGCGATGCTTTGGCATGGATAGGCGTCTTCTCGATAGCGTATCGCGTTGGACTTCAATATCCCGGAATGATAAAGAAGGCGGCCCCTGTTCTTGCTTGTAGTATTATTATTTATGCTGCCTTATTTACACAGGTCAAACTGTTTAGTGCTGGACGTGGCATCCCGCTTATCAGTACGGCGTACTATACCCTGTTTTTTCTTCCGTTTGCCCTATTATCGGAGAAGAAAGTAATCAAATGGGGTGGAACAGTTCTTGTGCTTTATACGTTGCTGCTATGTATGAAGAGAACGGGCTTTATTGCATTTGTGGCCGGTATCGTCATTTATATTCTGGTAGAATACCGTTCCGCACCCAAAGGATCGAAGAAAAGAGCATTTGTGCTCCTTGGTGGTCTGCTTGCCCTTACAGCTATGTATTTTTTCATTATGGAAAACACAAGGGGTACGTTCAGTGTCATTGATCGATTACTGTCAACAGGACAGACTTCAAATGAAGGGCGAGAAGTTGTTTGGCCGGTGGTCATAAGTATGATAAGATACTCTGATATCATAGCGTTGATTTTTGGTCATGGATTTGGCACTGTGATTGAAAATTCGCCGCTTGCTCTGAGTGCGCATTGCGATTTCCTTGAGGTAATCTATGACTATGGTGTTTCTGGATTGTTACTCTATTTGACTTTTTATAAACGGTTATGGAATGGCTTTATTAAGATGTATCGTCAAGGGTCGAAGCTGGCAGCCCCTATGAGTTTTACATTTGTCACCGCTTTTGTTGTATCGCTTTTTTCACACTTGATTATTTTCCCATCCTATTTTCTGGGATTCTGTTTGTTTTGGGGGTTGGCAATGGGAAGCGTTGACTCGGAAGAAGCAAATTCGCTGAGGTATTGAGATGAAAGATAAAGACGCTTTAGTATCGGTCGTTATCCCGACTTACAACGTTGAGAATTACATCGGGCATTGTGTCAGCTCACTTCTGCGGCAGACTTACAGGAATATTGAGGTCATCATTGTATCCGATGGCTCAACAGACCGCAGTGTGGAAATCTGCCGTGAGATGCAAAAAACAGATGGGCGCATCCGCATCATTGAAAAAGAAAATGGCGGTGTGAGCTCTGCACGCAATATGGGAATCCGTTGTGCAGCAGGGGATTATCTGATGCTTGTTGACAGTGACGATTGGGTTGAACAAAATACAATTGAGACGATGCTTCAGGCAATTCAGGATAACCAGACAGATGCCTGCTTTTCAAATTGCTATTATAGGAATGAGCGGAATGTAATAACAGCTATGCACTGCAAGGAAGAACCCAAGGTCGCAGCACATGAGTTGATAAAGAAACATCTCAAATACCAGTTTCTGGCGTCGACTTGTTTAACTTTGGTAAGGTTAACCAAGGTTAAACAATGTATGTTTGATGAATCAATCCACACATTAGAGGACTGGGAATATAACTTTAGAATGCTCAACTGTATTGATTCTGGAACAATCATCAACGAACCTTTGTATCATTACCGGGAAGTGCCGGGTAGTGCGAGCCAGTCTAAACTAAATGAAAGAAAACTAACGTGTTTCTTAATTCCAGAGCGTGTAGAAAGATACATCAAGGAGAATGATCTCCCTTATGAAAAGTCAGTAGGATATATATGGATTTTTTTGCTCAATCATATGCTTGTCCTTTTGGCAAACAATGAATATGTCCCCACTGAAGCGAAGAAGCTGAAGAAAATAGCACAAAAAAAACTTGTGTACGCATGGACGGCAGAAAATATTCCCCTGAAACAGCGAATTTATACATTGATGTGTGCAATCTCACCCAGGGTGTTTTGCTGGGTTTATCATTTAAAATACCTGAGGAGGAAATAATATAATGAAAAAAAAGACGGCAATAATAACATTCCATTGTGTACCTAATTATGGGGCCGTTTTGCAGGCATATGCATTGCAGACCAAACTTAAAGAGGTGAGCTCAGAAGTGGGCATTGTGGATTACCGGCCGTCTAGGCTCACAGCAGAATATAAGGATATCAGCTTTTATTCCATCTTTTCCGTTGCTGGTTCGCTGTGGTCATTGAATTCTTTCAGAAAGAAAAAGAAGAAATTTGCACAATTTGAAAATGAATATTTAGACTTGATTCCCTGTGATGAGCGTAATGGGACGGTCATATTGAAGGATGCAACACCAGATATCGTTTTTTTGGGAAGTGACCAGATTTGGAATCCGGATATTACGCATGGGTTCGATCGAGTGTATTTCGGCGATATCATTGTAAATGCACCCTTTCGGGCAGCTTCATATGCAGCCAGTATCGGCAAGAAGAATTTTACAGTAGAAGAAAAAACCGGTTTTGAAGAGCTGATCCAAAAAGTCGAAGACGTTTCTGTTCGCGAAAAAGAAGCGCAGATTATGATAGAACAAGAATTTGGAAGAAAGGTCAAGGTCGTTGTTGATCCTACCATTCTTGCTGGAAAAATGTGCTTTGAATCTTTGGCAAAGCCTGTTCCGTACAAAAAGTATCTCTTATTTTACTCTCTTACCGGGATGAAAGAATCCGCAGCTATGGCAGATAAAGTGGCACGCTACTGCGGATATGAGCTGGTAGAGCTTAGTGGACGGCGAAAGCCTTACATTGTTCCTCAGCACACGACCATCTATGATGCTGGGCCTATTGATTTTGTATCGCTTTTCTATAATGCAGAATATATTGTTACGGATTCGTTCCATGGTACAGTATTTTCGCTGTTGTTCCATAAAAAGTTCATCTCACTCGCAAACAAAAAAAGAGGTGGAAGAATCACAGGTCTTTTGGAAGCGGTAGGACTGATACATCATTGCACTGACCGGTTTGACCGTGAAATCGTTCTCGATGAGATCGAATGGAATGAAGTCGACAGAAAAATCGAGAAAATGCGTGCAGAATCGATCGATTATATTATGCGGGTAATGGGTGAATAAAATGCAACTATATGTAAAAAAAGAGGATTGCTGCGGATGTGGAGCTTGCATGAACGCCTGCCCTAAAAAAGCAATTCATATGGAACCAGATCGACAGGGATTTTTATACCCGGTGATCAATACGGTGAAATGCGTAGATTGCGGATTATGCAAACAGAGTTGCCAAATTGGAAAAGCAAGATCAGTGCAGAATGAAGAACCATCAAATTGCTTTGGCGTAAAGAATAGCGATTGCATTCGTGCTGTGTCTTCGTCTGGCGGTGTTTTCACAGCCCTTTTGGATAAATTTATTATCGGGGGGGGCAGCAGCTGTAGGCGCAGTCTTTGACTCTGAGATGAACGTGGTGCATAAGACCGCAAATACTCGAAAGGAGTGTGATGCCTTCAGAGGAAGCAAATATGTCCAGAGCAATATGGGAACCATTTATAAAGAAGTTGCAGATACTCTTTCCAGTGGGCAGCAGCTTTTGTTCAGCGGAACTCCGTGTCAGGTGGCTGGACTGAAAGAATACATTAAGGCACATCGGATTGATGAGGCTAGACTTCTTACGGTAGATCTGGTGTGCCATGGTGCACCATCACCGAAGATCTGGGCGGATTATATTTCGGCTATAGAAAAGAAGTATCATTCCGATGTTGAGACCTACACATTTCGTGATAAATCTGTCGGCTGGAGAGGCTATCATGTAAGAGTCAGTTTGGCAGACGGTCGGTTCATTGCTCAGAATACCCTGACACAGTCGTTTGCCATTATCTTTGGAAAAGAAGTTATGCTGCGCCCGAGTTGTTTCTACTGCCCGTATGCATCGATGGGACGCTGTGGGGACATTACAATCGGGGATTTCTGGGGAATTGAGCGAGTTGACAGGGACTTTTTGGATAATAAAGGAATCTCTATGGTTCTGGTCAACACGCCAAAGGGAGAGAAAATGTTCTCCGCAATAAGACCAGAATTGAATGTGAAAGAGTACCCGTCCGATGTGCTGACGCAACCAAACCTGAGAAAACCGACAGATTTTAGTTTGGACTACGATGCTTTTTGGAATGACTACGAGTCAAAGGACTATTTGTATGTTGCAAAAAAATATGGAGGATATGGTATCTTACGTAAATTTCGTTACTATAAGAACGCTGTTAAGCGAAAACTAATGAAGTAAAAGGAGCGTAGTGATTATTGAACAGATATAAAAAACTAATAAAAAACACAGCATTGATCACAGTTGGAAACTTCGCATCAAAGCTGTTGACTTTTTTTCTCTTGCCGCTTTACACTGCAATATTAACGACGGCGGAGTATGGTGTTGCGGACCTGATGACTACGACAGTCAATCTGATCACACCTTTTTTTACATTGATTATTTCGGAAGCCGTAATGAGGTTTGCGCTAGATAAAGAGTGCGATAAAAAACAAGTTCTATCCATTGGACTTTTTGTGACTCTGCTCGGCTCAGTAGTAATGTTGGCCTTTTCTCCTTTGATAAGGTTCAGTTCGGATTTGAAGCCGTACTATGTGTTGTTTCTCTTGTATTATTTTGTGACGGCAGTACATACAATTCTTTCGCAATTTGTAAAAGGAATAGAGAAGGTAACGGTGTATGCTTCGAGTGGGGTACTGCACACGATGACCTTTATTGCATTTAATATTTTATTCCTTGTTGTCCTCAAAATAGGAATTAATGGGTATCTGCTTTCGATGGTTTTGTCGAATTTAATCACTATTTTGTATTTGTTTTTGGGCGCTAAGCTTTGGCAGTACATTGTTCCGCCCAAAGAGATAAGCCGAGAGTTGACTCGTAAGATGCTTCAATATTCTGTACCAATGATTCCAAACTCACTGAGCTGGTGGGTAAGCAATTCTTCCGATAAATATATGCTTACTTTTTTCTGCGGTGTAGCTGCAACAGGAGTATATTCGGTTTCACAGCGTATTCCTTCTCTTTTTGCAACGATTTCAACAATCTTCATCAGCAGTTGGCAGATTTCAGCTATTGATGATTTTGGAAGCAAGGAATCCATTGATTTTTACAGCCGGATTTATAGAATTTATTCAACATTCAACATATTGGCGCTCTCTGGATTGATTCTTTTAACAAAGCCTCTTGCAAAATTCCTGTTTTCAAAATCATTCTTTGACGGGTGGCAGTTCGTACCAGTGCTCTTGATGGCATTTTTGTTTCAAGCAATGTCGAGCTATCTAGGAACAATTTACACGTCGGCAAAGAAAACAAAAATGCTGTTTATATCGACCATAATAGCGGCAATGGCTAATATTGTTCTGAATGCAATTCTTATTCCAGCTCTTGGCGCACAGGGGGCTGCAATCGCTACCTTTGCAAGCTACTTCATTATTTGGCTTATACGACTTATTGATACTCGAAAAATAATCAAACTGCAGATAGCCTACAGGACAGATATTATATCCTATTCTCTTCTGGCAGCACAAATTTGTATTGTTGTATTTGATTCGTCATTTATGTATTTTGGATCATGTGTGATTTTTGTCCTGCTTGCTATTTTGAATTTTAGTGAGATTAAGGATATCTTGGTAAAATTTAGAACAGGAAAATAAGTTTGACATACCGTATGTAAAGTGAAAATGAGGGAAAATTTAATAATGGGAGAGTATTTTGGAGCCGATGGCTTCCGTGGCGAAGCTGGGATCACGCTGACCGCTGACCACGCCTACAAGGTTGGTCGTTTTTTCTGGGCTGGTACTATAACGCTTTGCGTGAGCACAACGGCAACAACGAGCCTGCACGCATCGTCATTGGCAAGGACACCCGCCGCAGCTCTTATATGTTCGAGTACAGTCTTGTCGCAGGCCTGACCGCTTCCGGTGCAGACGCCTATCTGCTGCACGTCACTACTACGCCCAGTGTGGCCTACATCGCCCGCGTGGACGACTTCGACTGTGGCATCATGATTTCTGCCAGCCATAATCCCTACCACGATAACGGCATCAAGCTGATCGACTGCTATGGCGAGAAAATGCCCGAGGAGATCCTGTTGCTGGTAGAGGACTACATCGACGGAAAGCTCCGTGTGTTCGACAAAGACTGGCCGGAGCTGCCTTTCGCTCACCGGGAACACATTGGCTGCACGGTAGATTATGTGTCCGGCCGCAACCGCTACATGGGCTATCTGATTAGCCTCGGAATCTGCTCTTTTAAGGGCGTCAAGGTTGGTCTGGACTGCGCCAACGGTGGTTCATGGAACATCGCTAAGTCTGTGTTCGATGCGCTGGGTGCTGACACCTACGTCATCAATGCACAGCCCAACGGCACCAACATCAACAACAATGCGGGCTCCACCCACATTGAGGGTCTGCAGAAGTTCGTGGTAGAGAATGGGCTGGACATCGGTTTTGCCTATGATGGCGATGCTGATCGTTGCCTGTGTGTGGATGAAAAGGGCAATGTCATCACTGGCGACCATATTCTGTACATCTACGGCTGCTACATGAAGGAGCGTGGCAAGCTGCTGACCAATACCGTCGTTACCACGGTCATGTCCAACTTTGGTCTGTATAAGGCTTTTGATGAGAAGGGCATCGGCTACGCCAAGACCGCAGTGGGTAACAAGTACGTCTATGAGTATATGGCTAAGAACGGATGCCGTATCGGCGGTGAGCAGAGTGGTCATATTATCTTCAGCAAGTACGCCAGCACGGGTGATGGCATCCTGACCAGCCTGAAGATGATGGAAGTTATGCTGGCCAAGAAGCTGCCCATGAGCAAGCTGGCTGAGCCGCTGAAGATCTATCCGCAGGTTCTGGAAAATGTCCGTGTGACCGATAAGAAGGCCGCACAGGATGACGAAGCAGTGCAGGCAGCAGTCAAGGCCGTTGCAGAAGCACTGGGGGATACCGGTCGTATTCTGGTGCGCGAGTCTGGCACTGAACCGGTTGTGCGTGTGATGGTGGAGGCTCCCGACCACGATACCTGCCAGAAGTATGTGTCTCAGGTTGTGGAGACTATCAAGAGCAGAGGCTACGGAGTTTGAGTGCAAACCTGAAACGAGGATGCGGAATCCTGCTGATTGCATCTGTGGTTCTTCTGTCTATCTTGGCATTGTTGCCTGATGCGGATGTTGACCACGATGCAGGATACACAGCCTCAGAATTGAGTATCCGAGAAACCGTAGATGGAAGCGTGACCAGCACAAGCTATGTGAATCCTGATGGGGTAATCACAGATGCCATTGATATGGGCTATGCGACCGTGTGTAGAATGCGGGATGATAACGGCCGAGTTGTGGAGGAACGTTATCTTGATGCAAACGGAGACCCAGTGGCAAGATATGGCGATTATTACGGCTTATCGTATGAATACGATGAAACGGGTACGGTAATCACATATCTTGATGCCGAAGGTAATCCGATAATACGCAGTGACGGATATTCTATTATTGTAAAAACGCAGGTTGGTGGCAGGGCTTCCGATGATTTCTACTACGATTTGAACGGGCAGCAAGTACAGTGCTCCGGTGGATACTATGGGCTTCGTCGTGAGTTTAATACTGAAGGCCAGAACACTAGTTTGACCTTTCTCGATGAAGATGGTCATGCAGTGTGTATATCATCTGGATATGCGATTAAGACATATCAGCGTGATGGGAATGGTACTGTTGTCGGTGAGCAGTACTTTGACACAGAAGGGAACCCAGCGAGGTCTTCGCTTGGTCAATATGGCGAGTTATACCAGCACAACGAGCAAGGATACATCGGTCAGATCACCTATCTTGGTGCAGATGGCAAACCCACCCCAACCAATGCAGGCTATACCATCCTCAAACGTACCTATCATAGAGATGGAACAGCAGACACGGATATGTTTTTTGATGCGAATGGCAATCCAAAAGCATTGTCTAAAGGGCAGTACCGGTATCAAACGCAGTGGCAAGGTGAACCTTCTGCTTAACAGAAATGGCAATATTATGCTGTGTGTGGACAACCTTCTGAATGGCTTCCCATGTATGGTAGTTGTTTTTGGCTGCGTTGTCTGTTTGCTGATGATTGTACTTCCGAAGAGTTTAAGCGTAGTACTGACGATTGTTTATGTGGCTTTCATTCTTTAGGAAACACTGATGTTTCGTGAGTCAGGGGATGCAAGAACGAACCTTGTCCTCTTTTCCTATGCTGGGAAGTTCTTGAAAGAGCAATCTGTGAGGGTGGGGGTCATCAATAACATCTGGCTATTCATTCCGCTTGGAACGGGGCTGTATAGATGGTTTCAAAAGAAGTGGTCGTTGCTGGTTCCCTTCGTGATGTCTGTGGCAATCGAAACGACCCAGTATGTTACGGGACTTGGCATCGCAGAGCTCGATGATATGTTTGATAACACGATGGGTGGATGGACCGGTGTGCTGGTGGCTTGGATGTGGTTGAGCAGAAAAATGAGTGTGAAAAATAGGACATATTGAAGTATACCTATCTATTTTTCCCGTCATCCTTGAAAATAGTTTCTATATAGTATATATTTGAGCTGTGAGAGTTATCCTCTTCGGATGCTCACAGCTTTGTCGCTCGAAACTTTGCACACCTCTACGTGGTGGGCGGCAGACAACACATGAGAATGTGGCTAAGATGCAGAGAATAATAGGTTTAGGCCAGTCGAGCTGGGGTCACTGAGCTTGTTTGCCATAGTTTTAGTGTTCATAGTCTGTGTACTGTCTTGCCCCTTTCAGAGATACCTAACAAGTGTCGCCGTTAAATACAAGGAGGAAAAGTCTATGAAAGCTAAAATGATAAAAGTTTCTGCCGCAGTCACCGCCGATGTCCTGTTTATTTTGCAGGCTGTGGGCACTAATCTTTTGGCAACAGCTCTGCTGGCCTAAGCCTATTGTGAAAAATATGGGGCTATTGTATTAGCAAAAGGAAAAATACATGGGATTCAGACGGTTCTTGTGGAATGTGAAAATGAAGGTGCTTTCTATGATGAGTAAAGATGCAAAAGTTATATATTCATCAATTCGCGAGTTGGAGATTCCTAAAGAGCAGTTGTATTTACATGATGATGAAGAATGTCCTTGTGGCTCTGGTAAAAAGTATAAAGAATGTTGCAAGAACAAGGAAGATCAAAATCCTATAGCATCAAAAAAGCCACCAGAAGTGATTTTGATGGAGCGGATGAGAAAAGGACTGCAACAGGACAAGGTGTGCTTACATCCGGATAAAGCCCATTGCAGGGGGAAAATTAAAGAAGCCCATGCACTTCAAAATCATAAGATTATCTCGTTACTTGCCTCTGCAGACAATCATGTTATTATGCAAGATCCGACAAGGCAACCTATCATATTAGATAGTAATCCTAAACATCCTTTTTTTGCTGTTCAATTTGTTAGAGTTAGCGGAAACAAGGCGACAACCCAGACTTGCTTTTGTGATGTGCATGATACAATATCATTTAAGGCGATAGAGGCAGGGGCTCCGGACTTTGATCCGCAAAACGAAGAAATGAAATTTGTATATGCATATAAGGCATTCATTTTTGAATTCTATAAGCAACAGCACTTGATGTGGATGATGAGAAAGTCATTTTCAGAAAAGCCGCAACTTTTTTCGCGCCCTGAGCGTGTTGCCGAGTATAGAGTGCAATCTATGCGGATGACTGAATTCCAGAGAATAAAAAAGCATTATGATTCAGAGATAATGAACGGTACCCATAATGAAGTGGAGACGTTTGTTGTAGAAATACCACGTAAAATTCAGTTTGCTAATTATGCCTATATTGCACCTGAGTTTGATTTGAATGGTAATAAGATTAGTACCATTGATAAAACTAATATGATGCACCGTATAGCGGTAACGGTACTTCCAGAATCGAGTAAGTCATATATTTTAATGAGTTGCTTAGATACAGAAAGGGAATTTTATAGTTCTTACTTTAACGAGATGTCAAATGCCCCATTAGATAAAATTCTTTTTTATTTTAATATAGTGCTTCCTTTATACTCGGAGAATTTGGTGCTAAGTGAACAACTGTGGAATTCTCAAAATGAGGAGATGCAAGCAGGATTAACGTATATGGCTAATCTAATTGGAAATGAGCAAGTTGGATTAAGCCAGACAGTTGGAATGGCTTTAAGAAATGCGGCAAGAAAAAGAAATTTTGATTATTCTAAGAGAGTCGGCTTTGATCTTTTTAAATAATTCTGACAGATGCAGATAATGTAATGGAGGTATCATCCTATGCCCAGAACCAAAGGCAGCAAGAACCACATTACCGCATCTACTGACTTTGATGCCCAAATCAAGAAGTTGCAGAAAGACAAGGCAATGCTCGAAGAAGGGCTTTCCAAGACTGTCGCTCAGATCGAAGAGCTATGAAAACCGACATCAAGTCCCTGCGTGAAAGTCTAAAGCCGCAGAAGGCAGAGATTAAGCAGACCGAGAAAGAAATCGCAAAGCTGGAGGCCAAGAAGGCTGCCGCTGAGGCGAAGGCTGCCGAAGCTGCTAAGAAGGCTGAAGCCGAAGCTGTGCTGAAGAAGCTGCTGGCATCCGGTATGACGGCAGATGAGATTCTCGAAAAGCTGAAATAAAGTAATATGCCGTGTGGACTGAACTCCAGAAGTTCACACGGCATACTTTTGAGCACGATATATAGTTTGTGACGGAAATTAAAATGAGGTGAAAATTAGTGGGTAATACACGCAAGCCCGGCGGTGGGCGGAAGCCATCAAAGCCAGAGTACAGTGCAGCCAAGAACCTAGCACAGCAGATGAAAGCGGCTGCTGACCTCTATACGGAAAAAATGAGTCTGCAAGCCACCGCAGACGCACTGTCCCTCAACCCTATCAAGGTTCGGAAACTGCTCATCACAGTCGGAGTCTATGAGTCGGACACGGCAAAACTCGTTCAGCAGACGTTCCGTTCTTTTAGAAGCACACAAAACTACTCCACTGCCGTCACCTCCACAATGGCTGCCTTGCAGTTGTCCCGTCCCTCTGTGACCTCTTATCTGCCGTATGAGAAAGGTGTGTACTTCCCGGAAGAGGCTGAGGCGACGAATATCAGTGCAGAGGCAGAGAGACAACGACACTACCGAGCAGTTACAGCTTTGAAGAAGAACCCGTGTGAGGAGAACCTCTGGAAGTGCGTGGTGGCTTTTCGGGGATACAAGTTCAAGACGATGTCCGGCTTGCCCTTTACATATACGCTGAAAAAGGGCAGGGGAGATGAATTCACCAAGGAGCTGTGGATCGACCGCAGAGAGGACAGCAAGAGCCTTGCGTGGAGTTCCGTGATGCTGGCGTATCACAATATCGGTAAAATTGGAGAGGTGGTGGACAGACCCAAGGCGCTGGGAGATATCCGGGGTGTGTCGTATATCTATGGGCTGTTCTACCGCTTTGGCCTGATCGACGTGCCGGACAAGGCTAAGGAGAAGATGACGATGTGATAAGGACACGGGAGTGTAGTTTGTGACAGAAATAAAACTGCCCTCCGTGGATACCACAGAAGGCAGTCAGTTGGCTTATTCCCATTCCTCATCCCTAGCCCGCAGAAGATCCTGTACTTCTCTTTCGGTTGCCGGGCGGATGGCAGGTCTGTTCTCGTAGTCCGTTTTGCCGCAATCAGGGCAACGGTCGGGCAGCGACTCTGCCTCAAAGCAGTAATGGCAGACATCGCAGAAATAGTAGTTCACGGCGTTTTGCACTTCCTTTGTCATGTAGGAGTTTATATGTCATCAGGATATTTTTCAAGCCCAAGGTAGTTCTCAATACTAGTGATTCCCTCACCGGCAAGATCGGCAATGTTATCGAAGGAAATGATGACCGGCAGCTCTTTCTCGATGCCCACAGCTTTTCTATTGCTGTCCTGCATGACTTTCAGTTCTCGATAAACTGGGTCGATCATAACAACTGTGCCAGTCAGACTTATGTACTTGCCGGTACTTTCTGCGGCCTTCACAAAGTACCGCACAACGACCTTCATGCCTTTTTGACCTGCAGGAGTTTGTCGGATGGAATATACCACGATGTCCTCCGGGGCAATGTACTTGAGATAGATGCCGTAAATCTGCCGTGAGATCTTCTCATAGTACGCCATCCGGGGCGGTGCCACCAGATAGGATACTTCAAGAGAGAAATCCGCAGCAAGGGCAGTGGCATCGTAGGACGCAGCCGCAAGAGAGGGAACACCATCTTTGTAAACAGCGGTCTTGTTCCGGATGGCATCTCGCAAACGACCGTTGTTGACCTCTTTGACACGCTGCACGACCTCAAAGAGTCGAGCTCGACCGGGAATGCCATAGGACTTCAGCGATGGGGACACAGCCAAGCAGATGGTTTTCTCCGTGCGGCTGGCATCGGCCACGACCGACCAGATTGGTAGTCAGCGGATCGAGATGCCGAGCAGCGCACTCTGCCGAGGCATGGACATTGCACGATTGCTGGGCATTTACCGGACAATGTCCACGCTTTACTATAGTGAAGTACGATAAGTGGAAGGCTGGCTGTTGCAACTGTCCGCAATATAAAGAGTACCCTGCATCACTGTATGACAATACAAAAAATGTGGCAGCTTAAAAAGAAATGGTTCACCGGCGTAAAGAACATGACAATCGTTACTCCATCCAGATGGCTGGCGAGATTGGCACAGGAGTCGTATTTGAAGGAGTATTCGATTCAGGTCATAAATAATGGCATTGACTTAAATGTGTTCAAACCTACCCAGAGCAACTTCCGAGAGCGTTATGAAATTCAAGCAGAAAAACATATTATTCTGGGGGTATCTTTTGCATGGGGCTATCGTAAAGGATTAGACTGCTTTGTCGAAATGGCAGAAAAGCTGGGCGAGCAGTATCAGATTGTCCTTGTCGGTACGGATGGTGAAATCGACAAGAACCTGCCACAAAATATCATTTCAATCCATAGAACGCAGAACCAGAAAGAACTTGCTGAGATTTATAGTGCAGCAGACGTGTTTGTGATGCCGACAAGAGAAGAAAATTATCCAACCGTCAAGAAGATTCTGACTACGGAATACGTCCAGAATGCATTGAAGGGCATCCCGAATGTCTAAAGAAAAACTGCTGTTAGTGGGTGCCGGTGGTTTCGGGCGCATGGTAGCTGAACAGGCAAGCCGTCAATATGATTGTGCTTTTGTGGATGATGGACAAGTTGTGGGGGCGGAGGTCTGCGGTATTCCGGTGGTTGGTGGCATTGCTGATCTGTCGGAGTTGCGAAAAGAGTATGCTCTGCTTACAGTTGGAATCGGGAATAACAAGTTTCGGGCACAGGTATTTGAGAAAGCAGAAGCACTTGGGTTTGCATTTCCCAACATTATTGCGCCTAGTGCCTACATCAGTCCGTATGCTAAAATTGGATATGGCTGTGTAGTGTTGCAGAACGCTTGTATTCAAAACGGTTCGCAAGTTGGAAATGGAGTCTTCTGTACTCCTGTCATCCTCGCAGCAAGAACCGTCTGGAAAAGAGCGGCTTCAAACTTGACCCTCGTGTCCGGGTCAATGAGCCGCTGGGCTTCAACGACTACAACAAGCTGCAAATGAACGCTCTGGCGATTGTCTCCGACTCCGGCACTCTGCCCGAGGAAAGCAGCTTCTATCTGTCTATTGGTCATCCTATCGCTGCTGTGTGTATCCGCACCTCCACCGAGCGCCCCGAGGCACTGGAAGCCGGCGACTTCATTCTGGCTGGCATTACCACCCGGGAACTGCTCAACGCCACCGATATGGCGATTGAGATGAAGCAGAAGGGTGTTCTGGGCAAGCCCTGCCCTGATTATGTGGACGAGACCGTGTCCATGAAGGTGGTTCGCATCATTCAGGGGTATGTGAATGTAGTCAATAAAATGGTGTGGAGAAAATACTAATTCCACACAGCAGTCATGTGTTCAGTCACATGGCTGTGCTGCTCCAATATGCTACCTCTCCGTGGTGAGCAGCAGGCAACAGATGAAAATCTGGCTAAAAGCATAGATATTTCTGTTATAAAAGTAATAGAGGCAATGACGGCAAAAGAGCAGCTGATGACCATCTATCCGCAGGTACTGGAAAGTATTCGGGCCACCGATAAGTCTTTCGTCCAGAACGACCCGGATGTACAGAAGGCCATTTAGGCGGTGGCGGAAGCGCTGGGCAGCACTGGCCGCATCCTGGTGCAGGTCATGGTAGAATCCCCTGGCCACAGTATCTACCAGAAGTATGTCAGCCAGGTGGCGGAAACCATCAAGAGCAAAGGGTGTGGAGTTTAATCTGCGTGCTAAATTCTATTTTAACCAGTATCAGCGTGAATCTAACCATGTGTGAATCCGTACTTTTGGTTTCTTTTGCGGTTATTGGGTGGTTTGGCCGTAAGGATAAGCCATATTTGCTGGTTTTCTATGGTGTTTTTCTGATTTTATATATTACACTGCTGCGCCGTGAGCCAGGATATAATGAGAATATTCGACTTTATTTGAAACTATGGCCGGATGCAGATGTATGGGATGGAAATCTTTTGAATGTGATTTTGTATATTCCTTTTGGATGGGCCGTCCAAAGATGGAAACAAAGCCGAAAAATAAGCATTGGTAGTGCATTCCTTCTTTCTGCATGTTGCGAGCTTTTGCAGTATGTTGCAGGAAGAGGAATGACAGACGTGAACGATATATTGTTCAATACGATAGGCTCTGTTGTGGGAGTATATTTGGCTAAAACGATAATCTAGAAGTGGCATAGAGCAGTGATTATGTGTGCTGATAATCTGATTTTATTTCATTGATAAAATATTGTGCCAGCAAAATTGCTGACAGATGTCGATAGCACCAATAATAATAACAAATAGGGGAATCTGGACTAGATCATGAGATGATCCTGCTGGGAACCGCCTATGGCGGCGTGCTACGGTATGTGATACAAAGCCCTGGATTGAGCCAGGGAGCAGCAATACACGCAACTATTTTCCCTTCTTTTAGTTCAGTGGGATTTCCGACCCTTCAAAAAAGCCGCTCCGGTTTGAGCAGACCGGAGCGGCTTTTTAGGCAGAGTAAGGAGGGAAAAGTATTGCTGGGATAAGAGTTTGATCTCAGATACCTGCTGCGGCATTCTGGCCAGCCAACCGGCCGAAAGTAGCGCTGCGGCCTGCGGCTGCGCCAGCTATCAGGCTGGGATAGCTGCCGGAAAAGTAGTTGCCGCTCATGTCGCCGATGACGTACAGGCCGGGGATCGCCTTGAAATCCTGGTCAATGGCGTGCATATTGTCGTCGATCTGGATGCCGTCTATGGTGCAGATCAGGTAGCCGCCCGCCTGACGGACGCCGTAGAAGGGTGCATCGCTCAGGGTGGAGAGGCGGTAGCTCTCCTTGCCGTAATCCTCATCCTCGCCCTTGGCGGCCAGCTCATTGTAATGGTTCACCGTAGCGGTAAAGGTCTCCTTCGGCAGACCCAGCTTGTCGGCCAGCTCCTCGATGGTGTTGGCCTCCACGATGTAGCCCTGATCCTGCAGGTCGGCGTTCATTGCCTGCACATAGTCCATGGGGAACACCGGGTTGGTGCCGTTGACATGGGGGTACAGACGGCTGCAGCCGTGGGTGGCAAACTTCTTACAGTCCTCGACATACTTGCTGTCCCAGATGGTGCAGTAGGTGTGGTAGGGCTGGCTTGCAGCAGCGTGCAGTACCAGATCGTAGGGCATATACTCGTTCATGAAACGCTCACCGCTCAGGTTCACCTTCAGGAACGGCTGGCTGCCCATCCAGAAGAGGGCACCATCGCTGGCCTTGCCGTACTCGCCCACCTGATCGGGCTTGATGGCGCCACGGTCAAAGATCATGGAGGTGTGGGTGGTGTCCATGATGGCACCTGCCCACAGGCAGGCTTTGATGCCGTCGCCCTTTGCGCCGGGCTTGGAGTAGTTTACACAGGTCTGCTCAATGCTCTGGGGCTGCAGGGCGTTCATCATGGTCTCGTTTCCGCTGTAGCCGCCGCAGGCCAGAATGACGCCCTTGGAAGCGTTGTAGCGCACATACTCATCGCTGGCGTTCTTGGCGATGAGGCCGGTGACACGGTCGCCATCCTTTTCCAGCTTGACCATGGTGATCTCGTACTGCACTTCAAGGCCGTCTGCCTCGGCGTGCTTCAGCACGGCATCCATGGTCAGCTGCTCGCTGTATTCTTCACCATACTGGGTGCTGTGGCCGACATCCAGAACCTCGTAATTGTCACCCTCGTGCTTTTCGTCGATCTCGTGGCGGAAGTCGATGCCGCTTTCGGCCAGAACATCCGTAAACCAGTCCATGGTCTCGCCGCTGCGGTCTGCCCACACCTTTGCCAGACTGTGACGGGTGTAACCCTGGCTCCAGTTGCACAGGTAGCGCACAGCGTCCTTTTTGCTCACATCATCGCCGTCTGCCTGCTGCTGCTTGGAGCCGCAGGCTGCCAGCGTATCCCGGATGCCGCTGGCCATATCGTGACCAAACTTCTCGATGAGGATGGTCTTGGCACCAGCCTCGGCGGCAGCGGCGGCAGCAAAGGTGCCGGAAGAACCGGCACCCACCACCAGAACCTCGCAGTCCACGGTCTGCTTGATATCGCTCTCGGCGATCTCCGGTGCCTCACCCAGCCAGTCGGCGGTAGAGGAGGTCTCCTCGGTGGACTGCTGTGCAGGGTTGATGGCACCGCCGCTGGCCTGCTGGATGCAGTCTGCCACAGCGTTCTGCACGGCCTTGCTGGTGACGGTTGCACCGGTCACGCCGTCGATCTGGCTGGTCTGGGCGTTCATGATCTGCTCAATGAGCTTGTCCTTGGCTGCAACGCCGATGCTCTCGGTCTCGCCGGAGAGGTCCAGCTCCACCTTGGTGATGGTGTTGGCATCAAAGGTGACAGTGGCGGTGATCTCGCTCATGCCCTTGGCAGTAGCGGTGTAGGTGCCGGGGGTGTAGATACCAGATGCGCTGGAGGAACTGCTGGCGGCATTGCAAGCAGTCAGACCAGCAGCGGTCACACTGCCCATAGCAGCAGCGGCAGCGATCTTCA
>ENA-UONQ01001014-UONQ01001014.1-human-gut-metagenome-genome-assembly--contig:-CS26-NODE-1014-length-27715-cov-5.752422_pt1 | contig 27715 bp, 34 predicted proteins | sample MGYA00242460_ERZ724007 | MGnify/ENA metagenome assembly ERZ724007
GCAATATCTGTCTGAAAAGCCGGAGCCAATAGAGATATTTGATTATGTGTATGGTGTCTTACATGACCCTGTATATTGTGAGAAATATGAACAGTATCTTTGCAGAGATTTCCTCGTATCCCAATCATTAACACACCAGAGAAAGCTGCATCTAATGCAAATCAAAGCTCCAGCAAACATATTACTGGTATTCCGAAGGAAGTGTGGGAATATCAGATTGACGGTTATCAGGTACTGGACAAGTGGTTTAAAAAGCATAAAGGTAAGATACTTACCATTGACACATTTGCCCATATTGAAAATGTGGTTGGATTGCTGTCTGAGACAATCAGGCTGCGAAAATACTTACGAAATCTTCATTGAGTTATCTTATCAATTTATGAACAGACAATCGAAGGAAAAAGTTGACTATGCAAAACAAAGAATCTGAAAGAAAGAATGATAGAATCACTATACTTTTAGGTGCGGGCGCAATGTTGGACATGACCCCTCTTTCGTGCAAATATATTACAAACGAAGTGATTTCCAAAAAACAACATTATTTTTCAGATGGCAACCTAAACGCCATTCCTCTGTTAAATATCTTATATGAGCACCTAAAAACATATTATCCTAAAGAACAGGATAGTGTAAATTTTGAGGACATTTTCCACACTCTTGAAATGTGGAATTCAGTCCTTACATCAAAAAATGAACAAGCGATAAAACCCTTTCGTTCCATATTGGGTATGCTGTGTGACATAAAAAAAGAGTATGACTGTGTCAATGGAACATTGATTTATTCTGGAATGAATGATTTGGTCAATTCTGTAATAGAAAATGTCGCCAAATACGAAACTGATGTCCATAAACAGGAGAATAGCTGGTTTTCAAGTTTCTTTAGAGACCTGCAGAAGCAGCATTTACTGGATATTTTTACCTTGAATTATGATACATGGATGGAACAGATATTAGAGGATTTTAATGATGGATTTATCCCATGCATGGATACACATCAAAAATTTTCTCCCAATTATTTGTTCGAAAATTCTATGCATCTATCAACAATCAATCATCTACATGGGCAAATCTGTTTTACATCCCATCTTCCAAATGGTTCAATGCGGCTTTTGACGGATAGATGGTATAAGGCAAATTCATATGATATTATCGCTTCGTTAAAAATATACCCCAAACATCCAAGTTTTATGCAGCAAACACAAGCAGCTGAACAGCTCTTTCAATACCCCATAATCACGGGAATGAGAAAAACTGATAAAGTAACATTGCCGCCATTTGACGCTTATTTGCATCATCTTTATCAAAAACTTTTAAGCAATAATAAGCTTTTGATTATTGGCTATGGTTTTGGAGATTTATACATCAATTCCCTCATAAAGCAGTTTCGAGATTTTCACGGAAAGGAAGGCAAAGTGACTTGCATTAACTTCCTAAATCCTAACGAATGGGTTTATAATTTTTCTGAGATGCCACTATCTACAAATATGAAACAATGTATTTATAGATTATTTGACGATTCAGATTTACCACATCGCTTTCTGGGGAGTAATTTCCTTAGTTATATTGATACTTTGAATCAAAAAAGCAGGTTATATTTATGTGGGTTTAAAACTACTGTTGTTAATTATAGAGATGACATCTATGAGTTCTTTGCATAAAAAACAATGCCCACCGATCGTTGTTGACCGGTGGGCTGTGCCACGACTATTTTGTTCAATCCATCAACCGATGTTCCGGTGTGCTGTTCACATATTGTTCCAAGTCTCCGCCAAGAACCAGTTGCACATACCATACTGTCATCAACAAAATTCAGTTCAACACAAGCAGTATCCATATTGAACTCACAGGAAATCAGAGTTTCCACATGCAGCCCCTATATCATCCCAAAATGCTTCAGAGCTTCCATAATCGCTTTTTCTTTCTCCCGCGGGCATTGCGGCTGCTTGGCATCCTTAGACTTCGGCTTATTATAATTTTCACGCTCGATGATGCCACATTTCTGCTTCACCTGAGCAATATACAGGCTGCTGACTTTCATACCGCTATGCTCCAGCACATACGCCTTGATATCTTCGTAGGTGGCCTTACTCTCCGCAGCAGTCAAATCCAGCTCGTCCATCTTGATCTCAACCTCGATATGTTACTTTGTGTTGAGTTTGGACAATAAGCAAACCGTCTCCACATTCGCTGTAGACGGGAACTATCGCACGTACAGTATTTATCATCATTTTTAGACATATAAAAACACATAAAAATAACGGTTTTAAAGGGATTTCAGCATGTTTTATAATTATATAATATCTATTGCCATATTGCAACATTTGTACAGCGTTGACAAAATGCAGACGCCGTCAACGCTTTGATTTAATTTTCAGCCCCTTGCCAGGACCAAAAATGACCTATTTCGCCAACCCAGGCCACCGCAGCGCCCCATCTGCATCCGGCGTCAATGTGACTGGCTCCGTCAGCATCCGGCCTTCATCATCCATAATGTACCACTTGCCATCTATGGTCTGCTGCCCCTTCACCATAGCTCCATCAGTTCCCAGATAATACCAGTGGCCCTTGTACTGATACCAGACATTACGCACCATCATTCCGGCACCGTCAAACCAGTACCAGCGCCCCTCATCCTCGTACCAGTCGTTGATAACACAATGGTCGTTATCCAGGTAAAACCGCCAACCGCCGTTCTCCTGCTGCCAGCCGGATTTCCCCAGTTTTGACCATGGCGGCAGGCCATAGCCCAGTATCTTGCTGTCGTTCCGGCTGTAGGATTTTCTGCACACGCCCCCGCCATTTTCCACCACGCCGGAAGCTCCGGAGGTGTTGCCCTCAATGGTCTTTACCCGTGTGGCTGTTACCTCCGTGACGATGCCAGTATGGTATGCTCGCTTCCCATTGGTAAAAAATATCACTGCTCCCGGCTCTGGCGTCTGGCTGAAACAGCCGGCTCTTTTAAACTGTTCCGCTCCGGACGGACAGTAATGGTACAAACTGCCGCATAACAACATCCTGGCCGTATCCAGACCAAACGCCTGCGCAAATACCTCTGACACAAACATGGCGCACCAGGGCTGCCCCTGGTAGTTTCCGCCGGTATGCTCCCGGTAATCCCTGGCAAAACAGGTATAGTTGTTGCTGCCCGCGTTGGCCGTAAAATCATCCAGATTGGCATTACTCCGCTTTTCCAGATAGCCTACCCATTTCGCAGCCTGGTCAATTAACTTCTTTACTATATTTTCCATATACTTTTCTCCTCTTAAAATGTATGTGCCCCCATCATTACACATACAAAAACATTTGTTTCCATTGACAAATATTATTATATGTGTTATTATATAATTGTCAGGAGGTACAATATGAAAAGCTATTCTTCAAGAGAGGTCTTGAAAATGCTGAAAGCCGATGGATGGTATGAAGTGAATGTAGTGGGCAGCCACCATCAATTCAAACATCCAACTAAAAAAGGGCGTGTTACTTTAAAACATCCTGACAAAGACATCCCTCGGAAGACGCTTGATAGTATTGAAAGACAGTCCGGGCTACTATTTCGGTAGCCCCGGACACTCCCTTCTGATAATAATTGGAGGTATTGCCATGAAAAAAGTAGAACGCTATTTCTACCCCGCAATTTTCACTTATGAACCAGATCAGGAAATCGCTGTTACTTTTCCTGATTTAGATTGCGCAACAAGCGGCATAAATGAAGATGATGCTCTTCTCTCTGCTCGAGAATTACTTGGCTGCGTTTTAAACGGTTTAGAAGAAGATGATGAGGAAATCCCTTCTCCTACTCCCTTACCGAAAGTAGAACTTGCACCAAATGAAAGAGTGGTGCTGATTGATGTTTATATGCCATCTGTTCGTATGGCTCAAATGAACCGTTCTGTCAACCGAACTGTCACGCTTCCTGCATGGCTAAATGCTGTTGCTTTGGAACACAATGTAAACTTCTCGCAGGTATTACAGGAAGCATTGAAATCACAGCTTCATGTTTAATTTATGTATGCCCCCGGATTTTTCTCCAGGGGCATTTTTATGCTACATATGTTGCGACGTCGCAAATTACATAGGATAACAGACGTTTTCCCACTTTTTATAGGCATCAAAATACAGTTCGTTTTTGTCGCCATTATAGGTCAGCTCGTAGTACATTCCATCAGACACCGGAGTGCTGAGCAGAGCCTTATGGTTCTGGAGAGTTTTGCAGTACCAGACCACAAATACATCATCCGCGGTCAGATCTTCTCCTGAATCGGTCTTATCCTTTTTCTGGTTGTGATACTCTGCTACCTTTGCTTTGCAAATATTTAAAAATTCCTGACTTCCCATAATATTTACTCCTCTTTATAAAATTACCCGGCATAACCCGGCCGGGCCCGGGAGATAACCGGATCACCTCCTTACAGGTTCCCACTGTCGCCGTTTTCGTCCTCATCTGGGATTTCTGTGACAGTCTCAATCTTTCGTTTCACAAACCGTAAAACCGGGCTCAGAATCGGGATAACAAGCCCCGTAGCCTCACAATTTTCCGTAATGCTGATTAATTCATTCACCACCAGCCAGCTCGCCACCATGGCCGCAAACAGCAGCGGAAACTGCATTTCGATATGTAACGTGGCGGTCACATAGGAGATCATGCAGTCAATCCCGAATCCGACAAAAATCAGAATGTACATCATGACTTTTTTAACGATTCCGGTAATGGATTTTTTACTGGTAATCTTCTCGCCGTTCACTTTTGATGCGGCCAGCCCGGTAAAATAATCAATAATGTTACAGGGCACCAGCAGAGCCAAAGGCACTGCCAGAATCCCGAAGAAACTAAAAAATGCGCCCGCTGCTGCGCTGATGACGTATTCCAGAGACTTTTCTTTCATGTTTTTCATTAACTCCTCCTGTTTTAATCATGGTCACAATTCCTGTGTCCCGGCCCGCCCTCTTTATGTCCGGACTGGACAATATGAGGCTTTCCCGGAGTTGCAGGCTTAGTGTACTCATGTCCCTCACCGGTGCTTAATACCTGATTTTTCAGTGGCTCACTGTCTTTACCAACAGCAGGTCCTACATTTACATAAGGGGTTTCAGATTTGTGTTTGATACTCATAGCTTGTCCTTTCTGCCGCGTTACGGTGCGGCGCCGGTGTATATTAATAATGTAGTTACTTTTTGATTAGAGTCCAATACATAACTCGCAGTCCCGGATTTCCACTGATGTAAAGTTTTCCCTTCATCGTGACATTGCTGAGTGATATATCGTAATACGTCAAATTTGGGGTGGTAGGATATACATTGCCTGATTGAAATGTTGATCGCACAGTGGGCGTACTGTCTTTAGGATCATCGTAATAATAGATTCCAAAACTACAATTAACACTACTGTATGCAGGGTCTATATTACAGTAAACGCGTAATGTATCATACTGCCCAAGGTTGTATTCTTTATTTGTTTTGATAATGGCACTCGTATTCCACCAAAGACTGCCACCTGAGATTCCGCATTTGTCCGGAATGGAAAAACCGTCTATGTTTCCACTGTTTTGCGAAAGATCCTTGCTGTAAATAACAGTCTCCTTGGCCACGTATCCTTCCCATGTGCCTGTTACGGAGCTACCATCCGGAAAGGTAATCTTCTGACCTTTTTTAATGTAAGCCGCCGGAATATTGATGGCCGGAACTGTGATGTTGCCCAGCATATATTTCTGATAAACATACGCTGTTTTCTGTGTGGTTCCAGGGTTTAAGGTCATCGCTGCCTGTGTTGGGATATTTTGCGTGACAAGGCCGTTTCCATCGTGGATCCCCCACGGAATTGTTACCTGTCCATTTATAGGGAGAGTTGCTGTCCATTTATTTTTCGTCGGCACCAAACCTGTAACCGGGTTTCCGTTTTTGTCCACAATCACTGCTCCCTCGCGCACATCATACGCCCCTGCAGTTACTGCCTCCAATTTCGCACCTTTTCCACTGCCACCGCCCGGCATCCATATTCTTCCCATAATCACACCCCCTTAAGTCCTACCGTGCAATTTGTAGCAGTTTTCTCATACACATAAAAAACCGCATATCCATTTCCAAACTGCGCAGCTCCGGAGCTGATGATACGATAGGCTTCTGCGTAGGCAGACTGTACAGATGCAGATGCGCCGACCGGAAGAGCACTTACAAGGATTGCCTCCATGTCTGCGGTAAATAAATCATTATAAACATACTGGTAATAGGGCGCAGAAGCCCCCGCCCATCCGGACGCTGATAACGTCACTTCTGTTGTGTGATTTAATTTATTTATTGCAGCATTGGTATCATTGATATCCTTTGCGCCAAATGCATCCCCCTGTACTGTGTACGATGTTTGGTCAGTGATAGCACTGTATCCATTTCCCAGGGCACGGATCTGATACTGTCGATCTCCGCTCCACGCTGCATCCTTATAATTTGTTTTTAATGCCATTAAAAATGACCTCCTGTCCCCAGCACAAAGGACAGTGTCGGCCTCCCCTGTGCCTGATTTACAAGATTGTTATACAGATTCAGGCAACACTGCTCTATGCGATTAAGTTCCGCATAATTAATCGTTGCCGTATTTTCGTAGTACGTTTTCTTTCTCCCTCCCAGCTCTGGGATGGTATTTTTACAGATTGCATCCAGATTATCCTCCAGAGCATTAATCTCATCTGCATACAGGTAATCTCCTGCCGCTTTGTCTGCCCCCATGGAGCCAAGTGAAAACTCCGGATACAGCAAAACAGCTTTGTTCCGGAGCTCGGTGAGGTTGTTTTTTATCCGATTGTAGTCGGTAAAATTAAAATAATCGCCGGTATAGTTTCCGGCTGAATCATAACTGCTTTCCCAATCCACTTTGGGCTGCATCCACGCCATTGACCGCCCTCCTTGCCTTTACTTTTCCGGATAACTTTCCGGAATTAAAATCCAGACTGTTTTCTTCCAGGAATACCTGCAGTCTGTCTGTTTTTCTGCCCTGTAAAAATATAATGTCCCCCGCATCCGGGCGAAGGTCTCCGCGATAGGAAACATCATATTCCACGTTATTATTGAGGTAATTTCCAATCCACTCCGCAAGCAGGGCAGCATGAGATTCTGTACTCACAAGAGGATTCTTCCAGTTCTTGGTCTCGCCTGTAGAGTTAAGCTGCAAGCTGTACCCGCTCTGTGTCTGCAAATACTCTTTTCCGGTGATAACAAGCTGCACCATACCGGACACCCCTGTCAGATCCACCCGGACGGCCTGAGCTGCTGTCTTAACAATCCTCCCATGGCTCGCAGAAAAGCCATATCCCGGATTACTCAGATAACAGTCCACAATCTGACCGCCACTCACAGAATCTTTGTACAGTTCCTTTGCGGCTTCGCTTGTTTCTGCATATTTTGTGGTCGCAATCACAAGATTTTTGTATTTTGTCAGCCGTTCGCCAACCGGAGTATCGGTCATGGTCTTATAGGTGATGGAAAAGTCCGTCACGTCACCGAACGTCACCTGACGCACAATCACACCATTTCCAGGCTTGCCAGAAAGGAACCGGAACTCCATCTTATCAAATACTGGAAACTCATGCTTTATGACTGTGCTTTTTGTGATGGCAGTATGTGTATAAACCTCCTGCTGCACTCCGGCCAGATAGGTGATTAACTGCATTCTGGTAGGCAAATTCCCGTCAAAATCAATCGTCAGCCCATAATACTGAAACGCTGCTTCCAGGGCTATTGAAAAACTGGGCGGACTTGCAAAAGCTCCGTAGCTATCTGCCACCGCTGCACTCACAAATCCGGTATTGATATAATTGCTTCCTCGCGGAAGAAAACGCATCCCCCCATCAACCTTAAAAAAATCCGGCCAGAAGATGCCATAACTGTACTGCGGCTCCTGTCTTACAATCGCTTGCGGATTTGCCCATTTTGTCGCATTGTTTGACGTCACTACCATTTTTTCAGGACATCCACCAGTCGTAAATCCTGCTTTCAGATCGATGGCTCCATCCCGTCTCACTGTGATAATGGCTCGCCCTGCATTTGCAATCATCTGTAAACATTCCGCGTGTGTGGCTATCGGCAGCGGATTACTGACAGATACATTTTTTAAATATGCATCAATCATATACTGTCTTTCATCCAGCCCCGCATCTGTCAGGACTTCCACAGCCAGATCATGCAGGTTTGTAGCCTGCAATTTGCCCCAGTAAAAAGTATTATTAAGGCTTGCAAGGATGTCTTTCGCAGAAAAACTCATCTCATCATCACTGGCTTTCCAGCTGTCGAGGAGAAGAGAGGTTCCTGCGAACTGTTCAATTTTCAGGGTACTATCTTCATTTTCCACATCAAAACGCCGGTTCTCATTCTTTACCCGAAGCGAAAAATCTATCGTCGGAAGTTCTCCAGAAACCCATGACAGGTATTCTTTTTTTGTTCCGGATTTGATTTGATAGTTGGAAAAACTGATTCCCACTCCCATGCTCATTTTTAAAATTCGCAGCCTCGCGTTGGGCTTTAACATCTGCATGGGAAAAATCTTGATATAGTTTGTGTCCTCAAAAACCTCTGTTGTCGTAAAATGTCCGGATGCATTTCCGCTTATAGTCACTGTCCGGGTATTTGTAATAATCTGAAACTGTGTCGGGTAGGATTCGCCGAAATCAATTGTCAGGCCCTTAATGTCATACGGGCCGTTCCGGAAGCGGGTGATTACTTCCCCCAGCGGTTCCTCTGTCACAATCCCCTGATTAAAATAGGGGCCATTCTTCGGCAGAAACAGCATGGTTCCGTCAACCCGGAAAAAGTCAGGTTCCAGAGTTGCGTAGGTATATTCCCGGTCGTAGTTATCATAGGGTTTTTCAATGTTTGCCATTTTGGAAAATGTTCCTTCCGCGTAGGCCTCAGACTGCGCCACCTGATTGATAACTCCAATCGTGACCCACATATGAAACTGGTCACGGCACTGCATATCCATGGACTGTTTATAGGCTTCACTCGCTGCCTGCATTAATTAATCACCCCGCAGTCGATAATATTGACCTTGCACAGCTTATACTTTATGGGCCTCTGGTCTGCAGTATTGATTCCCCCGGTTGCGCTCCGGTTGCCCGGATACATCTGGAGAGTAATCCAGTCGTTTTTGACCATATCCCAGATTTTGGCAGTCACAACAAAGGAATCAAATTCCTGGCACATCTGCGCCCAGGTTTCCGCATCCAGATAGGACCATTGCAGGTTATTGACCTTGTACTGGTCTCGTCCAACCTTATCTCCAATAAATTCCCCCTGTGCATTTTTGCCCTCTGTCACATTCGTTGCAACTACCAGCTCCCACACGTTGTCCGGGGCGGGAAACTCCCGCCCATTGATGGTTATAAAAGCCATTTCCCGCCCTCCTGTCAGTCAAATACAACGCCAGACCGGCGCTCTAAATCTTTTAGTTTCCTTCTCATTTCTCTGATATCGATGTTGACCACCAGATCCATATTTTCAATGAGTTCGATGATTCGGCGCAGAAGGTCAATAATAATCGGCAGGTACTGGTCATCATTTTTGGACACCAGACCGCCAGCCCTTGCCATTATTGCCTGCAGCTGCTCCTCCTGGGTATAGGTCGGAGCCACACTCCCCACCGTTGCCAGCGGCGGAGCTATGGATGCAGCTGTCACAGCAGAAATGAGCGGAGTCAAGGCAGAGCGTACAGCTCTTGCAATGCCCTCGGTAATCTGCATATTGTTTGCAACAGCAGCACGGCCACCCCACTGACCTACCAGCTCAGGACCACCCTCACGGGCGACAAACAGCTGCCCTTTCCGCGGGAATCCTCCGGACGCATGTCCTCTGACACTTCCGGCAGTAACGGTTCCCTTGGATGTAACGCCCTCGTCATCTTCCTCTTCTTCCTCTTCCTCCTCTTTTGCTCTGCGGAAGATGTTTTTTGCTCCATCGACAATGTTTTCCCAGGCATTACCGATAAAATCAATGATTCCATTCAGCCAGTTCAGAACATTTTCCCAAACGGACTTCATGCCGTCCCACAGCTTTGTCATGATGCCTTTTCCGACTTCCAGCATCTCATCCAGCCGGAATATATTTTTGATGGCCGTCCAGATTCCGGAAAACCAATTTTTGATAGCTGTCCACTTTTCTTCAATGGTTTTGCGAATCGCATCCCATATCTCAGATAGCTTGTCGCGAATGGCTGTAAATGTGGTAGTTGCCAGTTCTTTGATGCCATTCCAGAGGGTAGAGCAAAAAGTTTTTATACCCGTCCAGATAGCGTTCCAGGTGTTCTGGATGCCTGTTAGAATGACTTTAATTCCGTTCGCAATCGCCGTAAGGACACCAATAATAATCAGCTTGATGCCTTCCCAAACCAATGCCAGGAACTCTTTAATGCCGTTCCATATCTGCTCTGTAGTGTCACAGATGTTTTGCCAGCCCGAAGAGATATGATCAACGATATTGCCGATAAAATTCGCACCGGCTTCCTTGATTCCTGTCCAGATGGTGCCCCAGTTTTGAGCCAGCCAGGTCATTTTTTCGACAATCCAGCTGATACCATTAATCAGCCCGGTAATGGCCTCCAGAATCACCGTCAGAGCCGCAGAAATCACCGTAATCAGCACAGAGCCAAGTACACTGGCAATAGACAGTATCATGCTCAGCACGTTCTCAAACAGGCTCTTTAAGCCGCTGGATTCGTAAAACTCATACAGGGTTTTCCCCAGATTCACCAGTGCCTCTCCAAGAGGTTTCAGGCCGTCATTCCAGATCATGCTCCAGGCGTCCTTGACCGCTCCAGCAATCACCTCCCAGCAGGATTTCACAACATTCCTGAAATTTTCGGATGTGTTCCACAGGTCAATGATTCCGGCCACAATCAGAGCGACAACCGCAGCTACGCCAAGAGCGGGAAGGGATATTCCTGAGAATGCGCCAAGGATACCGGTCTTGATAGCTGTAAAAGCCCCTGTAACCGTAGCCGCAATGGTTCCCCAGTTGGCTGCAACAAAATAGGCTGCAATTCCAGAAACAAGACCGCCCATAATAGCAAGAATCTCTGCTTCATTATCGGTCAAAAACTTTTTTAGCCGTCCAATCGCATCTTTAATTCTTTGTGCTGCTGCATCAACTGCAGATGTGTCAATATTCGGAACCGCCAAGTTTCCTGAAGGAATTCCGGGGATACCGCCCCCACCTGCTCCGGCTGCTCCACCAGAACCACCGCTGTCTGGGGCAGATACGATGTTTAATTCATCGATTCCGGTTGCCCCCAGATTCTTTTTCGCCTTTTCACTGGCTCCGACCAACTTCTGCGCGTTCCCGGCTGCCACACCGGATGCGCTGGCTGCTGAATCCATGGCGTCAGACATTGCTTCTGCGCCGCCTCCACCACCAGCCTTGCCGAATAGCGCCTCCGTAAATGCCCGAAAGACATTTGCGAGGGTTATCAGTTTACCGATGATGGTATTGATTACCTTAATCACCGGGGTCAGTGCGTTGATTAATCCCTGGCCGATAGTAGCTTTGAGGGATTCAAATTGCAGCTGGAGGATCCTCACCTGATTCGCCCAGCTGCCGGACGTCCTCGCAAAGTCTTCGGATGCAGCACTCAGTTTATCCTGTACAAACTGATACCGCAGCGCAACTTTTTCCGCCTCAGACATGGCCTGCGTGGTTTTTCCGAAGCCATTCGCCAGCGCGTAAGCATCCAGCGCACTCTGGGTCATTACTACACCCAGGTCTTTGAGCGTTTCCGTTTCTCCGGTAAACACGGACTTTAATTTCGTGTAGGCCTCATCCTGAGAAATGTTATAAAAGGATGCCAAATCTCCGGCCAGTCCGGTCAGGGTAGTTGCCATGTCGTAGGCTGCCTTCTCGCCAAAACCGAAGGATTTCGCCATTGCCCCGAAGGTTCCGGAAAACCGCTTTGCCATGGTCTCAGATAGACCAAAGGATGCCGCGGATTTTTGCGCAAATGCATTGATATGCTTCTGCATCCGTGGGAAGGTTACATCGACTACGTTCTGGACTTCCTGTAGGTCACTCCCCAGTTTTACACAGGACTTTCCAAAGTCGGCCAGTTTTTTGACAGAAAACGCCGCAGCCAGAGCAAGGCCGGCTTTTTTAAAGGAACCCGCAAATGATCCGCTGAGGTTTCCGGATGCTTTTTTTGCAGCATTTTCAATTCCGTATATATCATTTTTAACAGACTTAGATGATTCGTGACTGGTTCTTTCAATCTGAGACCATGCTTTTTTCATAGCCTCTGATTGCTCCATCCCTTGTTTACGGTATATCCATGCTATGGACGCGGCTTTTGCTTTTGCACTTTTTTCGCCATTGTTTAATATGGCTTGAATCTTTCTCGCTGTTTCATCTGATGCGGCATCTACTTGCTTAAAAGAATCCGCCATGGAATCGCAAGCTGACTGGCATTTTTGAGCAGAATTAGAAAAAGCTGCTGTAAGCCTTTCATCTACTTTTTTCGATGTATTTTCGATGGAAGTTTTTATACTCCCTGTGTCTATGGATATATCAAATACAATTGAAGCATCAGAATCCGCTGCCATAAATATCACCTGCCTTTTTTAAGTAAGACAGGCACATCGGCACAGCGTCTTAGATTTTCAATTCAAATTCTTTCCTGCAATCTTTATTTTTGCATTTAAAAAAGACACCCTTACAGCAGGCATCCTTTCCCCTCAGGGCATTTACCGGATGACCGCAATAAGGGCATCTGACCTTTTCTCGTTCAATTTTTATTTTTTCAATTTCCCCATCCCTCCTATCCGCACAACTGAGCCATCATGCGTTCCAGATATTCCATCTGCTTGTCAAACGTCTCAGGAGTAATGCTCTGTGCTTTTCGCTCCCTCCAGGCATCATATATCCGCTTTTGGTCTGCGGTAAAGTGTTTAATAACGTCCTTGTCCTGTTCGGACCGGATGGCTACCACACGCCCCAGCGGCGTATCAGGGGATATTCCGGCCAGGAGTGACCGGAACTCATCCCATGCAACTGATTCAAATTCTTTTGTCCGGATCCTCAACCCGTACTGCGTCAGAAAACTGGAAACAATCAAATCCCAGTCGTCAAATAGGTCGTAGTACGGGTCACTGCTCTCCCGTGGCAGTTTCCTCCTCGGTAATCAGTGTAACCGCCTCCTCAACGATAACAATCAGGTCGTTAAAAGACGGCTTTAATGCTTCCAGTTTCTTTTTTGATTTCTCCGGGAAGATGAGGTCATAAATTGCTACAATATCATCGGCATTTGTGTCCTCAGATGTAAAAATTCCCATAACCTTTAAGACGGTAGGGGCATCTGCATTGACTTCGATGTCTTTGCCCTTGATAATGAGACACGGATTCCCGTCAAAGGATAACTTGTCTGTAATATCTTTTCTTTTTGCCATGTCTTAACTCCTCCTTCTCAGCCTGGGGAAGCCGGTGTGAATTTCGGCTTGCCCTTGCACTTTACTTCAAATTCCAGGGTGTCCGTATTCGTGCTGTCTCCACCACCGGGAGAGGTCACGTTAATAATACCGGTAAACTCCACTTTTGCGCCGGAGGGCATTTCCCAGCAAAACGGAGCAACTACATCATTGCCAGACTTCCAGGCAAGACCAGCAATAAAATCATTTCCCGGATCCCCGTAAGTGCGCTTGCCCTGGAGGCTAAAGGACAGCTTTTTGCTGGTCATCATGGCATCTCCCCAGCCCTCAGCCTCCATCGGGTTCCACTCATCTACGCCGCCCTCGATGCTCGGCGCGAAGTTGGTCAGGTTTGCAATTGTGGTCTCAGCAGTCTCGCCGCCAGCAATTCCAACCTTAAATTTGTTGTTAAAAACAGGATAAACAGTCGGTGCACCTGCCATTTTTAAGATCTCCTTTCATAATCAATTAAGAGCCAGATGACATATTCATAAACCCCGTACTTGTCCTGCCCGATGTCTTTCGGCTCAGACATTTCAAGATGCAGCCTGTTGATTCGGGCTCCTCCTATGATCAGGCTCTTGTTTTCTGTTTCATGTAATAATTTGTCGTACAACTCAAAAGCCGCTGCCTCTGATTCCGGTTTTGACCGGTTCCAATGCAGCAGAATTGAGATTTTGCGGGTAGCATAAGTGGTACAGGCAAGACCGCCAAGAGCAATATGTGGAGCACCGGAAGAAGATCTTCCGTACACGCCTATCACTTTTTGCTTGCTGTCATCCAGCTTGCCAATATAGACATTTTCTGCGCCGCTCACTCCCAGGCTCTCCACCCAGGAGCGGATATCGGTAAGGGCCAGCATCACAGACCACCTGCCTTTTTATAAAATCTCTTAAATGCGTCCTTCGCAAAATCCTGACTGACACCACCCGGAAGCCACGGTTCAAACCACTCGCCGCCTGCAAACGGGTTTTCGTCAGTCTGGAAATTGTATTCCGGATGATAATATAACCGTCTGGCATAGGGCGTGCTGGATACAATCCGCACAAGGCCGTCAGCTGAATCGGAATAATCTACAAATGTCGCATCCTCTTCCAGATGCCCAGTATCAAACGGCATCACCTGGGCCTGCACAACCTCTGTATGCAGCGCTTCTCCGGTCTGCTCCAGGGCTGTAATTGCAGCCTGTGTCAGCTGCCGGATACGCGGAAGATTAAGGGTTACAGATGACTTAACCTGCATCAGACCACCTCCAGTCTGCAATAATTGACCGTTCCATCAGGGTTCCGGGCTTTCATTCCCTGGATGATTCTCCGGGTCTGCCCGAAGATGGTGACGGTACCTCCGCTCAATGTGGGCCACGCAGGGGCAATATCACCAGGGAACAAAGCAGTACCAGAAACCTGTATCAGCTTCTTCTCTGCCGTCAGTATGGTTTTCACTGTGTCCTGATAATTGCATTTTAAATGCAACGTCAACGTCTGCTCTGGTTCTCCCAGATTATTGATTTTCTCAGATTCCAAATGAACGCAGATATCCGTCTTGCACAGCCTTTTCGGCACCAGGCATGGATATTTCATGGTATCACCTCGCTAACTGACAACACAGCCCCGTTTGACACAGCAGAGCATAGGTATCTCGTTTCATGGCAACCCCGTGCTGCGTGAACATATTCCAGGAGCTGCCAAACTGAGCCGATACGCCATTGATGCTGTACCCTTGCAGGATTGTGTTGATTTCATCTGCGTTCTCATGCTCGAAATCAGCCTGTAGACATACTACTTCGCGGATAATGTCCTGCTGGAAGGCTGTAAGCTCAGAAAAACCCTGGCCTACAATCCTGTTATAGGTCAGGGAATCAATGTGACGGGATGCCTGCCGGAGGGCAAGCATCAGCTCATCCTCCGGAATTAAACTCCCGCCGTATTCATTCAGGTAAAAACCCGGTGCTGCGTATGGCTCGTATGCCATATTAATCACCTGCCTTTTTTGGCGTCTCCTTCTTTTTCGGAGGCTCTTTTACCGTCTCCTCTTCACTCTCTTCTTCAATCGTCTTCTCTGGTTCTTCCACAGTGTAACCATGTTCGCGAAACCAGTCTAACAGATAGGGATCCTCTGTTTCCCCTACACCGCCACAAAACGGAACAGATGCCGTCACGCCGGTATAGCTTTTGTTCGGGCTATAAACTTTCATACCTACCTCCTACTTAACTTTGATATTGCGGAATACACCGGCAGCCTTGGAGGCTTTCAATGCAAGTGCCGCATTCATTTCCACTTCACCTTTCTTTACAGCTCCAGCCGTATTAAAATCAGGAAGCCAGGTCTGAACAGGTGCCACACCTGCAAAAGATACAGCATGGAGACCGTCCATAGCCAGTCTTGCCACATACAGAGAGGTCTTTCCGTCCACCCCTGTGCTTACAACGTCATCATTCGTTCCTGGCTTTGCTTTCATATCTACAAACGGGATGCCGCCATAGCTCTCAACCTGGTTACCCCAGTTGTCTTTTGTGACCTGATACATGCTTGCACGTCTTGCACAGGCCCGAATCTTTGCAATCAGCTTTGTGTTTCCCATGATGCAGGACGGGGTTCCGTCAAGACCACCAAGAAACTCATCCAGCATATCCAGAAAATACTGGTAATTCTGAGTAACCAGGTCCGAAGTAGACAGGTCGATTACGCCGTCCTTGTTGTATTCCGTGGAACTTCCTGCCAGAGCCTTTTCCAGTCCGTCAAAAGCCTTGGAATCCGTTCCGGAATCGCCGTTGATAAAAGTATCGTTAAACAGCGCCTGAGCTGCTTTAATTTTTTGAGCCTGCTGCAGCTCCACCTCACTGATAATGCCGCCCATATTCGCGATCACTCGGTCAATCTCATAAGAGCCACCAAATACTTTGATTTCTACGGTATGGCGCTCTTTCGTTACCTCGGCCGGAGTATATTCCTTGTTGATTTCACGGAATGCCGCGGTGGGCTGGGTTTTCAGACGGGTGTAGCTATAACTCGGTGTAGCACCGCCTCCGGTTGGAGAAACTGCATCATCAAACGGGATATGCTCTAAAATCCAGTTAGACTTCTGGAATTCATCAATAACCCCCATCTGCAGGTCATCCTGCACGTTCTTTTTTGCTTCTGCGAGTGTAATTGCCATTATTAGTCTCCTTTCTCATTCATGCCTAATTTGGCTGCAATTGCTTCTTTCATCGTCATGTGTCCTTCTGTGCCGCCTCCCTCTCCGGGTTCCTTTGCCCCCAGAGGGAAGAAGCCTTTCTTTGCAGCGGGCTTCTGCTCTGCCTTAAATAGAAACGGCTTGCTTTCTTTCAGGCTCTTAACCTGCTCATCCAGACCGGACACCTTTCCATCATCTCCCAGAATCAGCTTGGTGCGGTCAAATAAACCAGCCACTAAATCGCTGTCCTGAGCAGATGCAGAAATTGCCATCTTGATAGCATTTGTCAGTTTAAGGTCTGTAATCTCTTTCTGATGCTCTTTTTCTTTGTCTGCAATCTGCTGCTGAAAATCTGCAATCTGCTGAGTCAGCGCCGCATTATCTCCAGCAGTTGTCTTTAAGGTTTCAAGCTGAGATTTGTAGTCATTTGCAGTTGTTTCAAGCTGCTTCCTCTGATGCTCTGTCTGGTCGTATGTTTCTTTCGTCACATAGCCATCCAGTTCTTTCTTGGATTCTTCTGCTGCTTTCTTGGCAATGCTTTTCTCAATGCCAAGAGCTTCAAATTGTTCCTGCGTCATTCGGGATACCTTCCTTTCTTCTGGTTCTTTTACGTCTGCCAGAAAAAGACATAAAAATAACACCCGGTTTTCCGCGTGCCTATGACTAAATCTATGACTATCTATGACTAAAATTATTCTACCAACTTCCATCCTGCCGGGTATGTATCCGGCCCCCATACACAATTATCCATCTGACAGATATACCGCTTGCCGTCTGTGTAGGTCATTTTATCGCCGATGTGGTATGCATCATGCGCTCCGGTCGGCTGCACCCATGCCGGATACTCTTCCACCACCGGAGGAGTTATACTGCCGCCCTCCAGTTTTGTTACCTTGTCGGTCAGTTCCAGGATTGCCTGTCCCATCTCAGACAGGTTGGAAAATATAGTGCCTATCTGCTTCTGGATATCGTAGCTCTGCTCCGGATCTGCCCGGTTGCGGGCCAGCTCGATGAGTTCCGCCCGCTGGGTGTCATTCAGAGCCCCCTGAAGCCAGAGGGTGTCAATCTTTTTCAGCATGTCGGTCAGCTCATACTGACCGGATGTGATTACGTTCTTTACAATCTCGTACATTTAAACCTCCAATACTGCGGCACTGATAGCCGCGATTTTACTGTCTACATAGGATTTTGTGTCTACGGTGTAGGTCAGCTCCATATTGCAGCCGCCGGTGTTGGTGACTTCGGTGGTGCCTGCGTACATCGTGAGGGCGTTGAGCTTGTCCTGCTCAGATGGGGAGAGGGAGATGGGTTCGGGGGTGGACTTATAACAAATCTTCGCCCCAGCATCAAGCCCGCCTGTCGTAGAAATATATTCTCCTGTGATGCTTTCGTCCGTATAGGATTCCACCCACCTTGTCTGATACACCCAGTACCACACTCCATCTACCTTTTCCAGCTTGTCCCACTTGGTCATGGGCTTCGGCGGTGTCAGGGTGATAGACTGCTGCTCTGTGCCACCCTTAATCGTGACGGTCACAGGCTGGTCGGTTGTCTCGATGGGCTGCTCCCAGTCAGGGGAAGGAGATGGAAAACCACCGGAGTAGGGTTCATAGGCAGTGACGGAAGCTCCTCGCTCAAGCTGGATATTTTTTACACTCAAAACTTCTCCAATCACATCATTTGTACCGGAAAATGGAATACCAATTTCAAATGGTGAATCGACCTTGAATGTTATGTCTCTGGATAATGTATTGCCATTTTTAATCAGATATTTTTTGTAATAATCATTAAAAGCACAAGAATTCGAGCTATACGATAATGGTTTTACGGTCAAAAGAACAGACATTTTTTGCACTGCACCATTTTTCATCTTATCAGCGGAAAAGGCATATTCTCCGGCAGGATACTCCTTGGAAAACATAATGTAACTACTGCCCCAAGTGTCTTCTAGAGTACAATCAATAAGATTATCTTTTATGTCAAAAGTTCCTTTTGAAAAGGTTGTTTCACCTTTTATATCAAACAGATTCCTCCCACTCGTCCTCACCTGCTCCGTCTTGCCCCACATGGCCAACTGCACAACCGGCACTCTCGCGCTGTCAGCTACTTTAATACCCCCCCCGAAATTTTCTGACTAATCAGGGCTGACTGGATATTCACCAGTTTGGCATTCAGTCTTTCTTCCATGTTCCGGATATAGGTTCCGGTATCTGCCACATAGCTTGCTTCCATGTGCGCCCCGGCATCGTTTGTGATAACGGTGGTCGGGTAGTTGGTATGGAGAGAGGAGTAGGCGGCAATTTCTTCCGGGGTGAGGTCACGTTCGATGGGGGTAGCGAGAACATATTGAACAATTACTGGGCTTCCAGAATCGCTTTTTGTTTTAAGCAGTTCTTTCAACTCAGAACCATTACTAACTCCCCATTTTGCTGAGTTAAAACTAAACGATTTTCCGGTGTTATTTGAAAATGTTACATTACCATAGTTTGATAACAGGCCACCATTTCTTAACCCGGCTAACCCATCACTCCTCATATCAACAACTATTGTTGGCAGCCAACTATCATTTATCGACTCTGTCCCATCGAAAACATACTTTCCTACCCTCTGCACATACTTCCCGCGCCCCAAGTCAACCTCGTCACAAATCCACTGCTGACCGTTTTTGTCGGTGTAGTTGCCGTCCTTTGTTACTGGTACACCGGGAAGACCGTTGGGGGTGGCGAGGATGAGGGATTGAGGTTCGGCGTAGGGTGTGTAGGTTTTTATATCACCCACAGCAAACATATATTCCAGACCGGCACCCACATTGAGCACATCATAAAAGCCTTTAACGTCTTTATTTCCGATAGACCTACAAACTCTGGTTTGTCCTGCATCAATAGAGAACCATACATTCGATCCATCAGTTGCGATAAATTTAATATTCCCGCCTTGTGACAGTTCTCCATTTGTCATCAATGTCATTATTGTATTGGCTTTTAAAGGAAATTCATAATAGGTGTTATATGAATTCGGTTTCAGCAGGTTCCTCCCCGTCACCTCAACCTTAACACTTCCGCTCTCTCCGGCATTCACGATCGGCACTGGATTTTCCACACTCGGCGTCCCATCCTGCGTGCTCCTCCCAAACACCCTCAACCCCCGAAACAATTTGTCAGAGCTGTCTGTCAGGGTCATGGTCTCACCCTGTGCGGTCTCCACAATGGCATCGGCTTTGTTCTGCTGCAGGGATTCAATTCCTGCCTTATTCGCTGCAATCTGCTCCCGGTCAGCCACAATTCCGGCGGCAGCATCCTGCACCCTCTTGGTCTGCGTATCGCCCTCTGTGGTGACTGCCTGAACCGCCTCTGTCTTCGCTGTTCCCACACTGTTGACCGCCTGTGCGCCTGCCTGCTGCACCGCTGTGGTCTGTCTCTGCCCTTCCGCGGAAACTGCTCCCACAGCCGCCTCCTGAGCCTGTCCAACGGCATTAATCGCGCTCTGAGCAACCTGTCCAAACTGCAAAGCGGTATTTTCTACCGCCTGCCGGTCTGCTGCTACTGCCTGCCGGTCAGTATCCACTGCACCCCGCAATAACTCCACCGCCCTGTGGGTCTCACTTACCTCGGTCCGGTCTCGTTCAACCTCTTCCATGGCTGCGGCTGCTCCTGACTCAGCGCTCTCAGCGGCGGTCTGTGCCTCTTTTGCAGCAGTACTGGAACGTTCTGCTGCCTGTGCGCTCTCAGCGGCATTCTGGGCGTTCTGGGTGGTCTCTGTCACCATCTGAGAGACTGCCTGCTTATCTTTCGCAACTGCTTCCGCATCCTGCCGTACCTGCTCAGCAATCTGCCCGGCCCCGGTAATCTCACCCTCAATTTTACCGGCTGCTGATTCCGCTGCTTTCTGGGCGGCTTCGGCTCCTTCCCTTGCTGCCTCTGCCCGGTCTGCAGATGCGTTGACCTGTGCAATGGCATCCCGGAAGAGTTCTGCATCTCCCGGCGCGTCAAATCCTTTTGGCTTCGGACGGCACTTGACCTGCATGGAAATCCGCTTGATTGTCTCGCCGGATGTCTTATCTGCAATGTAGATCCATGCATAGATTTCATAGGTTGTGCCTGCTGCCGTCGGGTTTTCCAGCAGGCTCTCCGGGATGACTACCTCCGTCACGCCGTCCTTGGTGGTTCCCACTCTGGTAATCGCATCACCTGCAAATTCCGCCAGGGCGAAATGGATTTCTACCGCTGTAGGCAGATGTAGTCCCTCTATCCGTAATCTCTGCCCGTAGTCCCACTGCCAGAGGCCGGTAGCGCGAGCATAGTCGCTGTTATCTGTAAATACTGCTGTTATCATGTTTACCTCCGTTGCGATATCGCAAACTGAAAAAAGGGTATAAAAATACCACCGGCCTACTGACTGGTGGTATCTAATATTCTTTATTTGCTATCCAAAGAATTATTGGCAGGGGTGCCCTCTCCCGCATTTCTTTTGACCCAGTGGGGTGCGTAGCAGCACAATCTCTACTTCAATAACTCTTTGGGTAAAGCCATAATAAAAAGGAATCTTCGGTCGGAGCGTCACTCCCGACATCTCTTTTGCCCATTGCACAAGGCATGCGGCGCATGAAGACGCTTTTTTCACCTCGAAGATCCCTTTCTATTCTAGAAAAATTATAACGAATTTATTCTCGCTTGTAAAGAACCTTTTTGTTTTTAAGGCTTTTTTTCCAAGTTGTTTCTCCAATATGCCAAAAAGTCATTATGGAATTTTTATATTCGTCTGGATCTCCTTCCACTTTAATGCGAAGAACCAATTTGAATTTTTCACCATGTTCTTCGATTTCCTTCAGTATAACTCCTGTATTCGGTTTGTTTGCTTCTATAATGTAGTCAGGATTTGCAATTATTTCTGGAATATACGAACAAAACCGCTCATAGTCATTCGGATGTCGTTCTTTAATATGACCGATACGCTCATCTGTTATAATAACCTCATCTGTCACAATGTCAGCCGTTATGCACTTATAGATGTTCCTGTCAATTTTGCCAACTGAATGCACTTGTACTTCCTCTTTCGTATTTTCTGTATTCAGTATATCAAAATTAGATGCTTTTTCAACAGCTTTCCATTGTTCAACTTTATTCTTGTAATTCTTTTTATTCTCCTTATCCAGTGAATACTCTGCCAGCCGACCATACTTTTCAGCCTGTCTCTTTGCATATTGCTGTCTCTGCTCAGCTTCATAATTCACTCCAATAGCCCGCAGCTCTTTTTCCGTCCACTTATCGTCAGCTGTGGAAATGCCAGGGAAATAGGTCGTATGACTATCACGGCATCTCGGATGGTACAGACCGCACTCAATCGCATGGCTTATGGTTGGATATCGCTTCCCGGTTTCCGGGTCGTACCCATCAGAACGGCCACCACTCCATACATCATCCACCAACACCTTTCCAACAAAGGGCAAGCACTTTGGACAGGGATTTCCGCGCTTAACCATAATCACGGTGGTTATCCCCCATTCCTGCCGCTTCTCACCCTCGCCGTACAAATACGCTCGCTTACTGGCGGTACGAATTGCCATACTGGCATAATCAGAAAGAGTATGGCGGGAACCGTTTGCATATTCCACACAGCCAAGACCGCGGGAAAGCATATCCCTTGTGGCCATGTCAACCGCCTTTTCGTAGGTTCCGGCTCCGGTATTCGCATAAACCTGTGCGTTAAAAATCGCTTTGCGGTAATCGTCCTCAGCTTTTCGCAGGATAGCTTTCTCAGCCTCTTGCATATCATGGACAGTAGCCTCAATCAGTGCAGCTAGTTTCCTATCATTCAGCCGGAAGAACTCTGCGGTCATGGATTTTGAGCGCGGAGAGCCATTTTTGCCGTGGACTTTCCAGCCTTTTTTGATGGCTTGCAGGATTTTAATTTCCTGTTCCATATTGCCTTCCTGCCTTGCCTGCTGAATCAGAACTGCAATCTGCTTATTGATGCTCTTAAACTGCTTCTTGTACCGCTTCTGGTTCTCTCGCTTGTACTTTTCCAGGGCTTTAAGCTGCTCCGCCTGCCACATAGACCATTCATAACCCTCTTTCGCCTCCTCGGCTCTGTGTCTGGACATATTCCGCATCATGGAAGCTATCAGCTCGTTTTCAATAGCCTCAAAGGCGGCGGTGATGTCATAATCATCCATCTCAGCCTCCGTTTGCGTAGACTTTAAAGCCCTGAGCCTTAAAGTTCTGTTTTGCCCGCTTTAACTCTGCCTTGCTCTTACACCGGTCACAGCGCAACTCTGCATAATCACCCTTTGACACTGCGTAAATGCCGAAAGGGATCTGCTCGCTGGCTACTTTCAGCAACCCCTCGAACTTATTCCGGCTCATCCGATACATTCGATTTGCTACCTTTACTTGCATTTTTCTCTCCTCCCAAATTAATTGCAAAGTCTCCGGCGGCCTGATTGATTGCAGGCTCTTCCAGTTGGACAATGCCCTGTTCGGCTTTCAATCGCTCCACCTCTGCATCTTTTTCATCTTGTGTCCAGGTGTCTCCATACAGCTGTTCAACCGATGTCTCCAGCGACATAACACCAAACTGTTTCGCCTTTCCAATCGTGTCCACAGTGCTGTCAAAGTCCGGGGATGCATACTCGCCAAATTTAACAGATGGATCGTATTCTTCTGGTCCCTTACCGCACATCAAATCATAACACTGTAAAATCACCTGGAAGAGCTTCGGAAGGGTATCATTCAGGGCGTCAACAATTTTATTTCGCACATGGAGCGTCACCTTTTCCTTTTCTCTCTGCGATTCGGCGTTATCTGTTTTTTTGAGGTCAATTCCCAGGGTTGAGGGAGACATAATGCCCTGCAGAACCATGTCCAGGAAATTAGAATAGCTATTCACATAAGCCTCGTAGGAAATCTGTGGCTGAGAAACCTCTACCTGTTGATTTGATTTTTCCGCCATATTATCACCGATAGCGATAAAATCATTATCAAACGGGTTTGCTGGCAGAAGTTGTCCGCTGTCAGGGTCTCTTGGAATCAAATTCTCCAGAATATAACGCATGATGCGCCCCATCCGTATAGCATCCATCCACTGACTGATTACTTCGTCCAGTCCATCCAGCACATCTGTCTTACTATCAAATAATGCTTTACCCCGATGTTTGTATTTCACAGAAGACAGGATTTTAAGCGGAACGGCAAGCATCAGCTCTCCCTCAATCCCTATATCGATGAGATGCTCTGTTTCCGGAAGCTGTTTTAAGGATGTCTCATGTCCATATTCGTCATAGAGCTTGTAGCGGATATAGCCGCGCCCATATATCTCTTCCAGCCGGAAGTCCTTGTTGCCGGACCTGTAGCTTGTATAAAATTTGATTTCTTTGAGCTGAGAGTGCTTAAATACATAATCCACATTTTCTGCGTCATAAAATTCTACAATCGGATATGTACTGCATTCATCCGCCGTAATCTTAAATGCTCCATCCCCGGAAGCCAAAACTCCGGAGATAGCCTCCCCAATTACGTTGTTAAGGTCAGCTTTTTCAAAAATCTCTTCCCAGAGTTCGTCCAGAGCTTCCTGTCCCTCTCCAAAGGTTACAGCGTCCAGGTCAGCAAGCACAATGTCCCTGTAGCGGTCTACAACTGTGGAAACAATTCCGCTATGCATCTTGCGGACTTTCCCCTGCGCTGTAGCTGCCCAGAACCGGGCCTTTTCCACATCCCATCGAGCTGTCTTTTTAAAATACTGCTCCAGCTCTGCGCTATCACCTCGATACCATAATTTATTCCGGATTACATCTGCCAGAAAAGTATGAGGCTCTATAATTACAATTTCTCTTTCCCGGGCCGGTTGGATCCGGAAGAGCTTTTTAATAAAATTCTGTATCAGGTTCATCTTTTTCACCTCTTGAAAATCTTACTCTGGTAAGGAATCCAGCTATATTGTACGGAGTTGATCATGTGGTCATTTCTGTCCTCCGGTGTGTTGTCCTTATCTTCCATCCAGCTGTACCGTTCAAGCTCAGATATGTAATATGAACAAGCATCCAGGACATAGAAGCAAGGCTCTATCTCCGCTTTTTCGTCCCATGCCATCCATCCCAATTGCGCATTGATTCGGTCGATGATAGTCATTTGCTTCCAGGCATCGTTGAGGACATAAATACTGCCGTTTCTGCGCTTATATTTATTCCACTCCTGCATGGTGGCCTGATCAGCGTTATCCAGGAATACATTTCGCGCAAGCCCCCACTCCTCTTTATTCCGGTTTAAAAAATCAACCAGATTTACAACCGTATCAGACGGAGCGAGCGGCGTCTCTAACTCCGCGTTGTTATATACTTTTTCTGCCAGCACTACGCAGCGCCCCTTGTTGGTTATGCCAATAAAGGACATTGCGATGGTATCCGGCGACTGCTGCGAATAAGAAGTATCTACTCCGGCAGAAAAATACATGAAAAATTCCGTTTTCTGCCCGTTCCCTGGCTGCTGTACAAACTGTTTCGCCCACTCTTTGCTTTTTACATGGCGGGCCCGGTCAAAATTTGAAAACACAAGCCCAGTTGCTTTTCCTCTCAGCCCCAGGATTTTATTTTTATAAATCTTCGTGCCTTTCGGGGTATTGGCGATAATCTTATCCAGCTTTTCTTTCGGCAACCCCAAATTATGGCAAAAAGAAAAGAACCAATGCACCCATCCAGACTTTGGTTCTTCTTTCAGTTCGTCTTTGATTTCCTGTGGCGTCTCAGATTCCCACTCCGGCAGAGGACGAGAGCAATTAATATACTCCTTGTAAACTGGCAGGTTCGGGTCGTCCGGATTTAATGTCGCCATCAGGTAATCACACCGCATGGCAGCCTCTCGGACAAAATCAATATCCGCCGTGTTAATCTCATCAATATACAGGCAGCCGTACTGACCGCCTAAAGCCTTCTGCCACTTTTTCTTATCGCCATAGCCCATTACATAAATGACTTTATCTCCGGAAGAAGTATGCAGAAGGATGTGAGGGATCTTATCGTCTTTTGTGCCGTTACCGTTATATTCTGTCAGCACCCCGAAATCATCAATGATTCCAAGGTCTTTGTTGATGATGTTCTTTTCAGCCGTTCCTGTGTCTTTGGCGGCAATAATGTGCAACTTCTTCGGGCTCTCTGCAACTTTCAGCACAAATTTGAACAGCCCGACTGTCGTTTTACCGGCTGCGGTGGTTAAGTCCCCTCAAGAAATTCTACTGGTGCATTGCAACGAAGAAAAGCTTTGTATTTGTCTGATAATAATAATCGTTCGGAACTCATGAGGATAAATCACCACCTCTCATCTGCTCAATCAAGTCGTCCAGCTTGGTTCGCTCCGTCTCCAGAGCTCCAGAAAACTCCAGTTTGTCTTTAAACATACCAAGATGACGGCCAGCCAAATCCAGTGCCTTTGTTTTGTCGTAAAATTTAATTTCCCGCTCAATTCCCTCCCCCTCTTTTGTCGGGAAGCGCTTGACTTTAACAGATGCCACAGCTGCCAGGTCTTCCGGAAGAGCGCTATCAAGAATAGTGGCCTCATCGAAATCGACCACATTTGCCGGATTGACCAGCGCTATCTTAGCCAGCTCCATCAGGATCCGGTCCTGATTAATGCCGGTGCGGCGGGAACGTTCAGCCATAGCCTTACTGATTGCGTCTGAAACTCTAGTTTTCCCTAGTAACTCACTCCCAATCTTATCTGCATTGTTTGGGCTATATCCTGCGCGGATGGCTGCCTGAGTGGCGTTAAGGTCAATCAGGTACTCATCCACAAATAATTTTTGTTTTGGCGTCAATGCCATCAGGCCCACCTCCAGTCTATATTTTGTGTTTATCCACAATCAATCCACAATATGTTGATAACCAAGCATAATAAAAGCCCCCAGCAAATGCCAGGGACTTGAAAAGGAGAAAAAAGAATGTCAATGGAACGCCGGACAACTCGAAGTCCGCGGCTCGGTTTAACGGCTCACGCTCGCTCCCAACTGGCGAGACGTTCCGAATCCCCCACCAGGCTGTAACACCTGGCAGGAGTATATTGAAAAGGAGGATCACAATCGCGGGGGATGGATTTGAACCACCGACCTTCGGGTTATGGGCCCGACGAGCTGCCAGACTGCTCTACCCCGCATTACTGCCCTGGAGGCTAACCAGGGCGATAAGCGAAAGAGGTACTATGTACCAGCCCAGGTGTGGGCCAATCGACCGCAGGCTGTGACACCGGGCGGCCGAAAATCACATTGAGGGGATAATCCAGAATCCGCTGGCTGGATGCCTTTGGCTTCATGATATAGATTAACATATTTCAAGCGAACACTGCCGAACATTTCTAAAGTTTTTCAAAAAATCTTGCATTTCTCATTCGGCAGCTATCTTCTGAAAACTTCGCCTTCCGTTTTGGAAATATCCGATTCATCCGATGCGCCACTTGAACCCATGTCAGACCGTCAATGTAATACAACCGGAACATAATCCGCAGTTCTGATTTCTGGATGCTGTCTATGTATTCCTCTGCTTGGCAAGTCAGTTCCAGAAGCTCCGTCTCTTTTGCCTCCAGCAACGCCCTGTACCGCATTCTCGCGTTTTTCTTGCGGGTATACTCCCGATCCGGAATCCCAGTAATCTTAATCGGCCCGATTGTCAAATCCTTCCTGCTCCCTGTTACGGTATCCGCTACAATCGGCGGTTTCTCCAGGAACTTGTCCAGCTTCATAATTCGCTGCCGTAAATCCTTTATCTCTTCTTTCATCTCGCAATACTGTATCAGCACCTCCTTATCCAATGGCATCACCTCCTAACACGATATTATGATTCCTATTTCGTCCTTCACTTTTTGTTTGAGACATGCAAGGCTCTCTTCGTCATTAATCCATGTACCCATATACCCGTCAACGCGTCTGAGTGCCCGTAGAACGCGTTTTTTGCCGAAACCGAACTCTTATGCATTGCAAGCGCAAAACACGTCATAAGGGCTTCTACGCGCTGATTTTCGGTATCCTGAGCAATGGCATCAATCAACTTTCGGTTTTCGTTTCGGATCCGGTTCTGTTTTTCCAGTCTCCTACGTTCTGACCGGTTCATCTCCTACCACCTTCTCCCTCTCTCATC
>ENA-UONQ01001024-UONQ01001024.1-human-gut-metagenome-genome-assembly--contig:-CS26-NODE-1024-length-27493-cov-4.734201_pt1 | contig 27493 bp, 24 predicted proteins | sample MGYA00242460_ERZ724007 | MGnify/ENA metagenome assembly ERZ724007
TTTTAATGTTCGGTGGAATTTATCGCTGCACTGGAATTTAAAATTTCAAGTCAGCGAAAATTTATTGCAAAAAATGTATAAAATCTGATACATTTTTCTTTTTGTACAAATACAAATTTCTTTTTTCAAACAAATGAGAGTCTTATGCGGCCGTATTCTGGCCAATATCAACAATTATTTCGTTCTTTTAATTCCTATAATTAACATTATAAGAAGCACATTCCAATCCCATCAGCCCTGTAAGTCCACATTCAAAACGGGCTGAAAAAAATGATGCTTCAGCCCGTCTAATCTTATTATCTTTTTTTCTTTTGTAATTTTTGAATAATATCTATTTTACGTTCCAGTTCCGTTTTCATGTCCCAGTTGTAGTGATCAATGAGACGCTCCACATCGCGTTCCACCATATCCGGAAATGAAAAATATAATTCACTTAAAATATCATCTGCCAGCTGTTTTTCTGCAAGATAAACCCTGTAATAGCACCACATTGTCTTGAATTTATCTCCGAAAAATCCGCTTCCCATATATTTCTCGATCTGATCCACCTCAATATAATCTTTATAGGCGGAAAGCTTATGAAAGCTCTCCTTTCGAAAATTCTCATAGATTTTGCTTACAATATTCTTGCCCATAACCTCGTTTCTTTCGCATTCTCTTCTTAGTGCCCGATCCGGATAAACCTTAAATTCAGCAAAATCTTCAGGAAGATCTGATTCTCCATTTTCTTCACTAAGCTCTGCTGCGCACCTTAAAAGCAGCTCAGAAATCTTTTTATTATTTTCTTCATAGTAATTTCCCTTTTCATCGGAATAAAACTTTTTTAAATATGTTGTTTTATATTCCATAAATATCCTCAGCATAATAATCTCGCATTTGGAATACATAATTCTGTCAAATTCTCTGGCGCCTGCCTGAACCGCTTTCTCATAACTGGAATACTCATAATCTCGCTCTCCTGCTGCATCCGGCCACTCAATATCATATTCTTCTTTTTTAAACTGATATTCCGAAGTTCTCGGATAGGGAAGCTCCTTGATTTCCTTCAATTCCTTAATAAGCGATTTCTTTAAATCGTCAAAATTCTTTTTTCCTCCTCTGTTTGTATCCACCAGCTTCAGCGCATTGACGGGACATTCTTTAATTACCTTTTTTACTGCAGGAAGATCCTGCTTCAGAACAGCCCTGCCCTTGATTGCCTCTGCATCTCCGTCATCATCCTCCTGCAGATAGGAACAGTTTATGATACATAGTCCGCATCCTTCACATAACTTTTTATCTACTTCGATATATTTCATAATTTCCCCCTGTACATTCTAAAGCTCATCATTTATTTTCTTTAAATACGCTTCTCCTGCAGCAATCGTCTTCATCGCCGCTTCTGCAATCGCCCCGTTCTCATCAACTACAGGAATATTCACCATATCTGTCATTGCCACAGCAATATTCACACAGGTCATAAGAAGTCCTTTCTCATATTCACTGTAATTTCTTACATTGAATCCATTTTTATGTATGGTTTTCTCAGTTTCACTGATAACCCTTATAAACAATGCATTCATAGACATTAGCAAATTTGATATTCTATCTGCCCGTTCTACAATTGCGTCATAAAATGCAGCAATAGATTCGGCCTGTGAATATGCAACATTGGCAGAACGCAGCTGGCTGTTTGCCGCAGATAAATTTCGTTCGGAATCCATAATCATTAAGCGACACATTCCCTTTGTCAACAGGCCACAGATCAGCTCTTTATCTGTAAAACTTTTTTTCGAGACCAGCTTCAATTCGTTCAAGACTTCCTTATTCTGGATATCATTTCTGATGGTAATCCCATTGTCAGACGGCATATTTTTCAGTTCCACTTTCTGTATCTGGCTGTATACCTCAACAAATTCAGGTACTGTTCTATTTAAAATAGCTCTTTTCTTTTTTACAACATTCATCAGCCTTTTATCTGCAAATTCCGCTTTCTCCTCCAACAAAATTTGAGCTTCTTTATTTTTAGCAAAGGCTTTGGCAAACTGATTCATCGCCTTTTCATCAATGTTTACCGCTTTATTCAGACTATATACAAATTTTGTGGCTGCCGCAACTGCAAGTCCTTCAATAATCATAAGCTCTCCTTTCTGCTTTAAAAACTTAGTGTCAATGTCTGATCCAACTGTGCCTCATACTCATCCAGGCTGTTAAACCGTACCTTTTTTCCAAATACAGATAAAATTCTGTCCAGCCCCTCTGTAACCCCCTGCAAATCATAGGTTTCTTCACACGCGCAGCGCAATATCTGATCAAAGCTGCTTTGAATGGTTTCATCCCAAATCTGATATTCCTGCTGTACAATATCGGCAAACCTCTTTCGCTGATTTTCCATTTCTCTCAGCGCCTCTTTTTCCAGTCTGTTTATCTGGGCTTCTTTCAGTCTGTATTGTTCCAGATTTTTCGAGGTATGAAAAACAGAAACAATCGCACTGCATGCTGCTGTAGTGATAATCACACCCAGCACTTCTCCTACAACTCCACCTGCAGTGTAGCCGACAGCTGTTCCTATCCCTGGAAGCACAGCCGTTCCTATGATACTTCCTACAATCTCTCCTATTTCACGTCCAACCTGTCCTCCGATCATTCCGGCAACCATGGATGTTCCCTTTTCCCCGACCTCTTCAAAAAATTCTGTTTCATTAATTTCTCCATTAATATATCTGACAGCTGATTCCTTTACGATCATGGAAACAGAAAGGATTTGCGACAGGTGGCTGCTGTTTAATACACTTTGGAGTGCTGCACTTTTGTTCGCTTCCAGCTGAGCCGACACCACGTCTTTAATCAGCCTTTTTGAACCTCCCGCAACTGCAATATCCATCGTTGTCTTTGCCATCCCCTTGACTGCATCCTCCAGAGATTCGTCTCCCTGAACAACATGAACCATCCGTCTGACTGCTTCTGCTGTCAGCGGAATAGCGGAATCAATCAGCATGTCCTTTGAGCCTGCAATAAACTCACGACCTGCATTCTCTGCTGTTTTTGAGGCAAACCTGCTGTTTATAGCTGCATCTGCTTTTACCTTCTGCTTAGCCATCTGGACTCTTCCATCAACAGACATCCCGTTGTTTTTATCAAGAATAACCTGCCAGTCATTTTTGGCTCCTTTGGCTGTATTATCTGACTTGGAGAGAATTCTGTAATTCTCATCGGAGTTCATGATATTTTTAAAGTCATCATCTGTCAGAAACGGATTATTTTTTACCTTTTTATGTACGTCCTTCAAAGCATTGATGTGATCTACTTCAGCTGAATGCTCTGCCCATTTGGATGAAACATGAACACCCTCGCTGTTTTTCATATGATATTTATTTTGTGCAGCTGTTTGACTCCTGTGCAGGGTTTTTCCGCTTACCGGATCGTCATAAGTCTGCTTTTCTCCAAACATCTTATCACGATATTCGGCCTTCCCTTTTGCGGAATCCCACAAGGCATCTCGATTGGCTTTGTTGTATTCTTTTGTAATACCAAGACTGCCCTGTCTCTCCTGCGGCCGTTTTCTCTCAGCGTCCCTTCTGTCATCAAAATTTTTCCCGTCCACTTGTCTTCTCCTTTTTGATGTACTCTCTTTTTTACTGAAACAATTCCGTCCTTATGTTTAATGAAACATCCTGCTATCTTTAATTATTATACTATAATTTTATAATACATTCCAGATATACAGAGCCGCCGCTTTCACAGGAAAACTCCTCTCGGCCCATAGCGTTCCCCGCAGATCGTTTTTTCATAGGAGGCAATTTCCCATGAAATCAAAAAAAGCACCGTCAAGCCTTCTATCTACTAGAAAACTTGACGGTGCTTTGGGTTTTGCCCCTGCCAAGGAATGCCGGCAGCCGGACTCGAACCGGCACGAGGTTGCCCCCGTCAGATTTTGAGTCTGATGCGTCTGCCATTCCGCCACGCCGGCATACTTTTGCAACGAATTTATTGTAACACAAATAAAAGATTTTTGCAAGCAATTTAAAAAATTTTGACAACTCGGATTTTTCAGGCTCTTTTATCCAGGTTTCTCCGGCGGATAATTCATAATGTACGACACGGGAGAATGTTTTCTTTCCCTGATATTTGTGAAAAATTAAAACTACCGTAAGACTTTTTCTGCTGATTTTTCTGTAAATATCCGTTATAATAGGTACAAATACGATTGTTTCATACAGCACAAAGGAGGACCGTTTATGATAAAAAGAAAAACCCCGGAATCCCGGAAAAGATACCGCAGCAGCCGCAGAATGCTTCGTCCTGCTGCCGCCTGCCTGATGGCCCTGACTGCTGCCTGCCTGATTTCCGGCTGCAGCAAGAAAAATGAAAAGATTGATTTATCCAGTACCCATACCACTGCCGCAGAAACCATGGCTCCCACATCTTCTTCGAAGGAAACCGAATCTTCTGCCGGAATCACCTTAGAGCCGGGAATTGACAATGCAGTCAACTCCAATTCCGGAACCACTGCAGCTGGAAATGGTTCCGGATCAGCAGTTACGAAAAACCAGGTGAAGACAAGCCTGACCACCTACACCTCCGGAAAGGTTTCTATCCAGTATCCGGTTGTAGAAAACCTGGACAATGCATCCGATATCAATGACCTGATCAAAAAGAATGCGCTTTCCATTATCGACGGCTATGACATTGACGAGGCAAAGGACACGCTGAATATCCAGTGCAAGGTAATGGCTGCAGACAGAAGCCGTATTACTCTGACCTATACCGGCACTCTCACCGTATCCGGAGGCGCCCATCCCTCCAATGTATTTTATACCAATACCATTGATGTCCGCAATGCCTCCAGTCTGGATCTCCCCTATCTGACAGATCCGGCAGTTCTGGCAGATTATGTACTTTCTGCAGACTGCGTTTACCAGAACAGTTCCCCGGAGCTGAAATCCTCCATGGCTCAGATCAATGCAGGGCGGAACAAGACCTACTATACGAATCTGTTCAGCAAGGCAGACTTCCCCTATGACGGCAGCTTCCCGGAATCCTTCAGCTATGAGTATGAGGGCGATATTTATGTTTCCATCCCCGTTCCTCATGCGGCAGGAGACTATGTGATTGCCATTTTCACTCCGGAGAATAAATAACCGAAACCGGAAGAAAGATTTGCTATTTATCTCTTCATCTGGTAGAATGATAAGAAGGCGATGTTACCTACAAAACGAAAGGACATTTTATTTATGGAAAATGTAGTAATTTTTGATCATCCTTTAATTCAGCACAAAATTTCAATTCTTCGTGACAAGCGGACCGGTACCAACGAATTCCGCTCTCTTGTAGAAGAAATTGCCATGTTAATGGGCTATGAAGCCCTCCGCGATCTTCCCCTGGAGGATCAGGAAGTAGAAACCCCTCTGGAGACCTGCATGACTCCCATGATTGCCGGAAAGAAGCTGGCGATTGTTCCGATTCTCCGCGCCGGTCTTGGTATGGTAAACGGAATCCTTGCCCTTGTTCCCAGCGCCAAGGTTGGACACATTGGTCTTTACCGTGACGAGGTGACTCATGAGCCTCACGAATACTACTGCAAGCTTCCTACCCCGATTGACCAGCGTACTATCGTTGTCACCGATCCCATGCTCGCTACCGGCGGCTCTGCTGTAGAGGCTGTTGATTTTATCAAGCAGCACGGCGGCAAGCATATCAAGTTTATGGCTATCATTGCTGCTCCGGAAGGACTGGAGCGTCTGAGAAAGGCTCATCCTGATATCCAGATTTATATTGGACACCTGGATCGCTGCCTCAATGATGATGCCTATATCTGCCCCGGACTGGGCGATGCAGGCGACCGTATTTTCGGCACCAAATAATGAACTGCAAAGGGAGTGTCGCAAAATCATCCATAGCGGATGATTGAGCGGCACTTCCGCTCGTTATAAACAAAAATCCGGCCTCCTCTCTATTTTCATAGTAAAACGCCGGATTTTGGCATGCAGTTTATTCAGATTATATCCCAGGCACAACAAAAAAATCTATAAAAAAGGGAGTCATTGCTCCATAGATGATTTCTCATCTATTTTGCAACGGCCCCGCTCTATACATAAAAAAATTTCGGCTGCTTTTTGTGCAGAAATCGCTGCTTTCCTTCTTCATTGCAAAACAGGTTTTTCGCACCAAATATGGCATACTCATAGCAAGTAAAAAACCATATCCCGTAGAATTACCGTGTTTTGCAACACCCTCCTTATGCTTTTACTGTTTTTTTGCAACCTCACCCTGCTTTTTGTAAATGGATCCGGCATCCACGCAGCCTCTCACACTGGACAGCGGGTAAATATTGCTGTTCTTTCCAATAACTGTTCCGGGGTTCAGCACAGAGCCACAGCCCACCTCTACCTCGTCGCCAATCATGGCGCCGAATTTCTTTAATCCGGTTTCGATATCGCCGTCCTCAGCGTGTACCTTTACCAGCGCCTTGTCAGATTTTACATTGGAGGTGATGGAGCCGGCCCCCATGTGAGCCTTGTAGCCCAGGATAGAATCTCCCACATAATTGTAATGAGGAACCTGAACATTATCAAAAAGAATCACGTTCTTCAGCTCAGAAGAATTGCCTACTACTGCATTGGCTCCGATGATCACTTTTCCGCGAATAAATGCGCAGTGGCGAACCTCTGCCTCCGGTCCGATGATTACCGGTCCGATGATTCCTGCTGTAGGCGCAACCCTGGCGCTTTTATGAATCCAGATTCCCTTTGCCGGATTCATATACTCATCTTTCGGCAAAGCTGCTCCCAGCTTTTCCACATACTCCCCAATGTGGGCCAGAGCCTCCCATGGATACTCAAACTGCTCCAGCAAAGATTTGGCCATGGTGTTCTCCAGGCTGTAAAGATCCTTGATTTTCATTTCTGATTTCTTCATGTTCTTTTACTCCTCCTGATATTTTATATTCATTTACTATCTGCGTCCCGGCTGTATCCCGGAACGCATTTAGGGATAGTTTTTCCCTGCTGCCTCAAAAAATTCCCGCAGCTGATACTGGTTGTTCAGCTTCAGCACACCATACGTCCGGCCTGCTACAAACCGCTCCAGCTTCTCCATATATTCCTCCGGCGTAATGGTTCCTTCCGCCACATAGGTCAGCCCCTTTTCCCAGCTTGCCGTAAGCTCCGGATTCAGAAGCTGGCGTATGGATGCGTTTACCACATCAAAAACCAGTTCCCCAAGAAGGGTGGGGGTAATGATCTGTGTTTTTCCATTCAGAGCCAGGTATTTGATATGAACCAGTTTTTTCAGAATCTCTGCCCTGGTCGCACTGGTTCCGATTCCGCTTCCCTTGATTTGAGCGCGCAGATCCTCGTCCTCAATCAGCTGTCCTGCATTTTCCATGGCAAGAATCATGGATCCGGAAGAATAACGCTTCGGCGGAGAGGTTTCGCCCTCCTTAACCTGAAGACGGTTTATGGGAAATTCCATTCCCTTTTTCAATCCTGCCAGACGGGCTATAAATTCAGGATTTTCCAGATCCTTCTGATTGATCTCGGAATCCTCCCTGTCCTCCTTCTCTGTGCCTTCCTTCCCGTTTTCTCCTGCTCTGCTGCCGTTTTTTCCGTTTTCGTCCTGTTTCTTTCCGTTTTTGGAAACAGCGGCAACCTTCAGATATCCCGGTTCTGCCAGCACCTTAAAGTTTGCAAAAAAATGCTCCCGGTCCGCCTCCAGCTCCAGGGCATATTTCTGGTACACAGCTGCCGGATAGAATATACTTAAAAACCTTCTGGCAATCACCTCATACACCTTCATTCCCAGAGAATGCAGACTGCGCAAAGCCCCGAAGCCCTGTCCCGTAGGAACAATCGCGTAGTGATCCGTAATCTGTTTGTCATTGACATACCGTGTTTTTTCAATGCCCTGAAAGGCTTTCCGGGCCAGAACCTCACCGGCAAAGCCGCCTACCGGCTCAAACCGCTGAAGCCCCTCAATATTTCTGTGTATCTCCTTTGCCACAGCCGTAGAAAGCACCCTGGCATCTGTACGGGGATAAGTGACCAGCTTTTTCTCGTACAGCTCCTGAACCACCTTCAGCGTTTCATCCGGACTGATCTTAAACATCCTGGAGCAGTCATTCTGCAGCTCTGCCAGGTTGTACAGCAAAGGCGGATTCTTTGTCTCCTTCTTTTTTTCCACCTTAATCAGACGGGCAGAAAGGGGCTCTGTCTGCTGCAGAGCGCAAATCAGGGCCTCTGCATCCTCCCTTTTTTGAAATCCGTTTTCCTTGTAAAGCAGGGGAGACTGAAAATATCGCGATCCCTCTGTACTCCGCCATTCTCCGTCAAAGCTCATGCCCTGCATATCAAAGTTGCCAATTACACGGTAAAAGGGTGTCTTTACAAAATCACGAATTTCCCTTTCCCGTCGGACCACCATGCCAAGAACGCAGGTCATCACTCTGCCGACGGATAAAACGGTCCGGTCTGTCTTCATATAGGAAGAAATTGCAGGGCCGTATTTCAATGTAAGAAGACGGGAAAAATTAATTCCCATCAGATAATCCTCTTTTGCCCGCAGGTACGCAGATGCCGCCAGATTATCGTATTCCTTCCAGTCTTTGGCCTCTCTGATTCCTCTGAGAATCTCCTCCTCTGTCTGGGAGTCAATCCAGACCCGTCTGCGCTCCTTTCCCCGGACGCCTGCCATCTGATCCACCAGGCGGTAAATATACTCTCCCTCCCGCCCGGAGTCCGTGCAGATATAAATCGTATCAATATCGCTCCGGTTTAACAGTCGGCTGACAATCTGAAACTGCTTTGACACTCCGTCAATCACCTGATACTTAAATTCCTTAGGCAAAAACGGCAGGGTCTGCAGACTCCACCGCTTATATTTGGGGTCATAGGCTTCCGGATAGCTCATCGTAACGAGATGTCCTACACACCAGGTCACAACAGCCGTATCCGATTCCAGATAGCCGTCTGATCTCCGTGCCGAAATCTTCAGCGCATTTGCAAATTCCTGAGCCACGCTGGGCTTCTCGGCTATGTATAATGCTTTTCCCATAAATTCAGGATTCCTTTCTATTCTCTGTCCCGTTTTTCCTGCTTTGCCTGCTTCACTGCTTCTCCCATTTCTTTTTTCAGGGATTTCCAGGCATCCTCATGCTCTACATAATACTTGGGACAGTTTTTTCCCACCACATCATAATGGCGGATAATATCCTTCTCTGTCAGATTCAGCTCCGCACAGAGCCAGCCTGTCAGCTTTTTTAAGGATTCTATTGTCTCAGGGGAAAATTCTCCCGATGCATCCGGATGGCAGCACTCGATGGAAACCGTATCCTCATTTCTGGGATAATTGGCGTAAGCCACTTCGTCCAAGGGGATACACTGAAGAATCGCTCCGTCAATTCCGATAATATAATGACTGCTGGCCGAGGTTGCCTTCTCTCCGGTCTGATTGGCCAGATTGTTGAAATAAGAACGGTTCTGCGCTGCCGTGGTACCCGGATTGGCAACGTAATGAACCACAATGTGATTGATCTCCCTCCGCTTGGTTCCGGGTCTGGAATAGGGATTGATTTTGAGAAAGTCCTGGGTATACCAGTCCGGCGCAGTCAGTTCTGACAAACGGGGACGATTCTTTTCCCGGTACCAGCGGGCCATAAGCATGCCGCCGGTAATCAAAACGGCAATAAAAAGAATGGTGTCCAGTGTCAGAAGCGCCAGTGTCTTCTGTCTGAGCGTCATCCGGCGGTTTTTATTCTTTCGCTGTCTTCTGCTTCGTTTTCTGTTTTCCCGATCTTCTCCCATGGTATTTTCATTCCTTCCTTCTACAGGCATTTTCTGTTTCAGTATATCACATTTTCTGCGAAAAAAGAAGAAAAGAAAGGGCCGGTTCCATCAAAACAGCAATCGTGGTTCCGGCACCAGAATTATTATTTTCTCGGATGAGCGCCTGTATAGGCTTTTCTTAAGGGATCCTTCTGCAGATAAGTAATATAGGCCTGAGTCGTGGCCAGATCCGCATGTCCCAGCATGGTCTGCACAGACTGGAGATCTGCGCCTCCGCTGATCATATGAGCAGCAAAGGAATGACGCAGAGTATGAGGAGTAATATCTGTCTCAATCCCTGCTTTCTCTCCGTAAAACTTTACAATCTTCCAGAAGCCCTGGCGCGACATGGGTCTGCCGCTGCAGTTGGTAAACAGCCACGGGGATTCCTTTCCCTTCAGAAGATGTCCACGGGAAGCTTGCTGATTATGCTTCAAGGACTCTCCTGCCGCTTTTCCAAAGGGGATCATCCGCTCTCTCTGTCCATCCCGGCAGATAATAAAGCCTACCCCCAGGTTCACATCCTCCATAGTCAGCCCGACCAGCTCGGAAACACGGATACCTGTGGCATACAAAAGCTCCAGCATGGCTTTGTCGCGGATCTCCTTGGGAGAATCTCCGCCGGGCTGCCGGAGAAAACGGTCTACCTCCTCTACGGTCAGAAATACCGGCGCCTTCTTCTCGATCTTCGGGGTTTTTATAAACTCCGCCGGATCCTTGCGGATCTTCCCCTGGGTCATCTCATAATGAAAAAAAGATTTCATTGAGGCAACAACGCGGGAAATGGTTGTGGAGGCTTTCCCTTGTCCCTCCAGATATAAAATATAGGAATTCAGACTGGTCTTTGTCACCCGGGAAGGCTCGTCAATCCCCTGCTGCTCCAGATACTCCCATAACTGGGTCAGATCTCTCCGATAAGACATGGTCGTGTTGACCGATGATTTTTTCACCTGCTGCAGGTAGTCAATAAAAGCATCTATTTCTTCTGTCAGTCCAATCTTCCTCAAACTCTCTTTCGTCCAAAATTACCGTATTTTTCTCATGTGAGTACCATTATATCCGCATTTTCTCATAAAATCAAACACATTTTTCCCACTTTCCCCCTGGTTTTTTGCTGCTTAACATAAAAAAATACAACATATGGAACGCCGTTGTTTCCGGCTTCAATATGTTGTAAAAAAACAGGAAAAGTTTTTATTTCGCAGAAAAGTACCGTTTGTTACAGCAGTCTTAAAAACAGAGGATTCAGGCGGATTTCCGCCAGCATTCCCCCGGCTGTCAGGCTGATTACCGCGCTCCAGAACCGCCCTCTGCGTGCGGAAAGCCCGTACCCGTAGCGGTAAACCAAAAGCCCCCAGGCCGCCAGATAAAACAGCTGATGGGGAAATCCGGATATCAGAAACCACCACAGTCCCTCCAGTCCTCTGCACCAGGTAAACACAACCAGCGCTGCGCTGCCGGAAAGACCTGCAAGCACAAGAAGAACGGGAATCCCCAGATTGTGCATTCTGCTTCTGCAGATTCCTGCAGCTGCCGCTGTCTGCGCCGTCCGGACTGCGGCAATCCGAAAGACAGCAGCCCTCTGCCCTTCCATAGCTCCTATCCATCCGTCTGTCACCATCCTGTAAAGAGCCTGACCGTTAATCAGTCCGGAAACAAACAGCCGGTTGACTCCCGCTGCTCCAAGGAGCCATCCGGCTGCCAGCCAGAAAATCAGAGCATATCTGCGTTTCGTCTCTCTCACCGCCGTTTTTTTCTATATGTACGCAGAAAAACGCCGGCCTATGACAACCGCAGACTTATTTTCCATATTTTCTGGCATAAGCAAGAATCGCTGCTGTCGTTTTTGCATCTGTCATTTTTCCTGTATAAATCAGATCCAGCAGATCCTCTAACTTCCAGCGCTCTACATGAATCACCTCGTCCTCATCCAGATTCTGCCTGGAGGGAATCAGATTTCTCGCAACAAAAATATCAATGTATTCGTCACAGAAGGCTACGGTTGTATTCATGCTCATCAGGTATTCCAGATGGTCACAGCGATACCCTGTCTCCTCCTCCAGTTCCCGGTAGGCACACTCGATTTTCGGTTCTCCGGGCGCATCCAGCTTTCCTGCCGGAATCTCCAGCGTCTCCCGATCCAGGGCATTGCGATACTGACGAACCATCAGAAGGTATCCCTCATCATCTACGGCAACTACAGCAGCTGCCCCGTCATGGTGAATAAAATCCCAGTGCGCCTCGTGTCCGTTGGCGATTACTGTATCTTCATAAATTTTTAAAATTGTTCCTGTGTATTTTAACTGGCGATCCAGACGAATCACCGCCGGAATCTGATTCTGTTCCTCTCTGTTTTTTTCTTCCATCGTTTCATCCTCTTTTCTGAAGCATCCGCTCTGCTTTTTTCTATTTGATCTTTGTGCACTTCTCATAGCAGGCGTCTGTGGCATGGAATACTGCTCCGCGCAGACCCTTTTCCTCTAAAGCAGCCACTCCGGCAATGGTCGTTCCTCCCGGAGAGCAGACCTTATCCTTTAAAAGACCCGGATGTTCACCGGTCTCCAGCACCATTTTGGCACTGCCAAGCACAGTCTGAGCCACCAGCTCGTAGGCTGCTGCCCTGGGAATTCCGTATTTTACCACGCTGTCTGCCAGCGCTTCCATAAACATATACACATAAGCAGGGGAGCTTCCGCTGGCGCAGACAACTGCATCCATCAGCTTCTCCTCCACCACAGTCATCCGGCCAAAGGACTGGAAAAACTGGTGAATCACCTGGATCTCCTCCCGGGAAAGCTCTCCGGAATTGTAGGAAACCCCGGTCATTCCCTCTCCTACCAGAGCAGGCGTATTGGGCATGGCCCGGACAATCCTGCAGGGCTTTCCAAATCTCTGACGGAGATTTTCCATGGTAATTCCGGGAGCAATGGAAATCACAATCTGGCTTTCTTCTACCACATCACGGATTTCCTCAATTACCGCATCCAGCTGCTGCGGCTTCACTGCCAGCACCAGATACTGACAGGAGGAAGCGCAGGCCCGGTTGTTTTCAGAAGGCTTTACATCTGTCCTTGCCGCAATATCCTGGATTTTTTCCTGATTTCTCGCGGAAAAGGTAATCTTCTCCGGGCTGTATACCCCCAGAAGTCCCTTTAAAATGGCATAGCCCATATTGCCCATACCGATGAAGCCAAATTGATACATTCTGTCTGCCATTCTCTTTTCCCCCTGCCTTACAGCATTGCCTTTCCGCGGCAGTATGTCTGAAGCACCTGATAATCATCCTCCAGAACCACAATATCCGCATCGTAACCGGCTACCAGCTTGCCCTTTCTGTCATCTACGCCCAGGCATCTGGCCGGGTTAATGGTGCAGGCATTGATTGCCGCATCCACGGGAATCAGCGCGTCCTCAATCATAATCCGCAGTCCCCGGTTCATATAAAGGGTGCTTCCGGCAATGGTTTCTGTTCCCTTCAGATAAGCCAGTCCGTTCTCACGAATCTCTATGGAATGGCCGCCCAGCTCGTAATCGCCTCCCGGAGGACAGTGTTTTGCCCGAAGAGAGTCTGTAACGAGAATTCCGTAATCGCGGCCCTTTGCCGTCATATAATTATTCAGGGCTGCCAGATGGCTGTGCTGTCCGTCTCCGATAATCTCACCGTAAATGTCACGCACCCGCATAGCTGTTCCCACCAGTCCCGGCTTTCTGTGATGGTAGGGTGTCATTCCATTGTATACATGAGTCATGGAAGTAGCGCCGTTGGCGATTCCCAGCAAAGCCTCCTCGTATGTTGCGGAAGAATGGCCCATGCTGACAACCACTCCGGTATCATGACAGTATTTGGTCAGAGCAAAGTCCGGATCATGCTCCGGAGCCAGGGTAATATACCGGATCATGCCCTTTGCCGCCTCCTGATACATGGAAAACTGTTCCACGGTAGGAACGGCGATTGCTTCCGGCGGCTGAGCTCCCTTGTAATCCATATCAAGATACGGTCCCTCAAAATGAATACCAAGAATCTCGGCTCCCTCATAGCCTTCTTCTGCAACCTTTGCTACATTGGCAACTGCCTTTGTCAGAACATCCGGCATCTGAGTTACGGTAGTAGGAAGAATCGAGGTAACTCCCTCCTCCGGAATCCGCGCCATCCAGTCACGAAGTCCCTCCGGCTCTGCATCATTCGTATCAAATCCATAAGCCCCATGTGTATGAACATCAATAAATCCAGGCAGAATCCGTCTGCTGCCGTAATCTGCATCTGCCGGATGTGACTGATACCCGTGAACTCCCGTAATTTTTTCCCCCTGTACCTCCAGCTGGGCAGGCATAAACTGCCCGCAGATCCAGACTCTGGTGCTTTGAATAATCATAGAAATACCTCCTGCGTTTTTTCTTTGCGTTCCTGTAATAAGAAGGAAAACCGCTTACTTCATAGAACTTGCTTCATAGAAAATAATTTCCCATGAAAAAAAATGAACCTGCCGTTATTATAACGCAGGTTCATAAAAAAATCCACAACAGGTGCTTTTATTTCTCGTTTGCCAGCTCCATCCGCACATTTTTTCCGCGGATTTTCACACGCTTCATACATTCCAGAACTTCTCCGGCGCAGTCCTCCGGAACCTCTACAAAGGTATATTTATCGTACATATCAATGCTTCCGATCATCCGTCCGGAAATACCGGATTCTCCGGCAATGGCTCCCAGCACATCTCCCGGTTTAATATTCTGATCCCGTCCTACATTGAGGAAAAGCCTTGCCATTCCATTGTCCTGGCTGCGGCCCCGTCCGCCCCGGCCGCCTCTCTGGCTCCGGTCGCCTCTTCCGTCACGGCCCCGGCCATAACGTCCGTCCCGGCGTCCTCTCTCCTTACCGCCCCAGGAATCCAGATCATCCAGGGAACGGGCCGGCCGGCTGTCAATAATAATATCCTCATTGCTTTCGCCCATATGCATCCGTAAAAGCGCTGCCGCCAGCTCCAGAGAGGTGTAGTCCTCCTCCAGCAGCTTCTTTTCCAGAATGTGCACAACCGGGCTTAAATCCATCTCATTCATCACGCAGCCTGCCTGTTCCAGAATCTTCTCCGCCTTAATCTCTGTAATATCATCCAGAGACGGCACTGCCTGAGGAATAATCTTGGTTTTGCAGTAACGCTGAATATCTCGCAGCTTATAGACCTCCCGCCCTACAACAAAGCTGAAGGCGATTCCGGTGCGTCCTGCCCGGCCGGTTCGTCCAATCCGGTGTACATAATACTCGTCATCCTGTGGAATATCGTAGTTAAACACTGCCTCAACATCATCTACGTCAATTCCACGGGCAGCCACATCCGTAGCCACCAGAATCTCTGTGCGTCCGTTGCGGAAGCTGTTCATAACCCGGTCCCTCTGGATCTGCTTCAGATCTCCGTGGAGGCCTTCTGCAAAATAGCCCCGTCCCTGAAGCTCATCCACCAGCTCATCCACCTGCTTTTTCGTATTGCAGAAAGCAACAGACAGCTTGGGCGCATACAGATCCAGAAGACGGCACATAACCTCTACCTTGGTTCTGGGCTTTACTTCATAATAATACTGAGTCACCTTCGGCACAGTCAGCTCTTTTTTCACCACCCGGATCACCTGCGGATCCTTCTGGAAGCTTTCCGCTATCTTCTGGATCTCCGGCGGCATGGTTGCAGAAAACATGATGGTCTGGCGCTCCGTCGGAAGCTGGCTTAAAATAGTTTCCATGTCTTCCAGAAAGCCCATGTTCAGCATCTCATCTGCCTCATCCATAATCACCGTATGTACCTGGTCAAACTTTACCGTCTTCCGGCGCATATGATCCATCACCCGTCCCGGAGTTCCGATAATAATCTGGGTACCGTCCTTCAGTCCCTTAATCTGCCGTACAATATCCTGTCCCCCGTAAATCGGAAGAACCTTGATTCCGTGCATATACTTTGCCAGACTGCGAATCTCCTCTGCAACCTGGATTGCCAGCTCTCTGGTAGGGCACAGAGCCACAACCTGCAGCTTTTTATTTTTCGGATCAATCTTCTGCAGAAGAGGAATTCCAAAGGCCGCTGTTTTTCCCGTACCGGTCTGGGCCTGACCAATCATGTCCACGCCCTCCATCTGTACAGGAATGGACTTTGCCTGAATCGGGGATGCCTCTTCAAAGCCCATATCTGCAACTGCCCGCAAAATCCGGTCGTCTAACTGTAAATCTTCAAATTTCACTGATTCCATTCTATATTTTCTCCTTTAACGATCTCTGCCCCCGGGCAGAGGTTTCCCATCTCAAAACTAAATTGAGAGGGTTCAAGTGAATCCCCTGAATCCTCTCATAGTATACGAAGAATAATACTATCATAAATAAATGGGAATGTCAAACAGACTGTATGGATTTTTCTGTTTTTTTATACCTTTTATGATATAATTCTATCATGTTCTATTCTAACAAGGATGAATGGAGGAAACGCTTATGTGTACAGCAGTCACTTATCGAACAAAGGATCACTATTTTGGAAGAACACTGGATTTGGAATACTCTTATCAGGAGACAGTCACAGTCACCCCAAGGAACTTTCCCTTTCATTTCCGGAACGGGAAAACCCTTTCCAGCCACGGGGCTATCATCGGCATGGCTACGGTTATGGATGGCTATCCCCTGTATTACGAAGCAGCCAATGAATGGGGACTGGCTGTGGCCGGTTTAAATTTCCCGGACAATGCACATTACTTCCCGGCAGATCCGGAAAAAATCAACATTGCTCCCTTTGAACTGATTCCCTGGCTTCTTGGTCAGTGCAAGACTCTGTCTGAGGTTCGCCGCTGCCTGTCGGAGATAAATCTATGGAAGGAAAACTTTACAGATCAGCTTCCTCTTTCTCCTCTGCACTGGATGATTTCTGACAAAGACGCTTCTATTACAGTAGAGTGTGTAAAAAGCGGGTTAAGAATCTACGAAAACCCGGTAGGAGTTCTTACCAATAACCCCTGCTTTGACTACCACATGATTCACTTGACAGAATTTATCAATCTGACCTGTTATTCTCCGGAAAACCGGTTTGGCCAGGTAGAGCTGCGCCCTTACTGCAAAGGCATGGGGGCCATCGGACTTCCCGGCGATTTATCCTCCGCCTCCAGATTTGTCCGGGCCGCCTATGTAAAGCTTAATTCCGTATCCGGAGACAGTGAATTAGAAAGCATCAGCCAGTTTTTCCATATTCTTGGCTCTGTAGAGCAGCAGAGAGGCTGTGTCCGTCTGAATGACGGCTCCTACGAAATCACTGGTTATACCTCCTGTATCAACACTGACCGGGGAATTTATTATTATACAACCTATGAAAATCAGTGCATCAGCGCCGTGGATATGCACCGCTGTGATTTGGATGGAAATACACTGTATTCCTATCCTCTTACAAAAGAACAGATGATAAACTTCCAGAATTAAACAAAACCGCCAGAAGCTGGTTGATCTTTTCTCTGTAATGAGATATATTTATACCTGCGCTTTAAATACTGACAAAAAGGAGAGATACGCATCATGGTAAGAAAATATAAGGGAAAAAAGACTTCTGTTAAGACAGCAGAGGCTCTGGCAAGAGAAGGATTAAAACAGGAAGAAAAGGCAGAGAAGGCGATGGAAGCTCCAAAAAAACCGGCGGCTCTGTCTCTGTGCTTTCAGTGCAACGGACTGCAGATAAGTCCGGAGGATGTGGAGAATGCCGTGAAAAAAGACATGGAACAGAAAGGCTATACTGCAAAGAACGTCCAGATTTATGTGAATATGGAAGAAGCGGCAGCCTACTATGTTCTGGACGGAACTGCCGGCGGGGATTACTGCGTAATTTTGAGATAAGCCTCCTGTTTTGAAAATAAGAAACATGATACCATGTATCAATCCTGCCATACCGGCAGAAAAGCCGCATCGTCAGCAATCCTTCTGATCATGCGGCTTTCGTATTTTCCGGTATCCTGCATTTCCATGCAAAACCTGCGGTTTTACACCTTAAAGCGGTATCCCACTCCCCAGATTGTTTCAATATACTGGGGTTTTGCTGTATTAAATTCGATTTTTTCCCGGATTTTCTTAATATGCACCGTTACTGTTGCAATATCACCGATGGACTCCATATCCCAGATTTTGGAAAACAGCTCCTCCTTGGTAAAAACATGGTTGGGATTCTGGGCCAGGAAGGTTAAAAGGTCGAACTCCTTGGTGGTAAAATTCTTCTCTTCCCCATTGATCCATACTCTTCTGGCTGTCTTGTCAATCTTCAGACCGCGGATTTCAATAATCTCATTTTCCGGGCTTCCGCTGCCAATCAGCCGCTCATACCGGGCCAGATGAGCCTTTACACGGGCTACCATCTCACTGGGACTGAATGGCTTTGTCATATAGTCATCTGCCCCCAGACCCAGGCCGCGGATTTTGTCAATGTCTTCTTTTTTGGCAGAAATCATAATAATAGGGGTATTCTTTACCTCCCGGAATCTCCGGCAGATTTCAAATCCATCCAGTCCCGGAAGCATCAGATCCAGGATCAGAAGATCAAAATCCTCTTCCAGAGCCCGCTTCAGCCCCTGGTTTCCTTCCTCCTCCAAAGCCACTTCAAAACCGCTCAGCTCCAGATAATCTTTTTCCAGCTCTGCAATGCTGCTCTCATCCTCAATGATCAAGATCCTGCTCACTTTGTAATACCTCCTGATATTTTCTCAGCACAATATGCATCTCTGTGCCCATGCCTTCCTTGCTGGTTGCCCAAATCCGGCCTCCGTGATCCTCCACAATTTTGCGGACAATGGAGAGTCCGATTCCGCTTCCTCCCTGCGACGAATTCCGGGAAGAATCCGTGCGGTAGAACCGGTCAAAAATACAGGGCAGATCCTTGGCTGCAATGCCCCGCCCGTTATCCTCAATCTCGATCTGGATAAAATCTCCCACATCCTTGATCCGGATATTGATAATCCCCTTGGGCTTGTCCATGTATTTTACGGAATTGCTGATAATGTTGTTGATCACCCGCTTCATCTGCTCCGCATCGGCAATCACCACCACATCATCGCTGACATAGTTAAAATACCCCAGCTCAATGTTCCTGGAATCCATATCCAGTCCCACTTCCTCCACACAGTCTCCGAAGTAGCTGTTGACGTTGATTTTATTGAATTCGTAGGGAATCTTGTTGGTATCAATCTTAGAGTAAAAGGTCAGCTCGTCAATCAGCCGATCCATGTCATTGGCCTTGTTGTAAATGGTCCGGATATACTTATCCAGCTTTTCCGGGGAGGAGGCCACACCGTCCATGATTCCCTCCACATATCCCTTGATCGCTGTAATCGGTGTCTTTAAATCGTGGGAGATGTTGCTGATCAGCTCCTTGTTTTCTATATCGTACTGAATTTTCTCCTCCGCATTCTCTTTCAGACGGATGCGCATCTCCTCAAAATCCTGACAAAGCTCTCCTATCTCGTCATCCTCTTCCACCTCCAGGGTAAAGTCCAGATTGCCGTCCCGGATCTTTCTGGTGGCCTCCTGCAGCTTGCTTAAAGGCCTCAGAACCGAACGGTATACCCAGAGTGTCAGCGCTGCGCATACAAAAATCAGAATCATCACACCGGTAACCAGCATCTGAATCATCACGGCCCGGACCTCCGGACCAAACCGGTTAAACTGGTGAAGCACAAACAGCTGTCCCATGGAAAGCACCATGCCTACAAACACAATGGGAAGCAGGCTGAAGGTGAGAAATGCAATGGCGAGGCGTGTTTTTAATTTCATAAAAAATGCACCCCTTTCAGGCAGACCCCTCAGTGAGAAAACTGCCTCACTTAATAAGTATACCATAAGAAGTGCATAAAGAGTATAAAACTATTCTAAATTTTCACTAATTGCCGCATTCTACGCTGATTTCATTGAATTTATCCAGAATTTCCTCAATCCGCAGAACTTTTTTCTCCTCTCCGCCCTTATCCATAATCGCTTCTCCCTGATGCATCATAATCAGGCGGCTTCCGTATTCCACTGCATAGCGAAGGTTGTGCGTTACCATGATGGTGGTCAGATGCTTTTCCTTTACCACCTGATCCGTCAGCTCCATAATAATCTCTGCAGTCTTGGGATCCAGAGCTGCCGTGTGCTCATCCAGAATCAGAAACTCAATCGGCGTCATGGTAGACATCAGAAGCGCCATGGCCTGCCTCTGTCCGCCGGAGAGCACCCCCACCTTTACATGAAGCTTATCCTCCAGACCCAGGCCCAGGCTTTTAAGCTGCTCCCGGTAAAAATCAATTCTCTGCCGGTTGGTTCCCGGAAGCAGGTTAAAGGGCTTTCCCTTGTTGTCTGCCAGCGCCATATTTTCCAGAATGGTCATGGACGGGCAGGTTCCCATGGCCGGATTCTGATAAACCCGTCCAATCCGTCTCTGACGCCTGTATTCCGGCATATGAGTAATATCCTTACCTCCAATACGAATGGAACCGGCATCCAGAGGAATGCTTCCGCAGATCAGGTTCAGAAGTGAGGTTTTTCCGGAACCGTTGGAGCCTACTACAGACACAAATTCTCCGTCATTGATTGTCAGGGAAAAATCATCAAACAGACACATTTCATTGACAGTACCTGTATTGTAATATTTTTGAATATGATTTAACTCAAGCATGGCTCTTTCTCCTCTCCTTCTGATTGCTGGCAACCAGAATAACCAGAAACAGAACTGCTGTAATCAGCTTTAAATCCGAAGCAGCCATGCCCAGGGCAATGGCCGCAGATACGCAGGCCTTGTAAACAATGGAGCCGAAAATCACAGCGGTGGTGGCCTTCACTGCACCAAACCGTTTCAGAAGCTTTGTTCCGATAATCACGCTGGCAAGACCGATGACCATGGTTCCCGTTCCTGTGCTGATTTCAAAAAATCCCTTCTGCTGGCAGTACACACTGCCGGACAGTGCCACGAAGCCGTTGGCCAGAGCCAGACCGATGATTTTGACGGTTCCCTTATTTTTTGCCAGGGAGGTAACCAAAACCTCATTGTCTCCTGCCGCCCGCAGAAGATACCCGGCTCTTGTCTTTAAAAACAAATCCAGAAGCACCTTGCAGATTCCCACAATCACCAGAAGAAGGATACTGACAGTCCAGGGCTTTAAAGCTTCCGGTACTGCCGTGTTCAAAAAACTGTTGTCAAAAATCGTCTCCTTACTGAAAATCGGCAGATTGGATTTGCCTGCAATCCTCAGATTGACTGAGTAGAGAGCCGTCATTACAATAATTCCGGACAGCAGATCCCGCACCTTCAGCTTCACATGAATCAGACCGGTAATGCACCCTGCCGCCATTCCCGCAAAAAAGCTTATAAACAGGGCTGCCGCCGGATGTACGCCCTTTATAATCACCATGGCTGTCACTGCCGCTCCCATGGGAAAGGTTCCGTCTACGGACAGATCCGGAAAATCAAGAATTTTGTAAGTAATATACAGGCCCAGAGCCATAATGGCATAAATCAGACCTTCCTCAATAACGCCGATTACAATAGACATGAAGCATTTCTCCCTAACATTTTATTTTCCGCCGCCTGCTGTTTTTCTAAAAACAAACCGCCTGCAGTTATTCTGCTGCAATCTGATCAAACATCTCTGCTGCAGAGCCGGATAACTCTTCCGGAATGGTGATTCCCAGGTTTTCTGCAACAGCGCTGTTTCCGTAGAAAGCCGCCTGTTCGATTACCTCAAACTTCATTTCCTCTGCCTTCTTCTCTCCCCGCAGCACCTGAGCCGCCATCCGTCCGGTCTGCTCACCCAGGCTGATGTAATCCAGTCCCATAGCTGCCAGACATCCGATTTTTACCTGCTCAACCTCGCTTCCAAATACGGGAATTCCCTTCTTTCCCGCCTTATCAAGAATCAGAGGCAGAGAGCTTACCACTGTATTGTCTGTCAGGTTGGTCATGCAGTCCACCTTTTCCAGGAGAGAATCTGCTGCCAGCGGAATATCTGCCGGAGAGGAAACGCCGCTTTCCACAATCTCAAATCCATACTCCGGAGCCGCTGCCTTGTACTCCTCAATCGCGGAAATGGAATTCACCTCGCTGGTGCTGTACATGATTCCGATGGTTTTTGCATCAGGAAGCATGGTGCGAATCATTTCCAGCTGATTCTCCACCGGAAGCTTATCGCTGGTACCGGTAATATTTCCCACCGGAGTTTTATCTTCTGCTGCCAGCTCTGCAAGAACCGGATCCGTAACTGCTGTATAAATAACCGGCACTCCCGTATCCTTTGCTGCGCTGTATGCACTCTGCGCAATGGGAGTTGCTATGGCGCAAATCAAATCCACCTTCTTAGCCAGGAAATTATCCATAATCTGGCTGGAGGTTCCGCCGTCTGTCTGGGCATTTTCATAAAGCACCGTCAGGTTTTCCCCTTCCTTAAAGCCTTCTTGTTCCAGTCCCTGTAAAAAGCCGATGCGGCAGTTGTCTAAAGAGCCATGCTCTGCAAACTGTCCGATGCCAATGGTATAGGAATCTGCCTTCGCGTCTGTACCCGCCTCTTCTGTACCGGCTGCCTCTGTTTTTGCTGTCTCAGCGCCCTTTGAGGCTTCTGAAGTCTTTCCGGAACATCCTGCCATTACCATTGCCGCTGCTGCTGCCATCATTACTGCCATAACATGTTTTCTCATCTTTTTTTCCTCCTGAACTCTTCTTGTTTTGTCTCCGCTGCAGCTTTGCCGTCAGCGAAGGGAAATGAAACAGATTCATGCAGGTATAGGGATGGAACAAAGAATCGATCCTCGCGGAGCGTTTTTATGTCATAGGACGCACTTTCCTATGACATAAAAAAAGTCCCAGATACAGTTTCCTGTATCTGAGACGAATTAACAAATCCGCGGTACCACTCAAATTGGCCTTTGCCCACTTACTCCGTATACAAACATATACGCCACCAGATAACGGTTGTGGTCTCCGTCAGCTCCTACTGTCCCTCCCCGCAACTCCTTCCTGACTGAAATATCCATCTGGAAATCCTGCTCCGGTTCCGGCTTCAAAGCTGCCCTCGAAAGTCCATTCAGCAATTCCTTCCATACTGCAATCCCACCGCCTGCAGCTCTCTGTGATTTTCGGTATTAAGCCTACTCCTCTTTCTCATCGGTTTTTTGTATTGGTCTTATCATACGCCGCTGTCTGCTGTTTGTCAACTGTTTTTTTGAAAAAATTTTATCTGACATTTCCGCTTCTGTCATCCCGCTTCCGGTCAATTCTTCCCGGCTACAGATTCAGTCTCTCATAGTTCTGGGAAAGACTGGCTTCCATCCGCTCCTTCAAGGCAGCATACTCCTCTCCCTCCAGGGCGGGATTCTCGTCCAGAAGCCGGTTTACTTCCTCAGAAACCGTTTTTAAGAGTCCGGCATCTGTATAAATATCTGCCAGCTTGAATTCCATATCTCCGCTCTGCCGGATGCCGAAAAAGTCTCCCGGTCCCCGCAGCTTCAGATCCTCAGACGCAATATAAAAGCCGTCGTTGGATCGGTTTAATATATCCAGCCGTTCCTGGGTTCCCTCCTGATCCGAGCAGTTGACCATGATGCAGTAGGACTGGTGGCTTCCCCGTCCGACCCGGCCCCTCAGCTGATGAAGCTGGGCCAGACCGAAGCGCTCGGCATTTTCAATCATCATTACGGTAGCGTTGGGAACATTGACGCCGACCTCCACTACCGTTGTGGACACCAGCACCTGGATTTCCCCGGCAGCAAACCGCTCCATAATCTGATTTTTTTCTTTTCCCTTCATCTTGCCGTGAAGATATTCCACGGTAATGGTTTCCGGCAGCTTCTGGCGCAGAAGCCTGGTGTAGTCCAGCACATTCTCCGCCTCAATCATTTCGCTTTCCTCCACCATGGGACAGATCACATAGGCCTGCCGTCCTGCCGCCACCTCTTTTGCAATAAACTGATAGGCCCTCTCCCGGTATCCGGTATCCACCACACAGTTTTTAATAGGCAGACGGTTGGCCGGCATCTGATCAATCACGGAAATATCCAGATCCCCATAGAGAATAATGGCCAGAGTCCGCGGAATCGGCGTTGCGCTCATAACCAACACATGGGGAAGAGAACCATTCTCCTGCCCCTTGCTCCCCAGCGCCTCCCTCTGTCCGACTCCGAACCGGTGCTGCTCATCTGTAATCACCAGGCCAAGCTTGTGATAATGAACCTTTTCCTGGATCAGCGCATGGGTTCCCACGATAATATCCGCCTCATGGGAGGCAATTTTTTCATAGGCCAGCCGCTTTTCCTTTGCAGTCATGGAGCCGGTCACAAGGACCGCTGTTTTTTCAATGCCATAGGTCTTAAAAAGCCCGGTAATGGATTCAAAATGCTGTTTTGCCAAAACCTCCGTAGGCGCCATCAAAGCGCCCTGAAAGCCGTTGCAGGCCGTCTGGAGCAGAGCCAGCACTGCAATAATGGTTTTTCCGGAGCCTACATCCCCCTGAATCAGGCGGTTCATTACAAGGCCGCTTTCCAGATCCCGGCTGACCTCCTTTAAAACCTGATTCTGGGCTTCTGTAAGTCTGTAAGGCAGAGCTTCTCTCAGCCGGTCCACCTGGGGAGCATGGCTCATGACAAAAGAGCTTCTGCAGTCCTGACGCTTTTCCTTCAGTCTCCGCACTGCCAGAAGAAAGAAGAAAAATTCATCAAATACAAGACGTTTCCTTGCAAAAAGAAGCTCCTGACGGCTGGAAGGAAAGTGAATATGCTCAATTGCATAATTGTATTCTGCCAGCTCATATTTTTCCCGGAGAGAAGAAGGCAGGTACTCTCTTTCCATCTGCCTTTGCTCCAGGGCCTGGGCCACAGCCCGGACAATGGCCTTGTTTCCCAGTCCCTTTGTCTGTCCGTAAATGGGCTGCATGGAATCCCTGACTGCCTCATAGGCCTCCGGCGTAAATATCTCCGGCTGCTCCATAGTCAGACGGCCGCCCTTTTTTACAACTCTTCCCCGGAATACCAGAAACTGCCCCATCTGCAGAGTATTCCGCAGATAGGGCATGTTATACCAGGTCAGCTGCAGGCTGCCCGTCATATCTTTTATTGTAACAACAATTACCTGTACGTTTTTGAACCGGCGCACAGAGGCTGTCTTTAACAGCTGCCCCGCAACCGCCGCCGTGGTATTTTCCTGAAGCCTTCCCACAGGCACCGGCTCCTCGTAGGCATCATAGGCCCTGGGATAATCGTGGAGCAGATCCTCCACAGTATGAACTCCCAGGCGCGCAAAGAGTCCCGCCGTCTTTTCTCCGATTCCCTTTAAGCTTGTAACTGGTTCCTGGTTCATAGGCGCTTACTCTGCAGACAGCAGATAGTAGTAAATCGGCTGTCCGCCGCTTTGCAGCTCAAACTCCAGCTGGGGCCATGTTTCCTGAGCCTTTTCCAGAACAGCCTCGGCGTCCGCTTCTTCCACATCGCTTCCGTAATAGATGCTTACCAGCTCACAGTCCTCGTCAATCATGGCTGCAAGAGTCTCGATTACTGTTTTCTCAATACTCTGGCTCACTGCAAGAATACCGTGATCGCCGATACCCATAATATCACCCTCGTGAATCTCCTTATCGTCAATCACTGTATTGCGGACTGCATAAGTCACCTGTCCTGTTTTAATCCGGCTCATCTCCTCAGTCATGGACTCCAGATTTTCCTCTTTGGAGCGATCCGGGATAAAATTAATCATGGCTGCAATTCCCTGGGGAACGGTTTTGGACGGAACAACCACAATCTCCTTGTCCTCCACCAGATATTTGGCCTGCTCTGCTGCAAGAATAATGTTCTTGTTGTTCGGCAGAATGTAAACCGTATCTGCATTCACATGATCAATGGCATTCAGCATATCCTCTGTGCTGGGGTTCATGGTCTGACCGCCTTCAATCAGATAGTCTGCACCGATTCCGCGGAAAATCTCGCCAAGTCCCTCACCTACGGACACAGCAATAAAGCCGTTGGCCTTGCGCGGCTCCTGCTTTTCCTGCTCCTCCTGCTCTTTTTCCTTCTGACGGAGAGCCTCCTGCTCTGCATTCTGAATCAGACGTTCCTGATGCTCCTCCCGCATATTGTCAATCTTCATCCGGGAAAGAGAACCATAGGTCAGAGCCTTCTGAATGGCAAGACCGGGATCATTGGTGTGAACGTGAACCTTCACCACATCATCATCAGACACTACTACAATAGAATCGCCGATGGACTCCAGATAGGCCTTGAAATGCTGTTCCTCCGCCTCATCGTATTTCTTTTCCACATTGATAATAAACTCGGTGCAGTATCCGAACTTAATGTCAGCTGTGTCAATCTCGGAAGCGCCGGCTGCTGCTCCGGCGGAAACTGCAGCTCCTGTCCCCGGAACCGTCATATCCACTTCTTTGCCCTTTAAGCCGTCTAAAACGCCCTTTAAGACCTGCATCAGGCCCTGGCCGCCGGAATCAACCACGCCTGCCTGCTTCAGCACAGGAAGCATCTCCGGGGTCTGGCTGAGCACATAATCTCCGTGCTCGATCACCTTTTCTGCAAATACCAGAATATCCTCCGTCTGATCTGCCACCTCAAGGGCCTTGTCTGCCATGCCCCGGGCAACGGTCAGAATCGTACCCTCCTTGGGCTTCATAACTGCCTTGTAGGCAGTTTCTGCCGCCCGGTTAAAGGAAGCGGCTAAAACATCCACATCAATCGTCTCATGCCCCTTGATTTCCTTGGAAAATCCGCGGAAAAGCTGGGAAAGGATTACGCCGGAGTTTCCTCTTGCTCCCCGCAGAGAACCGGAAGAAATCGCCTTTGCCAGACCGTCAATGGTCGGCTCCTCCATGGAAGCAACTTCCTTGGCTGCAGCCATAATCGTCATGGTCATATTGGTTCCTGTATCTCCGTCCGGAACAGGAAATACATTCAGTTCATTAATCCACTCTTTTTTTGCCTCTAATCCTTTGGCTCCTGCCAGAAATGCTTTCTGCATCAATCCGGCATCAATCACCTGTAAACTCACCGGTAGGTCCTCCTTAATCAATCACTCGTACACCTTCTACAAAAACATTGATCTTCTCAACGCTCATGCCGGTGAATTCTTCTACTTTGTATTTTACAGTAGCCATCAGGTTGTCTGAAACAGCACAGATGCTGACACCATAGGCCACAATAACATGAAAATCTATAGTAAGCCGGTTGTCCTCTACCTCCACATTGATTCCGTGGGCAAGACTCTCTCGTTTCAGCAGTTTTACCAGCCCGTCCTTCATGCTGACTGCCGCCATACCTACAATGCCAAAGCACTCTACTGCCGTCATTCCTGCATACATGGCAATCACATCGGAACTGATCTGGATTTCACCAAGCTTGTTGTTGATGCGTCCTTTCATATGAACCCCTCCATCTTTATTCATGAAAACATTCCCTGCTCTCACAGGAAAATAATAATAAATTCTTTACGAACCGCCTTTAGTATATCACATGACTGCACCTCTGTCTATTCTGACTTTCCTCCGTCCGCTTCTTCTCTGCCTTTTCCCTGCCGTTTTCAGTCCTGAAAAGGTTATTTTTAAGAAATTCACAAATTCTGCTTGCAAAATCCATAAGTATCTGGTATCATACATTTGTTGTGGTTTCCCGCTGGGAAATCAAGTACCGGTTAAGGAGGTGCAATCATGGCTAAATGTGCAATCTGTGAAAAGGC
>ENA-UONQ01001041-UONQ01001041.1-human-gut-metagenome-genome-assembly--contig:-CS26-NODE-1041-length-27140-cov-5.847185_pt1 | contig 27140 bp, 18 predicted proteins | sample MGYA00242460_ERZ724007 | MGnify/ENA metagenome assembly ERZ724007
TACATTTGCTCGTGATTTAACGCCACCTTTATTATAACCAAACCGCCATGCAGATCAAAGGAACCTTTCTGGACGAAATCAGCCACGACATTCCCCACCAGAACTGGGGCGAAAAGGAGTGGGACGCCGATTTCGGACACATGCACCGGGCCGGTATCGAGCACGTGATACTCATCCGCTGCGGCTACCGCCGCTGGCAGACCTTCTCCTCGCAGGTGCTCACCTCGGAGGAACGCTGTTACGAACCGCCCGCGGACCTGGTCGGGATGTTCCTGCGCCTGAGCGAAAAGTGGGGCATGAAATTCTGGTTCGGGCTCTACGACTCGGGCAAATACTGGGCATCCGGGGATTATCTGCACGAGGTGGAGCTCAACTGCCGCCTGATCGACGAGGTGTGGGCCCGTTACGGGCATCACGCCGCTTTTGGCGGATGGTACATCTCGCAGGAGTGCAGCCGCAACACGGGCAAAATCATCGACCTCTACGCCCGGCTGGGCCGTCACTGCAAAGCCGTCTCGGGCGGACTGCCGACGCTGATTTCCCCCTACATCGACGGCAGCAAGAACATCAGCCAGTACACCGACCGGACCACGCGCACGGGCGGCGTCACGGCCGAGAGCCACGAGGCGGAGTGGGACGCCATTTTCCGGGGGATTCAGGGCGCGGTGGACATCGTGGCCTTTCAGGACGGGCACGTCGAATACGACGAGCTTCCGGAATTCCTCCGCATCAACAAGCGGCTGGCCGACCGCTACGGCCTGGAGTGCTGGACCAACACCGAGACTTTCGACCGCGACATGCCGATCAAGTTCCTGCCGATCAAGTGGGAGAAGCTGCGTCTGAAGTTGCGGATGGCCGAGGAGGCGGGTATCGATCAGGCCATCACCTTCGAATTCTCGCATTTCATGTCCCCGCAGTCGGCCTACCTGCAGGCGGGGCACCTCTACGACCGATACCTCGAATACTTAAATACTTCGAAGAAATGAAAAAAACGCTGTTCCGCGGCCTGCTCGGCGCCGCACTGACGATACTTGTCTGCCTGCCCGCCGCATCGCGCGGCAAAGGTCCGAAGAAGACGCGCGAATTCACGGATGCGGATTTCCGCACCGAAAAGATCCTCGAAGCCCTCCCCATCCGCGCCACGTTCCTCGACGAGGTGAGCTGGGACATTCCCCATCAGAACTGGGGCGTGAAGGAGTGGGACGCCGACTTCAAGGCCATGAAGCAGATGGGAATCAACACCGTCGTGCTGATCCGCGCCGGGCTCGGCAGCTGGATCGCGGCGCCGTTCGATTGCCTGCTCCGGACCGGAAAGGTCAAGTATCCGCCCGTGGATCTGGTGGAGATGTTCCTCGCGCTGTCCGACAAGTACGGAATGGATTTCTGGTTCGGGACCTACGACTCGTGCTACCACTGGCACGTGGGAGAGTATGAGAAGGAGATCGAACTGAACATGCAGCTCATCGACGAGGTGTGGGCCAAATACGGCCACCACAAATCGTTCCGGGGCTGGTACCTCTCGCAGGAGATCAGCCGCCGCACCCGCAACGTATCGAAGATATACGCCGCGATGGGCCGGCACGCCAAGGAGATATCGGGCGGGCTGAAGACGATGATCTCGCCCTACATCCACGGCGTCAAGACCGATCAGGTGATGGCCGGCGACAAGGCGATCACCGTCGAGGAGCACCGCCGCGAGTGGGACGCGATTCTGAGCGACATCGCCGGAGCCGTGGACATCCTCGCTTTCCAGGACGGACAGGTCGATTACGACGAACTCTACGACTACCTGGTGGTCAACCGCGAGCTGGCCGAACGCTACGGCATGGAGTGCTGGACCAACGTCGAATCGTTCGACCGCGACATGCCCATCCGTTTCCTGCCGATCAAATGGGAGAAATTCCTCTTCAAGCTCGACGCCGCACGGCGCGCCGGGATGCAGAATGTCATCACGTTCGAATTCTCGCACTTCATGAGCCCCAATTCGTCCTACACCCAAGCGGGACACCTCTACAACCGCTATATGGAATACATGAACTATCTCCAACACAAAAAATAAAGAACCTCCCATGATCGATTTCAAACAACTGGCGTGTCTGAACCGGGACGAACTGCTCGAAAACGTGGTTCCGTTCTGGCTCACCCACTCGCAGGACGAACGATACGGCGGCTACTTCACCTGCCTCGACCGCGGGGGCGACGTCTACGACACCGACAAATTCGTCTGGCTGCAGGGACGGCAGGTGTGGCTGTTTTCGATGCTCTACAACCAGGTCGAGAAGCGTCCCGAATGGCTCGAATGCGCCGTACAGGGGGCGGAGTTCCTCCGTAAACACGGCCACGACGGCAATTACAACTGGTACTTCTCGCTCACGCGCGAAGGCCGGCCGCTCGTGGCTCCCTACAACATCTTTTCCTACACGTTCGCCACGATGGCCTTCGCGCAGGCGGCTCTCGCCACGGGCAGCGACCAATATGCCGAAATCGCCAAGCGCACCTTCGCGCGGATTCTCGAAAAACGCGACAACCCCAAGGGACCGTGGTGCAAGACCGTCCCGGGCACGCGCGACCTGAAGGATTTCGCCCTGCCGATGATCCTCTGCAACATGGCGCTCGAAGCGGAGCAGATGATCGACCCCGCGCTGCTCGACGCGACGATCCGGGATTGCATCCACCAGGTCATGGAGGTCTTCTACCGCGGGGAGCTGGGGCTGATCGTCGAGAACGTCGCAGCGGACGGCGAGCTCTCCGACTCGTTCGAAGGCCGGCAGATCAATCCCGGCCACACGCTCGAAGCTATGTGGTTCATCATGAACCTCGGCGTGCGGCTCAACGACCGGGCGCTGATCGACAAGGCCGTAAAGATCGCGCTCGACACGGCTGAATATGGCTGGGACAAGGAGTACGGCGGCCTGTTCTATTTCATGGACCGGCTCGGACACCCGCAGCAGCAGCTCGAATGGGACCAGAAACTGTGGTGGGTGCATATCGAAGCGATGATCGCGATGATCAAGGGATACCGCCTCACCGGTTCGCAGGCGTGTCTCGACTGGTTCCTCCGGCTGCACGACTACACCTGGTCGCATTTCAAGGACCCCGAATACCCCGAATGGTTCGGCTATCTGAGCCGCCGCGGCGAGGTGCTGCTCCCGCTCAAGGGCGGCAAATGGAAAGGCTGTTTCCATGTACCTCGCGGTCTGTACCAGTGCTGGAAAATACTCGACGAGTGCCAATAACCCAAACATAAAACTATGCGAAAAATGCCTTAATCAACCATTTCGAGCGGAGCACGTCTCCCGTCACAAAAATCTAAACCTATTGCAACCCTAATTTTATGAGAAACGTTTACAAAATGAAACCTTCAGGCATTCGCTGCCTATTGAGCAGCGTATTAGCCGTGGTCTCCATGGCGATCACAGGCACCAATGTAGCTGAGGCGCAAGGACTTTCAGTCTCCGGAAGAGTGACCGACGCAAGGGGGGGGGGAAATTTCGGGTGCTACGGTCATCGTAAAAGGTGACAACACCCGGGGAACTACCACCGATGCACAGGGACAGTATGCTATCGAGGTCTTGTCCTCCGACGATGTGCTGGTCTTCAGTTTCCTCGGTTACAAAACTGCAGAAGTGGCCGTCCGCGGCCGCAAAACCCTGAACGTCCAACTGGAAGAGGACGCCACGCTGGTGGATGAAGTGGTCGTAGTGGGATACGGCACACAGAAACGACAGTTTCTCGTAGGCTCCGTGTCCCAGGTCTCCAGCAAGGAGTTGCTGAAGGCCCCGATGACCAACGTATCGAACATGATGACCGGCAAATTGCCGGGAGTGACGAGTATTCAGCGTTCGGGACAGCCCGGCAGCGACGGCACCACGATCTTCGTCCGTGGTGTCTCCTCGTTCAACAATTCCAGCCCGCTTTGCATCGTCGACGGGGTGGAGCGTATGATTAATACGGTCAACCCCAACGACATCGAATCGATCTCCATCCTCAAGGATGCCGCCACCTCGGCCATCTACGGCGTACGCGGAGCCAACGGCGTTATTCTGATCACCACCAAAACCGGCTCGAAGGGCGCTGCTACCATTTCATACGACGGCTCGGCGACTTTCACCACCAATGTCGCCATGCCCGAGATGCTTAACGCCCAGGACTACATCGGCTGGCACAACAAGGCTCGCGAGATGGACGGATTGAATCCGCTGTGGACGGATGAGGTGATCGCCGGTATGAAGGAAAAAGGGATATACGGTGAAACGGACTGGATGGATCTGCTCTTCAAGAACTACGGTTTCACACACCAGCACAACATCTCCGCTACGGGAGGTACCGACCGCGTAAAATACTATACGAGCATCGGTATGATGAATCAGGACGGTATCCTGCCCAATACCTCTTACCAGCGTTTCAACGTGCGCGCCAACATCGACACGAAGATCGCCAAGAATTTCAATCTGAACGTCAATATCGCCGCATTCCGCGAAGACACCCACGCACCCGGATACTCTCTTGGCACGCAGGGTGAGTTCAACCCCATCTCGCAGGCGCTCTTCTCGTTGCCGATCATCGCTCCGACCTATAATGACCTGCCGCAAGGTTATATGAGCGGCGTATACACGCAGCAGCCCATTGCCGCGGTCAACAAGAGCGGTTTTCAGGATACGAAGCGCTGGCAGTTCGAGGGAAACGCCAAATTGGAATACGATTTCGGCAGCATCAAGGCGCTTGAAGGACTCAAGGCCGCCGTACACGTTGCATACGACTATTCGAATACGGGCAACCGCAATATGCTGCAATCGTACCAGCTGATGTCATTCTCGCCCACGACGATGAATTCCACAGTCGTGAATGCATCGGGAGTCAATGTCAACAGCAGCTTCAACAAATCGTCGTCGTTCGGAGACGGATTCACCGTTCGCCCGACGCTGACCTACAACCGCGAATTCGGGCGTCACAGCGTAGGCGGCCTGTTCTTCTACGAGCAGAAAAAAACCTACTCGGACACAATGACCGGCTATAAGGCGGGGTATTTCGCCCCCTATCCGGTCGATCTTTCGATCGGCACCACGTGGGAAGGCATCACAACCCCCGTAACCGGTTCGTTCAGCGAAACGAGTATCGCCAGCTACGCCGGCCGTTTCAACTACGCATTTGACAAGAAATATCTGGTCGAATTTACATTCCGCGCGGACGGTTCCTACAAGTTCGCCCCCGAAAACCGCTGGGGATTCTTCCCGTCCGCAGCCGTCGGCTGGGTCATGTCCGAAGAGAAGTTCTTCAAGCAGGCACTCCCGAAAATCGACTTCTTCAAGCTGCGCGCCTCTTACGGCGAACTGGGTATGGACGATACGAGCCCTTATCTCTATGTGCAATCCTACAGATCGACCGCACCCTCCTACAGCTATATCATAGGCGGCAAGGGTCAGACGACCTATTACACCAGCAACTATGTCTACAAGGACCTTACCTGGTCGCGTTCGCGCAGTTTCAACGTGGGCCTGGACCTGAACGCTTGGGGCGGAAAACTGGGCATCGAATTCGATTGGTTCTACAAGGTTACCGACAATATCCTCGAACAGGTCGGCGGTTCCTACGCACCCTCCCTGGGAGGCAACGTACCGTCATACAAAAACTCCGGCAAGGTAGATAACCGCGGCTTCGAGCTGGTGCTAAAACACAACAATCACTTTGCCAGCGGTTGGCGGTATTCGCTGACGGGTAGTCTCTCGTGGGCCCGCAACCGGGTTCTCGCCAAACAAATTTCCGACAACCATCCGATGTACCGTGCCATCCTGGGCAAACCGATGGGTACGCTCTACGGGTACAAGGCGATCGGACTCTATCAGACCGAAGAGCAGATCGCCAATTCGCCGACGGCTCCTTCGGGAGAGAAGCGTCTGGGTGACCTGATGTATGCCGACGTCAACGGCGACGGCAAGATCGAGCAGTCGCAGGACTTCATCAAAATCGGCCGCGGCTATACCCCCGAGATGAACTTCTCGCTCAATATGGAGGTGGCATGGAAAAACCTCTATCTTACAGCCCTCTGGCAGGGTGTAGCCATCTGCGATTATCAGCTCAGCGCGGCATACTATTCGGGCGTTTTCGACAACACGATGTACACCCGTCCTTTCTACGGCAACGGCAACGCACCCTATTATCTCGTGGAGAGCGCCTGGCGTGAAGACAACCGCAATGCCGACTATCCGCGTCTGAGCACCGTAGCCAACGGCAACAACGCATGGCCTTCGTCCTGGTGGGTGAAAAACGGGGCATATCTTCGTCTGAAGAACCTCCAGATCGGCTACTCGCTCCCCGAACACATTCTGAAAAATACCGGTATCGGCCGGGTAAATATCTACGTGGCAGGAACCAATCTGCTGACTTTCAGTGCATTCAAATCCGTGGACCCCGAAATGCCGTCGGTCCACAACGGTTACTACCCGCAACAGCGGACCTACAGTATCGGAGTCAATTTATCCTTCTAACCGCTAAAGCAACTGAACCTATGAAAAAGATCATATTCATACTCGGTCTGGCGGCCGTCGTATTGGGCACCTCCTGTTCCGACGTGCTGGACCTGAATCCGGCGGACCGGTTTTCGCCGGCGACCGTCTGGTCCACCACCACTACGGCTGATAAATACGTCATCGGACTCTACTCCATCTTCGGGGCAAACACCGAGATGCGCGGCGGCGATGCCTATGCGTCGCCCCGATTATCGGATGCCTATTCCGACATCCTGAAAAGCACCTCCTGGAATCAGTACAACCACAACTTCAACGCCACGCTCCTCCAGGAAACGGCTTTCAACAGCAACTCCGCCGGTGCGTTCGAGTGCTGGTCGAGTCATTATGACCGCATCCGCCGCGAAAACGAATTCCTGCGCGACGCGGCCGAATTCGGCCGCAAATTCGGTGAGGACTGGCTCAAGATTCGTATCGCCGAAGTGCGTTTCTGCCGTGCCTACGCCTATTTCATGCTGTGCCGGGTTTACGGCGGGGTGATTCTTCGCACCGAAGTCGACGGCCCTGAGCAGAACGACAAAGCCCGTTCGACGGAGGAAGAGTGCTGGGGCTTCATCATTAACGAACTGAAGGAACTGGCTCCCGACCTGCCCTTGAAATGGGACAGCGACAACTCGGGCCGCGCCACTCAAAAAGCCGCATACGGTCTGTTGAGCCGCGTAGCGCTCTACGCTGAAAAATGGGATGTCGCCGCACAGGCCGCACGCGATTGCGCCACGGCAGAGGGTAATCTGGACCTGTCGAAGAACGGCTATGCCAAAATCTTCGAACTCGGCATCAACAGTCCCGAAGTACTCTTTGCCGTAGAATTCAAATCCAGCGTGATCGACCATGCCTACGACGCCTACGTGCGGCCCTCGGGCGATACAAAGGAGTTAGGCAAGCAGGTTTATTCGGGATTCGTTCCCACCAGCGAATTGGTCGACAGCTATGAAATGGCAGGCGACGGCGGCAATTTCTCCTGGGAGAAACACGGTAAGGATCCCTATGCGAACCGTGAACCGCGCTTCTACGCCACGATTCTCTATAACGGAGCCGATTGGATGGGGCGGAAGATCGAAAGCTTCGTTGGCGGCAAGGACGGATACAAGGCCTATGAAAACGCCGGAGCCGCCGGAACGACCGTAACGGGTTATTACCTGCGCAAATACCTCATAGACGGAGACAAGACGTGGGTCACGAGCGGCTCGGGACAGGACTGGATCGTACTGCGCTATGCCGAGGTCCTCCTGAACAAGGCTGAGGCACTTGCCATGGAGAACTGGAACAAGAACAGCGCCGAAGCGCTGCAGGCGCTCAACGATGTCCGCGCCCGCGTCGGACTGCCCGCGCGTGCCACCGCCGACAAGGAGACCTTCCTGGAATACGTGCGTCACGAACGCAAGGTGGAGTTGGCCGGCGAAGGTTTCCGCTACTGGGACCTGCGCCGCTGGCGGCTGGCCGAAAAAGTCATCGACGGGCAGAACGTGCACGGCGTTAAGATCTCCAAACAGTCCGACGGTTCATTTACCTACGAGCAGGTCGATGCCGACGGCGGACACAAGCGCATCTTCTACGACCGTTATTACCGATTCGCCATTCCGCTTTCGGAGCGTTCGAACAATTCGCTCTGTACGAACAACGACGGATGGATCTAATGATTAACCGCAAAAACAGAACGACTATGAAACTCCGTAAATATCTTGCAGTACTGGCCGTAGCGGCATTCGCATCGCTTGCGACATCATGCGCCGAAGCGGAAGACGAATTCATCCACACGGACAGTACGATTAATTCCATCGAAATCCAGCCCGCCGAAGGCGGAGCCGGTATCGCAGGAATCATCGACGAAACGACGGGCGAGATTTTCTTCCCCATTCCCAAAAAACTTCGTGAAAAATACGACGTGAAAAAGCTGATGGTACGCGCAAACGTGGCTTATGACACCTATATCTATCCGTCACTGTCGGGATTGAAAGACCTCTCCGATCCGATGGAGATCAAGGTTCGGGCAGGCGACAATGGATCGCGAACCTATACGCTGTGGGCTTTCTACACGCGCAGATAACGAATTACAACGAATGAATAAATCTAAAATTAACTCGACCAATATGAAAAAGTTCAATTTATTCGCTTACGCCACCCTGGCAGGTCTCGCGCTGTCGTTTGCAGCCTGTACGGACGACGATCCGGAAATCAGCAAACCCGGCCCGCAGATCGACCGCGGCGAAAAATGCCGTATCGAATCTTTCGTTCTGAATCTCCCCGAAGGGGAAACGCTTTCAGGCGATGTCTACGACTACGACAAATCGATCGACCTTGCCTATACCACGCCGCAGCTGGAAGCCATGAAGACGTCCACCGCCACGGTGAAACTCTCCGAAGGCGCAACCATCACGCCCGATCCCTCCGTGGCGGCCGACTATACGCAGCCGATTTCATTCACGGTGACGGGAGCCGACGGCAAGACCACCCGCATTTATACAACAAAGCCCGTTGAAAAAGTTGTCGTTTCCTATACCAAGATCGGTGCTCTGGCAGAGAAAACGGCCACTCAGATGGACATCACCGATCACACGAAATACCTGCAAATCGGCGTCAGCGGCGACAAGATCGTCATCGGCACCAAGGTATTCGACGGCAAGACGCTCGCTGCCGCAGGCAATCTGAACATGACCGGTTACGACGGATTGCAGGTCACCTCGCTGGCTAACGACGAGGCAGGACATCTGATCGCTTCACTGACCGCTGACGGCACGAGTGGATCGGCTCCTGTTACGTACGCCTGCTGGAAGAACGGATGCGACCAGCCCGCCGAAACGATCCTCGGTCCGTCGGACAGCGCCATCGCAGCGTTCCTCTCCGTGGGCGGCAACCTCGTCGAAGGCAAAGCGCTCATTACGGCATTGGGCGCACGCGTAGCCACTGGCCCGAGTTTCTGCTGGGGTTTCGCCGACGGCGTGCGTGGCGACTACTACAACCTGCTTACCGGACAGCCCTCGAACGACGGCTCGTGGAGCCAGATGGTTTCGGCCTGCTCGGGAGAGGTTTCGGGCACCTGGTTCATGTGGGATGCCGTGGCCGGCGGTCACAACGTATTGACCTGGGAAGGCTGGGACGGCACATCCTCGCTCAATCTGAAGCAGATTCCGGGAGCAGCGCCCAACGGTCCGAACAACTGGGGTAACTACACCAAAGGTTCGATCCGCGCTTTCATGTTCAACGAAAAGGCTTATGCCGCCGTCTTCACCACCGGCTGGCCCTGCACCTACGTCTCGATCGTGGACTCGAACGGCGAATTCCTGCTCAACCCCGCCGAGGCGACGCTCAATTACGCGATCTCGGACGCCAACCCCTACCGCCCCGTCGGAACATTCGTGTATAACGAAAAGGAAAACTGCGGTTACGTATACGTACTGGTTCCCGGGCACGCAGTCAAGAGCTGGAAACTGGAGATCACTTACGATTAACAAACCTTACACCTGTCACGACAGGTCTTGACGAAACCGTATCAATCCGCATTCTTCCCGGTCCGGGCCCGTTCTCGGGCCGGAGGAATGCGGTTCTTTTAACACGACCCATGAAAATAAGCACCTTTTTTACAGTCATCCTCTTCGTTGCAGCGACATCGATATCCTGCGGCGGAAACTCCGCCCGGACGCTTCGCGCCGCCGACGGTGGAAAACCCACAATGCTCTGGTTCGACGCAGAGGCCAATTTCAAGCGCTTCGCTTCGCAGGATTCGATCCGCTACTATTTGGACCGCACCGTCGAGTGCGGATTCAACCACATCGTCGTGGACGTGCGCCCCATTTCGGGCACCGTGCTCTACGAAAGCGATATGCTGGAACCGCTCACCGTCGTCGGTCCGGACACCGTCCGCCGCGATTGGGACTACCTGCAATGCTTCCTCGACGAAGCGCGTAAAAGGGAACTAAAAGTGACCGTCTCGACGATGATTTTCCCTGCGGGATTCACCACGTTCCGCCAGGGAGCGGCCTACTCCGACCCGGAACTGGCGGGCCGAACCTGTGTCGAATACACGCCCGAAGGGAGGAAAGACATCAAGGACGACCCGACGAAAGTCGCAGCGTTCCTCAATCCCGTACTGCCCGAAAATCAGGAGTACGTGCTGCGTTTCGCACACGAACTGCTCACAAAATACAAGTTCGACGGCTATGCCCTCGACTATTGCCGCTTCCCCGATGCTGAGAGCGATTTCTCGCCCGCTTCGCGCGAAGCGTTCGAAACCTACCTCGGACACGGTATCGACCGTTTCCCGGAGGATATATTCACCTACGACGCCAACGGAGCCCGCGTGGCAGGCCCCTACTATAAACAGTGGTGGGAGTTCCGCTCGGGAGTCATCCGCGACTTCATCGCCCGAATACGCGCGACGGTGGATGAGCTGCAACCCGGCGTGAAACTGGAGTATTGGGCCGCCTCGTGGCTGCACGCCATCTACACGCAGGGCCAGAACTGGGCCAGCCCGCGTTCGCGCTTCCACGAAGCCTATCTCGACGATTGGGCCACGCCGACCTACAACCGCACCGGATTCGCCGATCTGCTCGATGTCTTCATCACGGGAACCTACCTCGAAAAGGTATGGGGCATGGACGATCCCGAATCCATCGAGTACGGTCTCGCCCGCTCGCTGAAGGATGTCGACGGCGACTGTGCGGTCTACGGTTCGCTCTACGCCCAGAACCATGTCGATCAGTTCGAAGACGCCGTATACCTGTGTCTTTCGCGCACGGACGGTGTGATGGTCTTCGACATCATTCAGGTCATCGAAAACGATCTATGGGATGACATCAAACGTGGTATCGACCGGGCTGAAAAAGAACAGAAAACTCAAAAATGACAAGATGAAAAAATCCATCCTGATACTTTGTGTCCTGCTGATGGCGGCGATTCCGTCCGCCTGCACGGAATCGCATAAAACCCCTCCGGAACTCGACAAGCCGCAACCCGGGCCGAACCCCGATCCGAAACCGGAACCCTCAGAGGGAAAGGAAAAAATGCTCTGGTTCGATGCCGAGGCCAACTTCCAGCGATTCTCGACACAGGCCGGTATCATCGCCATGCTCGACAAAACACAGGAAGCGGGATTCAACAAGATCGTCGTGGATGTGAAGCCCGTCGAGGGGGACGTACTCTACAAAAGCGAGTTCATGACCCAAGCGACGACTATCGGTTCAGTTAACGTTGCCGACAGAGGTTGGGACTACCTCCAGTTTTTCCTCGACGAGGCACATAAACGGAACCTGAAAGTGACCGTCTCGACCACCGTATTCCCCATGGGCATGCCCAGCACCAGACAGGGACCCGCCTACCGGGGCACGACATGGAAGGAGAAAACCTGCATGCAATACAAGCCCGAGGGCATGGTCGACATCAAGGACGACCCCACGAAGGTCGCAGCGTTCCTCAATCCCGTCCTGCCCGAAGTTCAGGAGTTCGCCCTGCGTTTCATTCGTGAAATAGTCACCAACTACGATTTCGATGCCTACGCGCTCGACTACTGCCGTTTTCCGGACTATCAGAGCGATTTCTCGGAAGCATCCAAAGAGGCGTTCGAAAAGTACATTGGCGGACTCGTCGAGACGTGGCCGGGCGATGTCTTCACCTACAACGCTTCCGGCGAAAGAGTCCCCGGCAAATACTACAAAGAGTGGTGGGAGTTCCGCTCGATGATAATCCACGACTTCGTAGCCCGCGTTCGCAAGGAGATCAAGGCAATCAAACCGGACGTAAAATTGGAATATTGGGCCGCTTCGTGGTGGGGCGCACTCTATGCCAACGGACAGAACTGGGCCAGCAAGGCGTTCCGTCCGCTAACGGATCAGGATGCGTGGTCGTTCAACTCTTGGTGTTCGATCAATTACCACCAGACCGGTTTCGCCGATCAGCTCGACACGTTCCTGCTGGGGACCTACCTGCCCCGCGTGTACGGACCCGACGACGGCGAGTCGATCGAATACGGTATCAACCGTGCCGAGCGCTTCCTGCTCAACGCCTGTACCTATTACGCGACGGTGGATTGCTCGCAGAAGACATTCGACATCGAGGAAGCCTGCTATTACTGCCTCAAACGCACGGCCGGGCTGATGGTCTTCGACATCGTTCATGTCATCAACAACGATATGTGGGCCGCCATCAAGCGGGGCATCGACCGTTACGAAGCGGAGGCGGCAACCGAATAAGTAAAACAGTTGCACCATGAAAAAACTCCTTCTTATCGCCGCAGCCGTGCTGGCCGGGGCTTCGGGGCTCCGGGCCGAAGAGTACACGGCGATATCTCCCGACGGAAAAATCACGGTGACGGTATCGACCGCGACCGAACTGCGCTGGAGCGTCACGCGCGAGGGCGAACGGCTGCTCGACGCAAGCCGCATCGGCATGAAGATCGCCGGGGCCGAGCCGTTCGGCGCGGCGCCCGTCGTGCGGCGGGCCGAACGGCGGCGCATCGACGAGCGCAGCACGGCGCCCGTTCCGACCAAGTTCCGCACGCTGCACGATCGCTGCGAAGAGCTTCTGCTTACGTTCCGCGGCGGCTGGGCCGTCCGCTTCCGGGTCTACGACAACGGCGCGGTCTACCGTTTTGAAACGGCGCGAAAGGGGACCGTCGACATCGAGTCGGAGACCGCCGAGCTGAATTTCGCCGCCGATTTCGAGACCCTCTGGCCCCGCGAGGAGAACCCCGATTTCATCTCCCACTGCGAAGCGTTCTTCGACCGCAAGCACCTCTCGGAGCTCGACGCAAAGCGGTACGCCTACCTGCCCGTGTGGTTCTCCTCGCCGCGCGGCACGCGCATGGTCGTGACGGAAACCGATCTGGAGGACTATCCCTGCCTGTTCCTGTTCGGCGGCGAGGGACACAGCCTCCGCGCGCAGTTCCCGCCCGTGGTGCTCGAAGCCCGGCTCAGGGAGGGTTCGGACCGCAACGAGGAGCTGGTGAAAAAAGCGCCCTACATCGCCCGGACCCGAGGCACGCGCACGTTTCCGTGGCGCGTGGTGACCATCGACCCCGACGACCGCGCGCTGCTGGAGAACAACCTCGCCTACCAGCTCGCGTCGAAACCCGTCGAAGGCGACGCCTCGTGGGTGCGGCCGGGCAAGATTTCGTGGGAGTGGTGGCATTCGCTCAATATCTACGGGGTCGATTTCCGCTCGGGGGTCAACACCGCGACCTACAAGTATTACATCGATTTCGCGGCCAAATACGGCATCGACTACATCCTGCTGGACGAAGGGTGGTCCGTGAGCACGCTCAATATCAAGGAGCCGCGCCGGGAGATCGACCTCGGGGAGCTGATCCGCCACGGCCGCGAAAAGGGCGTCGGCGTGGTGCTCTGGACGCTCTGGAACCCCATGAAGAAGGACCTGGAAGGCATCCTGGACACCTACCGCGACTGGGGCGTGAAGGGCATCAAGATCGACTTCATGCAGCGGTCCGATCAGGAGATGGTCCGATTTTACGATGAGATCGCCCGCGCGGCGTTCGACCGCGGTCTGATCGTGGATTTCCACGGGTCGTTCAAACCCGCGGGGCTCCAGCGCAAATACCCCAACGTCCTCTCGTTCGAAGGAGTTTACGGCATGGAGCACGACAAATGCTCGACCGACATTTCGCCCGTCCACGACTGCACGCTGCCCTTCACGCGCATGGTCGCCGGACCGATGGACTACACGCCCGGCGCCACGCGCAACGCCACCCGGGCCGATTTCGCCATCAGCTGGGACAACCCGATGAGCCAGGGCACGCGCGCCCATCAGGCGGCGCTGTACGTCGTCTTCGAAAGTCCGCTTCAGATGCTCTGCGACTCGCCGTCGCACTACCTGCGCGAAGCGGAGTTCACGGCCTTCATCGCCGCCGTGCCGACCGTGTGGGACGAAACGGTGGGGCTCGCCGCCTCGGTGGGCGAGTACGCCGCCGTGGCGCGCCGCAGCGGTGAGAAGTGGTACATCGGAGCCATCACCGACTGGACGGCCCGCACGCTGGAGGCCCCGCTGAAGTTCCTCGACGGTGGCCGCTACCGCATGAAGGTCTTCGCCGACGGGGTGAATGCCGACCGCATCGCGCGGGATTACCGCACCGAAACCCGTGAAGTCACGCGCGACGACGCGATCGCCCTGCGGATGGCCCCCGGAGGCGGTTGGGCCGCCGTTCTCGAACCCGTGAAATGAAAACCAGCGCGTTCATCCTCTTTGCGGCGCTGCTCGCCGCCTCGTCTCTTTCCGTCACGGGGCGGGCGGCCACGCGCACGATCGATCTGTGCGGCCGCGTGACGGCTTCCGGCAGGGGCGTGACGGGAGTTTGCGTCACGGACGGCCGCACGATCGTGCGCACCGACGCCAAAGGGCGCTACCGCCTGCCGTCGGACACGGAGGCGGAGTTCGTCTACCTGACGCTGCCCGACGGGTACGAAATCCCCCTGCGCGACGGCACGCCCTGCATCTACCGGCGCATCGCTCCCGGCAGACGGCGCTACGATTTCGCGCTGGAGCCCGCGGTGCAGGACATGACGCGCCACCGCCTGCTGGCGGTCGCCGATCCGCAGGTCTACTTCGAGTGCGAGCTGGACAGCGTGCGCCGGGCCGCGGACGACATGCGGCTGACGGCCGCCGACGGAGTGCCGACGCTGGGGGTGGTCTGCGGCGACATCATCGGCGACATCGACCGCAGGCCCCCGCTTTTCGAACCGGTTAGCGAGGCCCTCGCCGCGAGCGGGGTCGCGTTCTTCTACGTCGCGGGCAACCACGACATGGACCTCGGCGTGCGGACGAGCGACCGGGCGAAACGCTCGTTCAAGGAGCACTTCGGCCCGACCTACTACGCTTTCGACCGCGGCCGCGTGCACTACGTGGTGCTCGACGACTGCTTCTACATCGGCCGCAGCTACCTCTATGTGGGGTATCTCGACGAGCGGCAGCTCCGCTGGCTGGAGCAGGACCTCGCCACCGTCCCGGCGGGCCGCACGGTGGTCGTCTGCCTGCACATCCCGACCTGGTCGCGCGCGGCGCGGAGCGGTGAATGGAGCCGCGAGGAGTCGCACAAGGTGCTCAACAACCGCCGGGCGCTCTACCGGATGCTCGAACCCTACAACGCCCATATCCTCTCCGCGCACGAACATTACAACGAAAACTACACCCCCGAGCCGCACCTCTTCGAGCACGTCCACGCTCCGCTGAGCACCCTTTTCTGGCAGACCCCGTGGAGCATGGACGGCATTCCGGCCGGGTACGGGGTCTACGAGTTCGACGGCGACGGCCTCACGTGGTACTACAAGGCCGCGGACCATCCCCGCAGCCGGCAGTTCACGGCCTACGGCGTCGGCGAAGACCGCCGCCGCCCCGACGCCGTGACGGTCAACGTCTGGAACTGGGACCCCGCCTGGCAGGTCGTCTGGTACGAGAACGGCGAGCCGCGCGGACCGATGACCCGTTACACGGGTTACGACGCGTCGATCTACGACTACGTGGCGCGTTACAGCGAGCATTTCAAGCACAAAAACATCGGCGCGGACCGCACCGAACACCTCTTCTACGCCCTGCCCGCGTCGCCCGATGCGCATATCCGCGTCGAAGTCCGCGACCGCTTCGGCCGGCTCTCGGTCTGGGAGAGCGGCACGGGCTATTCGACACCGAAAAAAACATGACAGCACGATGAAAAAACCTCTTTCGATCCTCTTCGCGGCGCTCGCCGCACTCTTATGCACCGCCTACGGCGGACAGACCGGCGTCTCATCGCCCGACGGCACGCTTTGTCTCGAGGTGGCCGAACGCGGCGGCCGCATCGGCTACACCGTGACGCGCCGCGGCGCCCCCCTTTTGGACTTCTCGACGCTGGGATTCGAACTGCTCGATGCCCCTGCGCTGCGCGAAGGGCTCGAAATCACGGGCACGTCGCGCGACAGCCGTGACGAGACGTGGGAGACCGTCTGGGGTGAACAGCGCACCGTGCGCAGCCATTACAACGAGCTGAGGGTCAGCGTGCGCGAAAGCGACGCGCCCCGCCGCCGCTTCGACGTGGTGTTCCGCCTGTTCGACGACGGCTATGGCTTCCGCTTCGAATTTCCCGAACAGCCCCATCTGGGCGAGTTCGCGATCACGGACGAGCTGACCGAATACCGCTTTCCGTCCGACCACAACGCCTGGTGGATGCCCGCGCGCGAACCCTACTACGAGAGCCTCGCCTGCCACACCCCCATCTCGCGGATGGACACGGTCAACACGCCGCTCACGCTGGAATGCGCCGGCGGAGGGTATCTCGCCCTGCACGAGGCCGATCTGACGGACTACGCCAAAATGAGCCTCTACCCCGACGGAACCACCCTGCGCTGCCACCTCACCCCGTGGTCCACGGGGGTGAAGGTCTACGCCCGGACGCCTTTCCGCACGCCGTGGCGCACGATGATCGTCGCCGACACGCCGGGCGGTCTGGTAACTTCGCGGCTCATGCTCAACCTCAACGAGCCGTGCCGCATCGAGGACACCTCGTGGATCCGCCCCGCCAAATATGTCGGCATCTGGTGGTCGATGCATCTCTTTCAGGAGACCTGGGCGCAGGGACCCCGCCACGGCGCCACGACCGAAAACGCGAAACGTTACATCGACTTCGCCGCGGAACACGGCATCGAGGGCGTGCTGGTAGAGGGGTGGAACGTCGGCTGGGACGGCGAGTGGACCAAAAACACGGACCGGATCCGCTTCACGGAGCCCTATCCGGACTTCGACATCGAAGCCGTTGCCGGCTACGCCGCCCAAAAGGGCGTGGAACTGATCGGCCACCACGAAACGGGGGCCGATACAAAGAATTACGAGGCCCAGCTGGAGGAGGCTTTCGCGTTCTATAAAAAGTACGGCGTCGATTACGTCAAAACGGGCTACGTCAATGTGCTGATGGACGGAAAGGAGCTGCACGACAGCCAGTACGGCGTGCGGCACTACCGCCGCGTGATCGAGACGGCAGCCCGCTGCGGCATGATGATCGACAACCACGAGCCGGTCATGCCCACGGGGATAGAACGCACGTGGCCCAACCTGATGACGCAGGAGGGCGTCCGCGGTCAGGAGTACAACGCCTGGTCGCCCGACGGCGGAAATCCGCCCGAGCACACCACCGTGGTGCCGTTCCTGCGCGGACTGGCCGGGCCGATGGACTACACGTTCGGGACGTTCCGTTTCGACAACCCCGTCTCGCCCTTCGCGCGGGTGCAGTCGACCATCACGCGCGAGCTGGCGCACTACGTGGTGATTTACAGCCCGCTCCAGATGGCCTCGGACCTGCCCGAAAACTACCGCGGACACAAGGCCTTCGACTTCATCCGCGACGTGCCCACCGACTGGGAGCGGACGCTCGTGCCCCAGGCCGCGATCGGCGACTATGCCGTATTCGTGCGGCAGGACCGCAGCTCGGAGGACTGGTACCTCGGCGCCGTCACCGACGAGGAGCCCCGCACGGTCGGCGTGCCCCTCACGTTCCTCGCGCCCGGGGTGACCTACACGGCGCAGATTTACGCCGACGGCGAGGGCGCCGACTGGAAAACCAATCCCTATGCCGTTGACTACGAAGAGCGTCCCGTAACGGCCGCCGATACGCTGACCGTGAGCATGGCTTCGGGCGGCGGATGCGCCGTTAGGTTCGCCGCACCTGAAAAAACACCGATCCGATGAAAAAAATCCTGATTCCGGCCCTGCTGTGTCTGACGCTCGCCGCGGGCTGCACCTGTGAAAACACCATCCGCCGCCGGGCCGACGTGCTCGTCATCGGCGGCACGACCTCCGGCACGACGGCCGCCATCGCCGCGGCGCGGCAGGGCGTGCAGACGCTCGTCGTCGAGGAGACTCCCATGCTGGGAGGCATGCTCACGGCCCAGGGCGTATGCGCCACGGACGGCAATTTCAACCTGCCGTCGGGTCTGTGGAACGAGTTCCGCGACCACCTGCGGAAGCGTTACGGCGGTATCGGCGCGCTGTGGACGGGCTGGGTGAGCACCACCCTGTTCGAACCGCACGTGGCCGACAGCATCTTTCACGCGATGGCCGCGGCCGAGCCGACGCTCGAGGTGGTGCACGGCTACCGCCTGACGGGCATCCTGCGCCGCGGAAAGCGGGTCACGGGCGCCGAGTTCACCGACGCGCGCGGAGGCCGCATGCTGGTGCGGGCCCGCATCACCGTCGACGCCACCGATCTGGGCGACGCGCTGCCGTTGAGCGGCACCTCATACCGTCTTGGCATGGACGCCCGCGCCGACACGGGCGAAGAGCTGGCTCCGGCCGAGGCCAACGACGCGGTGCAGGACCTCACGGTGGTGGCCATCCTCAAGGACTACGGGCCCGGCGCGGACCGAACCATCGAGCGGCCTGCGGGCTACGACCCCGCGGAGTTCGCCGGGTGTTACGACCTCTCGTCGGAAGGGGTGCGCAGCGCCGACCGGATGCTCGAATACGGCCGTATGCCGGGAGGCAAATACATGATCAACTGGCCCAAGGAGGGCAACGACATCAACCTCGACGTGGTGGAACTTCCCCATGCCGAGCGCACAGCGGCCCTCGAAGCGGCGCGGCAGAAGACCCTGCGCTTCGTCTACCACATCCAGCACGAGCTGGGATACCGCCGCCTCGGCATCGCTGACGACGAATTCGACACGCCGGACGGGCTGGCCTACCTGCCCTACCACCGCGAGGGGCGGCGCATGGACGGCGTGGTGCGCATGACGCTCGACGACGTGACCGATCGTTACGCGAGGCCGCTCTACCGCACGGGCATCTCCGTCGGCGACTACCCCGTCGACCACCACCGCAACTGCCGGACCGATCTGCCGAAGATCCTCTTCCCGCCCGTGCCGTCGTTCAGCGTGCCGCTGGGGGCGCTGATTCCCGACCGGACCGAGAACTTCATCGTCTCGGACAAAGCCATTTCCGTCTCGAACCTCGTCAACGGCTCGACGCGCCTGCAACCGGTCGTGATGCTTACCGGACAGGCCGCGGGAACCCTCGCGGCGCTGGCCGCCGAACGCCGCTGCCCGCCGCGGGAGGTTCCCGTGCGCGAGGTGCAGGAAGCCCTGCTGGCCCAGAAAGCCTACATCGCGCCGCTCTACGACGTAAAGCCCGACGATCCCGACTTCGCGACCCTGCAGCGCATCGCCGCGACGGGCATCCTGCGCATGACGGGCGAGCCGTTCCACTGGGCGAACCGTTCGTGGTTCTACCCCGAGCGGACGATCCCGGTCGGGGAATTCACCCGCGGACTGCACGACTTCGCCCCTCGAATCCCCGTCCGGACCGACACGACCGCCCTCACCGCCGCACGCGCCGCGAAGCTCATCGCCGAGGCGGGCGGCAAAGCCCCGCGGATCCGCCCCGCGGATGCGGATAGGCCCCTCACGCGCCGGAAACTGGCGTTGCTTCTCGAGGAGTGTCTCGATCCCTTCGCCCGCCCGGTCGATCTTCACGGAGAATACCGCTAACTGCTTATGAAACGACTGATTCTGACCCTTCTGTCGACCGCCGCGGCGGTCACGCTCGCTGCACAGCCCGACTCGCTCGACTACCGCGGCGACTACTACTTCTCGAAACGCAGTCAGCAGGAGTCCCTCCCCGTGCGGCCGCACCACACGGTGATGCTCGGCAACAGCCTCACCGAGCGGGGCGCCTGGGCCGAATACTTCCCCGAAGCGCACGTGATTAACCGCGGCATAGGCGGGGACTGCGTTGCCGGCATGGCCGCGCGGCTGGACAGCATCGTGGCGGGACGGCCGCGGGCGATATTCCTCATGGCGGGCGTCAACGACCTGATATTCTCGACCATCGCGCCCGAGGCGCTGCTCCGGCAGTACGAACGTCTGCTGGACCGCATCGCCGCCGAATCGCCTGCGACGCAGGTCTTTATCCAAAGTCCGCTGCCCCTCGACGAGGCGCGCAACGAACCATATTTCACGGGAAAGAACGCCCGCATCGAGGCTTTCGACCGCCTGCTGCGGCGGATGGCCGCCCGGCGCGGACTGAAATTCATCGACATCCGCAGCCGCATGCTCCGCGACGGAAAACTCCCCGCGGAGTATACCGTGGACGGCATCCACCTCACACCGGCGGGCTACGCCGTCTGGGTCGAGGCACTGCGCCCTTACGTCACGCCGGCCGGGGCGCGTATCGGCACGGTGACCTGCGCGGGCCGAGGTCTGGCGGGGGTTGTGGTGAGCGACGGCGACAACTGCGCCGCCACCGACTCGGCGGGCCGCTTCGTGCTTCCGGCGAACGACCGGGCGCGCTTCGTCTTCGTCTCGACCCCCGCGGGCTATGCGTCGCCCTCGGAGGAGGGGGTCGTGCGCCATTACCTTCCGGCGAAGTCCGACGGCAGTTCCCACGACTTCCGTCTCCGGCGCAAACCATCCGGCGAAACCCGCCACGGCTTCGTCGTCGTCGCCGATCCGCAGCTCTTCGCCCGCAAGGAGTTCCGCCTGCTGGAGCGTGCGGCGGAGGACATCCGCCAAACCGCTGCCGCCGCCGAGCGCTCCGGACGCCCGATGCACGGCATCTGCGCGGGCGACATCACCTCGGGCGACCACACGTTCTACACCTCCTACAACGAGGTTATGTCGGCGACGGGAATCGAGTTCCGCAACGCGATGGGCAACCACGACATAAAGCTCTGGGGCCGCTCGCACGAAACGTCGGCCGCGGCGTTCGAAGCAATGTACGGCCCCGCGTACTACTCCTACAACGTGGGTGAGGTACACTACGCGGTGCTGAACGACAACTACTACATCGGCCGCGACTGGTACTACATCGGCTATCTCGAGGAGCGGCAGCTGGCGTGGCTCGAACGGGACCTGTCGTTCGTTCCCGCGGGAACGACGGTGGTCGTGGCGCTCCATATCCCGACCGCGTTCGCCGGAAAGGACGAAAAACCCTTCGACTATCCGCAGGCCGAGCGGTCGCTCTGCAACCACCGGGCCCTGCACCGGCTGCTGGAGCCCTATGACGCGCACGTCGTCTCGGGACACATGCACACGACGACGAACTGCCCCGTCCGCGAGGGGCTCTACGAACACAACGTCGCGGCCCTGAGCGGCGCGTGGTGGCAGGGCGCGATCTGCACCGACGGCACGCCGGCCGGCTACGCCGTCTTCGAGGTCGACGGCGGCGAGGTGTCGTGGTACTACAAATCCGTCGGGCATCCGCGCTCCTTCCAGCTGAAAATCTACGATTCCAAGGACGACGAAGCCTTCGCCGGACGCATCGTGGCCAACGTCTGGAACTGCGACCCCGCCTGGACGGTCGAAATGCGCGCCGACGGCGGCCGCCCCGTGTGGATGGAACGCACCACGGCGGTCGATCCCCAGGCCCGGAGGCTCTACGCCGATGCGTCGAAACTCGACCACAAATGGATCACGGTCACACAGTCGGATCACTACTACGCGGCGCCGCTGCCCGCCGGAACGCGGCGCGTCGAGGTCACGGCCCGCGACCGCTTCGGAAACACGTACCGCGCTGAAAAAAGAATAAACCGATGAAAAAACTGATTTTCGCCCTGCTGCTCTTCGCCTGCGGGGCCGCTTCGGGCCGCGGCAGCGGCCCGGTGTTCACCCCCGCCGACTCGCCCGAAATCCGCTTCACGGGCCGCGCCGCAAAGGGCCCCGGGGGAGCGTTGTCGTTCGACTGGAGCGGCAGCCACTTCACGTTCCGATTCGAGGGCACGCGCTGCGCCATGCGGGCCGCGGACACGGGCCGCAACTACTACAACGTATTCGTCGACGGCCGGCACACCGGCGTCGCCGCCACCTCCGGGGCCGATTCGACCGTCGTGCTGGCCGAGGGGCTCGAACGCGGGCCGCATACCATACTGGTACAGAAACGCACCGAGGGCGAACAGGGCCGCACGACGCTCCGCGGCGTCGAAACCGACGGGGCACTGCTTCCGCTTCCCGCACCCCGCACGCGCCACATCGAATTTATCGGCGACTCGCACACCTGCGGCTACGGCACCGAGGGCAAATCGGTCCAGGAGCCCTTTACGCCCGAGACCGAGAACTGCGATCTGGCGTGGGGATGCGTCATCGCCCGCTATTTCGACGCCGAATACACCCTCATCGCCCACTCGGGACAGGGCATCGTCCGCAACTGGGGCGACGAAAAGGAGGTCTCCGACTGCACCATGCGCGAACGCATGCTCCGCACCTTCGACATGGACCCCGCGCCGCGCTGGGATTTTCGCGGCTGCACGCCCGACATCGTCGTCATCAAGCTCGGCTCGAACGACTTCAGCACCGACGTGACCCCTTCGGAGCAGGCCTTCAACGCCTCCTACGCGCAGGCGCTGGATCAGCTGCGCGCGGCCTACGGCCAGGTTCCCGTGCTGTGCGTGGCCCCGAGCGACAATCTGGTGATCCTGCGCTACCTGGAGAACTTCCTCCGCGAGCGGCAGGACGCGCATCTCCACCTCACGGCCATGCTTCCCGGCATCACCGACTGGGACCGCGACATGGGCGCCAACTACCACCCCAACCACCGGGGACACCGCAAGATGGCCATGGCCGTCATTCCCTACATCGCCACGATCACGGGGTGGGAAATGCCCGACCGGAATGTCGAATAATTAGCCGCAAATAATTATCTTTGGTGTCGTAACGGCACTTTTATCGGTCGGAGGGTTTTGCCGAACCGCCGGGAATCCGGTTTTGCACCCTTCCGCCTTTTTCGTATCTTTGTATAAAATAAGCCGAAACCGGAGGGGGAGGGCCGCCGCAGGGTCGTTTTCAACCGCTCCCGCCTCCGTCCGTAATGTCCGTGCCTAACTACTAAACGCAAAAACGCATGAAACCCGAAACCGTCCGGCGCCGCTCGCCGCTATCCTGGGTTCCGACCGTCTACTTCGCCATGGGACTGCCGTTCATCCTCGTGAACATGGTCTCCACGCTGATGTTCCGCGGTCTGGGCATCGACGATGCGCGCATCGCGCTGTGGACCTCGCTCATCATCCTGCCGTGGTCGCTCAAACCGATCTGGAGCCCCCTGATGGAGATGTTCCGCACCAAGAAATTCTGGGTCGTGTCGACCCAGCTCATCTCCGGGCTGGGGCTGGCGCTGACGGCGCTGACGCTGCCCCTGCCCGACTTCTTTCCCTACGCCGTGGCGCTGATGGGCGTCATCGCCTTCAGCGGCGCCACGCACGACATCGCCACCGACGGGGTGTATATCACCGAACTCTCGAAGGACCAGCAGGCGCGGTTCATCGGCTGGCAGGGGGCGTTCTACAACATCGCCAAGGTGTTCGCCATGGGCGGGTTGGTCTATCTGGCCGGAGCGCTCAAGGAGCGGGTCGGGATCGTCGAGGCGTGGATGATCGTCATGGCGCTCTGCGGCGCGCTGCTCTTCCTGCTGGGAATCTACCACCTGCGGATGCTGCCTTCGGGCGGCGAAGCCACGGCCCATGCGGGGAGCGTCGGCGAGGCGCTGCGCGAGACGGGCGCCATCTTCCGCGGATTCTTCCGGAAAAGGTACATCGGCATCTACATCGCCTTCATCGTCTTCTACCGCTTCGCCGAGGGGCTGGTCATCAAGATCGTTCCGCTGTTTCTCAACGCCCCGCTCGACAATCAGGGTCTCGGCCTGACCGAACAGCAGATCGGCCTCTACTACGGCACGTTCGGCGTGATCGCATTCGTCGTGGGTTCGATCCTGGGCGGCTACTTCATCGCGTGGCTCAAACTGCGGCGGGCGCTGTTTCCGCTCATCACGATCTTCAACATCCCGTTCGTGGTCTACGCCCTGCTGGCCTGGTTCCAGCCCGCATCGCCCCTGCTGATCTGCGGCGGCATCGTCTTCGAATATTTCAGCTACGGATTCGGGTTCGTGGGCCTCACGCTCTTCATCATGCAGCAGGTGGCGCCCGGACCGCACAAAATGGCCCACTACGCCTTCGGTTCGTCGCTGGCCAATCTGGGCGTGATGCTGCCGGGCATGGCGAGCGGCTGGCTCTGCGACCAGGTCGGCTACCACCGCTTCTTCCTCTGGGCCCTCATGGCCACCATCCCCATATTCCTCATCGCCTGGCGCATCCCCTTCGCCCATCCGGACACGGAGGAGGGAGCGGCCCAGGCCGTGGAAAAGGAACTGACCGACGAATAAATCACCGATAAACACCGTTAGACATGCTGAAAAATCTTATCATCACCCTCGCCGCCGCCCTCACCGCCGCGACGGCCGCCGCACAGGCCCCGGCCGACTGGGCCAACTTCGGACGTTTCGAAAAGGAGAACGCCGCGCTGGCGGAGCATCCGAAAGTCGTTCTGATGGGCAACTCGATCACCGAAGGGTGGATCGCCAAGCGTCCCGACTTCTTCGCCGAAAACGGCTACGCGAGCCGCGCGATCAGCGGACAGACCACTTCGCAGATGCTCGTGCGCTTCCGCGCCGACGTCGTGGAACTGCATCCGCAGGTCGCGGTGATCTGCGGCGGCACGAACGACCTGGCGCAAAACACGGGCTACATCTCGCTCGAGCACATTCTGGACAACATCCAGTCGATGGCCGAGCTGGCGCGCGCCAACGGCATCCGGCCCGTCCTCTGCTCGGTGCTCCCGGCCGGTGACTTCCCCTGGCGTCCGGGTTTGGAACCGGCGCAGAAGATCGTCCGGCTCAATGCGATGATCCGCGCCTACGCCGAACGGGAGGGCATCCCCTATGTGGATTACCATACGCCGATGGCGGCCGCGGACGGTTCGATGATCGCCGAATACACCTACGACGGCGTGCATCCCACCGAAGCGGGGTATCGGGTGATGGAGCGGATTCTGCCGCCCGTCGTCGAACGGGCGCTCTCCGACAAGTGACAGAACGGGGCTTCGGCCCCGTTTTTTTGGTCAGGTGCGCCAGAAGATTTTGCTCCGCGTGAAGGCCGCCGTGAAGAGCATCATCAACAGGGTGACGATCACCCCGCGCCCGACTCCCATCACGCAGCCGCACTGACCCCACAGCCACGGGAGCGCCACGGCCCGGTCCGCGAAGACGAGCAGCGGCACGACGACGTAACCCGCCGCCGTGTAAGCGATCATGGGGTTCTGCCCGCAAAGGACGAGCAGACCGCCCCGCGAACGGCCCTTTCGGAGCAGGACCGACGTGACCAGCAGCACGTGCGAAGCCATTCCGGCCGTGATGAAAAAGTAGCTCACCGTGGCGGGGTCTTTCTTCACGCCCTCTTCGAGCGATTCGAACGCAAGACCCAGCAGGAGCCAGAAAAATCCGGTCGTGAACAGTCGATAAAGCAGGGATTCGGTCCCGGTGCGGGGCTTGCGCAGCAACATCCACGCCGCCGCGCCCAGCGCGAGCGTCAGCACCAGATTGAGCGTCAGCGTACGGGTGAAAAGCCCCCACATATTGACCGCAAGGAGCAGCGCTGTGAGCCCTGCGGCGGCGATCTGTCCGGAAAGCGCCGGACGCTCCTCCTGCTGCCCGCGCGCCAGCCAGCGGGCGAACAGATCGCCGGCCACGCTTCCCGGCAACACGATGCAGAGGTATTGCAGAAACTCCGTGCGGAAGAGCCACGGCACAGGCGAGAAGTTCCACACCGCCTCGTTCCACGACCCCGGAACCGCCGCGCCCAGCTTCAGGGCGGCAATCAGGGCGACGATGCCCATCCGCAGCCAGAGGTTGCGGCGCGTCAGCCACCAGATCAGCGAACCCGCGACGACCACGTCGGCGAGAATCAGGATGATGATGTCCGACCGCACGACGCTCACCCCGACGCCCAGCCACCGGTACACGCCCATAAGGACCGCGAGGACCGCAATGCCGCCGGCGTTGAGCCACCCGTTCTGCCGCGGGATGAAGCCGGGAATCCGCACGAACATCGCGAAAAAGGCGCCCCAGACCGTCATCGTCACAAGGGCGCTCACGACGGGACGCTGCAACACGGCGTCGAGCGTCCACAGCCCCGTGTTGCCGAGCGCAACGGCGAAAAAGGCGAGCAGCAGGCCCCGTTTGAGGATCGAGACGACGATCCGCCGGGGCGGGTCGCCGCGGTTCAGCCTGCGGCCCAGCGAGAGCGGAAAGGCCGCGCCCATCGAAAAGAGGAAAAAGGGGAAGACGAGGTCCACCCACGTAATTCCCGCCACCGACGCATCGAAGACGAACGACGGCGGCGGCAGCTGCGCGTGGAACAGCCACGCCGGCAGGTCGGGATTCCAGGCGATGTAACCCGAGAGGACCATCCCCACGATGGCAAGTCCCTGCAGGATGTCCACGGCATAGGCACGATTATTCATTCAGGCAGTTTCAGTTCAATAATTTTAACTCCAAACGCCTGTAAAAATAAGAAAAATCAACACCAACACCCACAAAAGCAAAAACTTTTACACTGTTAGTCCCCCAAATAAGGGCATATCTGAAAATTACACACTATTTTCATTGCATGGAATTCCCGGCTAAGAGGGTTTATGTGTGTTTTCCGGCGAGCAAGTGCGGCCTGCACCGGGTTGTTTCCCGGGATGGATTATCCGGCTGAAAGCCGGATATGGGAGTTCCGGCGAGCATGTTTTATGCATCGGAAAGAACGGGGCAAATGGATTGTACGAATGGTACTACCTCCTGCACCAGTTTGTCGTCGAAAGAGGGTACGCCGAGAGGTCGTGT
>ENA-UONQ01001043-UONQ01001043.1-human-gut-metagenome-genome-assembly--contig:-CS26-NODE-1043-length-27060-cov-4.799852_pt1 | contig 27060 bp, 25 predicted proteins | sample MGYA00242460_ERZ724007 | MGnify/ENA metagenome assembly ERZ724007
CACATGGACAGTCCCATGGCCACACTGGAAATCCCCATGCCCGTAAATCCGTCTACAATGGTATACTGGACAGCCAGGGGAATCACACCAAGAGTATAGACCCGGATTGCCCAGACGCTGAGGCGGATATATTCTTCATTCTGCGTAAACAGGCGGACAAAAATCTCCGGAACCAGCTGGGCAATAAGGAACATGGTGGTGGTAAAGCACAGAGCCATTCCTCCGATCCATTTTTCCGCCCTCCAGATCCGATCCGGTCTTTTGGCTCCGTAGTTGTATCCCAGAATCGTCTGGGTTCCGCTGGTAATGCCTCCCAGAGGCATGGTTACAACCAGCATAAAGCTCTGCACAATCGTAGTACAGGTCAAAAGGGTATCCCCCTGTCCGGGACCGCCCAGGCGCTGGATCACCGTATTCAGCGCAATAATCAGAACATTATCCATGGCAATGATAATGAAAGGTGTCATTCCAATCTGGATCACCCGCTTCATTACATTCCAGTCATATCCGCGAAAGGTGATTTTAATGGGAATTCTGTCACTGAACAGAAAACGCAAAGCATAGGTACAGGATGCCACCTGGGAAATCACCGTAGCAATGGCCGCTCCCTTTACCCCCATATCCAGAGCAAAAATAAATACCGGATCCAGGACAATGTTGGTTACTGCACCCAGAATCACCGACTTCATGCCGATTTTTGCAAAACCCTGACAGATAATAAACTGGTTCATGCCGGTTGTCATCAGCGCAAACACCGTACCCATCAGGTAAATGGTAATATACTCCTTTGCATAGCCAAAGGTTCCCTCTCCTGCTCCAAACTTCCACAAAAGAGTTTCCCTCAGCGCCAGAGAAGCCACAGTAAGCACTGCCGACAGCACTGCCAGCATCAGAAAGCAGTTGGCCAGAATCTGACTGGCTGCCCGTTCATTTTTCTCTCCAAGCCGGATGCTCATAAGAGGGGCTCCGCCGACTCCTACGAGAAACGCAAAAGAAGAAACAAGAGTTACAATCGGACCGCAGACCCCGACTCCCGCCAGCGCCGCCTCTCCGATCTCCGGAATATTTCCAATATACATCCGGTCTACAATACTATAAAGAACACTGACAAACTGGGCAAGCATAGACGGAAATGCCAGACGCCATACCAGCCCCTTAATATCATCTGTGTCCAGATTATTTTCCAGCTTCATAGAAAAATTCCGGCTCCTTTCTGCCAGAGCATGCCTTTTTTAATTTCTGGCGGATTGCCAGCTTCATCAGAGACGATACCTTCCGGCTTCCTGACGGACACACATGAATGCATCGCATACAGGCAATACAGCCTGTGGTGTCCACTACTCTGGGATCTGTCCTTGAAATCACCTGCATGGGACATTTTTTCACACAAAGCCCGCAGTCCGTGCAGGAGGATTCTACCTTAATCGGAATCGGCAGAGTTCCATATGCCTTATAGGGGCGGTTTCCCGGAAGCTTCAGCTCCTCTGTCTCATAGCTGGATTTTATGTCTGCCAGCTGCTTTGCCGCTTTCTCTCCGAACCGGCGGATCAGTTTTTTATCCTTCTCGTCCGGTCTTCCCTCCGCATATACGCCTACAATATTGTGCTCTGCCACTGCTGCCGCTGCTGCAAAGGGGCGGAATCCCTGCTCCTTCAGAATATCGGAAAGCTCCAGAAGCGCATCCTCATACGCTCTGTTTCCATATGTCACAACCAGCACTGCCGCTGTTCCATGTCCATGAAGATTCCGGAAACGCTTCTGCGCAATATCAGGAACCCTTCCTCCATATACCGGAACGCCCACAATCACAGCTTCGTCCTCCCGAAACCAGTAATCCGGCCTGTTTTTTACCGCATCCGTTAAATCCAGAGACTGACGGCTCACCGGAAACTGCTCTGCAATCTCCTCCACCACGCCTTTGGTCCGTTCCGTAGGGCTAAAATAAATACTGGTAACCTGTCTGTAATTCATATACCTTATCCTCCTGGTAAATCTTACTTAAAAATGTCCGGCCTCATGTTCTTCATTCAGCCAGTCCACGGCCGCCCAGAGTCCGTCTGCATCAAAAGGAAAATCCCTGCTGTGCTTCTTTTCCTCCGGCGTCACTTCAAAATTAAAAGGCTCCGGCCAGATAACAGCGCGGATCACCGTTTCCATCTCTGTCTCCTCCCTGCCGGCTTCTTCCCCGCTTCCTTCGCCGTTTTCTGAAGGCGTCTGGTTTTTGGGGCGTTCTGCCTTCATCAGCTGATAGCGCATCCCCAGATAGCTGCCTGTAAACCGGCTTTTTTTCAGAAACGGTATGGAAATATCACCATGCAGATCAATCATATCCATCATCCTCTTTCCATCAGATTCTTTCTTTACTATAAGATTTTTAACCGACTTTGTCCATCTTATTTTTCCCTTTTTCACCTTTTTGACTGTTTTTTTCATAATATGTATGTATTTTTCTTGTATTTTTGTATTTTTCCTGCACTTTCTATAGTCTGAAAAAATCAGATATGATAGACTGTATTTACAACAAAACTGAGAGAGGAGTATTCATATGGCATTACATGTTATGGACGAAGCAAACCGCTGCCTGGGCTGCAAGGTTCCTCAGTGTCAAAAGGGCTGCCCCATCGGCACCCCGATTCCGGAAGTTATCCGGCTTTTAAAAAACAATCAGTTAGATGAGGCTGGACGGATTCTTTTTGAAAACAATCCTCTGACCACAGTCTGCAGCCTTGTCTGCAATCATGAAAACCAGTGTGAAGGCCACTGTGTTCTTGGAAAAAAGGGCGCGCCTGTCCATTTTTCCACCATTGAAAGCTATATTTCCACTACCTACGCCAACAAGATGACCAAGGGACCGGCTGTCTCCAACGGCATGAAGGTCGCAATCATCGGTTCCGGTCCCGCCGGCCTGACGATTGCAGTGATTCTGGCCCGGTACGGCTATGACGTTACCATTTTTGAAGGCAAGGACAAGATCGGCGGTGTTCTGCGCTATGGTATTCCTGAGTTCCGTCTTCCCAAGTCTGTCCTTGATGATTTCCAGTACCGTCATATCGAATTAAAAGGAATCAAATTCCGGCCAAACGTTCACATTGGAGGAGCCATTGGAATTGACGATCTTTTCCGCGACGGCTACAAATCCATTTTCATCGGCACCGGTGTCTGGAAGCCCAATGCTCTCCATATTAAAGGAGAAACTCTGGGCAATGTCCATTTCGGAATCAATTACCTGAATAATCCGGACAGCTATCATCTGGGAGAACGCGTCATTGTTATCGGCGCAGGAAATGCCGCCATGGATGTGGCCCGTACAGCCATCCGCAAAGGCGTCCGCTTCCTGACCTGCTTCTCCCTGACTCAAAAGGTTGCCGCAAGCCATCATGAATTCAGCTACGCGCAGCTGGAGGGAGTCGAATTCGAGTACAACAAAGCGCCTGTGGAGATCACGGATGAGGGTGTGATTTTCAAGGATGTAGAGGAGCACGAGGACGGAAGCCTTACCGATGTTCCCGGTTCTGAAAAGCTTTACCCGGCTGACAGCGTGATTATTTCTATCAGCCAGGGTCCCCAGAACCGGATTGTTTCCACTACAACCGGTCTTGCAGCCAACAACCGCGGTCTTCTGGTTGCAGACGAAACAGGCCATACCACCCGCCCCGGTATTTTCGCCTCCGGAGATGTGGTAAACGGTGCAAGAACTGTAGTTGAGGCTGTTGCCCACAGCAAGATTGTCGCAGAATCCATGCACCAGTATATGCAGAGTCTCGTATCAGACAAGGAAGATTAACCCTGAGGCGTTTCTTCTTTATCGCATCACAAAAGACGGCATGAACGCAAAGGTTCATACCGTCTTTTTTCATACTCCGGAAACCGCTTCCCGGGTACCTTCTTCATTTATACCAGCCCGGCAGCCGCAGGCAGTGCCAGGCTTACTGCAGGTACATAAGTCACCAGCAGCAGACCTATCAGAATTGCAACATAATACATCAGCATATAAGGCATTACCTTGGCCAGCGTGGTATTTCCTATCTTAATTGATACAAACAGGGTATTGCCTACCGGCGGGGTAATATTTCCGATACACAGGTTGTAAACCAGAATCAGACCGAACTGAATGGGATCCATGCCAAAGGTCTTTACAATGGGGAGGAACAGAGGCGTAAAGATCAGAATCGCCGGAGTTACATCCATAAAAGTACCTGCAATCAGCAGAATCACATTCATAATCAGCAGAATGATAATCGGATTGTTTGTCAGGCCAAGCAGAGCTGCGGAAATCGCCTGAGGAATCTGGGTAAATGCCATAACCCATCCCATAATGTTGGATACACCAATCAGGAATACGATCATACCGCTCATTTTCGCACTGTCTACTACAATCTTCCAGAAAGATTTCCAGGTAATGTTCCGGTAGAAAATACCAAGAATCAAAGCATATACCACCGCAATAGCAGAACCCTCTGTTGCAGTAAACACACCTGCAATAATACCGCCGATTACAACGATAATCAGAGACAGAGCCGGTATTGCCCGCATGGTTGCTGTAAACAGGTTCTTCCAGTCAAATTTTCCCGGTGTTCCCTTGTAGCCTTTTTTCTTAGCGATAATTACTGCCACAACAATACAGCATACAGTCCAGAGAAGTCCCGGTATGTAACCGGCTAAAAACAGGGCTGCTACTGAGGTTCCTCCGGAAACCAGAGAATAGGTAATCAGCGCATTGGACGGAGGAATCAAAAGTCCGGACGGAGCGGAAGCTCCATTGGTTGCGGCGCATACCGCCTTGTCATATCCCTGCTCATCCTCACCCTCACGAACCATGCTTCCTACTGCTGCCGCTGCTGCAGAAGCAGAACCGGAAATGGCTCCGAACAGAGCATTGGCGCCTACGTTTGTTACTAAAAGAGCTCCTGGAAGCTTTCCTAAAAGAGCAAGAACGAAATCAACCAGACGTTTGGCAATACCGCCCTGATTCATAAGATTTCCAGCCAGAATAAAAAACGGAATTGCCGTAAGGCTGAACTTGCTCATTCCTACAAAGGTTCTCTGTGCAGCTGTAAGAACAGATACATCCATCGGAACGATCTGGAGAATCGCTGCCAGGGACGAAATACCGATTGCGTAGGAAATCGGAACTCCGATGACCAACAGCGCAATCAAAACAGTCAGAATAATTACTAAAGATTGTATTGCCACAGACTACGCCTCCTTTCCCTTCTTCTCTCCGCCGGCATTTTCCTCCTGGTGATGGAGATCAATGGTACCGTTTAGAATTTCCACAATATTAATCACCGTGTAAATAATATTCAGTACACCGCTCAGGGGAAGTACAATATAAAATACGCCAACGGGAACTCCCAGAGAAGAGGTCATCTGTCCCATAGCCAGACTGGTAATCTGAACACCGCCGAAGACCAGAATAACCATGGCGAACAGGCAGCCGACTACCTCTGCAAAAACGGCAAAAAACTTTCGTCCGCCCTCTCCCATCCGATCCACTACAATGGGAATATTCATGTGGCCCCGTTCTCCCACTACGATAGAAGCACCTAAAAGCGCCATCCATCCAAACAGATAAGATACCATCTCCTCAGACCAGGAGGATGGGTTTTTCAGAATATAACGGGTAAATACCTGCCAGCAGGTCAGAGCTACCATTGCCAGGAAGCTGACTCCTGCCAGCACATTTAAAATACGATCCAATATTTTTCTCAGTTGACTCATGGCTCCCTCCTATTCTGCCTCAGACGGATACTTTTCATTATAAACCTGAATTGCGTCATAGATTGGCTGCAGAGACGGGTTTTTCTGAAGCACAGACTGGTGAAGCGGCGTACAGGCTTCCACAAAGGGAACCTGATCCGGATAAATAAATTCCACATGCTGCTCATTGGCCGCCTTGTTCTTTGCTGCCTCTACAGCCTTTACCCACTCTTCCCGCTCTACCTGATTTACCAGAAGATATCCTTCTTCAAATATCGCTTTCTCTTCCTCTGTCAGGCTTTCAATAAAAGCATTATTGCCAATGAGAATATCCGGCACCATCTGGTGCATATCGTAAGAATAATACTTACATACATCTCCGTGTCCGTTATCCGTCAGCGCCATTTCATTATTCTCGGCACCATCGATAATATTGGACTGAAGGGCTGTATACACATCTCCAAATCCCATGGGCGTAGCGGAGCCGCCTAAAAGCCGCATCATCTCAATATTGGTAGGAGACTGCTGAACTCTGATTTTTAATCCCTTTAAATCAGCCGGACTGTGAATCGGCTTGTTCACGGTATAGAAGTTTCTGGTTCCCGCATCCAGCCAGGTTACTGCTGTAAATCCGGCTTTCTGAGTAGATTTGAAAATCGGATCCGTAACCTGAGGATCATCCATAACGTGGTGATAAGCCTCCGCGCTGGCAAACAGATAGGGAAGATTAAAAATCTCATAGTTTTTGCTGAAAGTTTCCAGAATTGCATTGCTGGCAACACAGAAGTCAATGGCGCCTGTCTGAGTCAGCTGCACCATATCGGTCTGGGAGCCTAAAAGTTCACTGGGATATACCTCTACTACATATTTGTCTCCCAGCTTTTCATTCACAAAGGTCTGAAAAGCAGTCAGAGCAATATGAGTCGGGTGGTTGGTGGACTGGTTATGTCCGATTCTGACAATCCGTTTCTGCTCTTCTCCGGCACAGCCTGTCAGCAGGCTTCCCGCAAGTGCCGCTGCACAGAAAACAGCCGTCACCTTTTTAAACCCTTTCATAAATAGAAATCCCTCCTTTTCCTGAAAGTAACTGCATCCCATCTGTTAAAATAAGATAATTTAATCATATCCTCTGCATTCCTTATTGTCAATTATTTTGTCATGATTTCATAATGATTTTCAATAATTGTGTTACAAAATTGTTAATTATGGATATAAGTTGTCTTTTTTTTATCCTTTTCAAGTTTTTGCAAATATTCCATAACCGCCTCCATTTCCGGTGAAACCCATTTTTCCCGGTGGTACAGCAGCTGCTTCCAGATACACACGGAAATCTCCGGCACAGAAAAACGGATCATCCGTCCCGCTCTGACAGATGCCTCTGTTACAAAATCCGGCAGGAAGGAAATCCCCATTCCTGCTTCCACCATACTGCAAATCAGGCTGGTATCCCCGATTTCCAGATATGGCAGCAGCTCCAGAGAATGACTTGCCAGATATTCATCCAGCAGTTTCCTGTAGCTGACATTCTTCTCTGTCAGGATCGCCGGGCAGGAAATCAGCTCTTCTGGCGAAACCCGGCTTCTGGCTGCCAGAGGGTTCTCTGCTGATGCAACAAAATGAACCGACACCTCTTCTTCCGATACCGTTACATAATTTCTGTCATAAATATGATTGTCCAGAGTGTACACCAGATCCACCTCATTCTGATTCAGCAGGCGAAACATTTCCTCCGTTTTTCCTGTGGTCACTGTCAGGGAAATATCCGGATACTGCTGACGAAAGCTGGTGAAATCATGGCGGAACAGCTGTGTACACAAAGAAGCCGCCATGGCAATTCTGATAGTTCCCTTCAGACTTCTGCTCTCTCCCGCCGTCCGTTTCATATCCTCCGCCGCCTGCAGCATCTCGTGAGCCAGCCGCTGGACACTGCGGCCCTTTGCCGTCAGACGTACCGTATGATGAATCCGCTCAAACAGCGGAACCCCAAGCTCCTCCTCCAGCTGCCTGATTTGGAAGGAAACCGTAGACTGTGTGTAGCCCAGCCGTTTCGCCGCCTTTGTAAAGCTGCCCAGCTCTGCCACCTGAATAAAGCTTTCCAGATTTTTCAATTCCATATTCATTCCTGCCTTTTTTATTAATCGAAATTTTCAATAGTAATCAGTCATATAATCAATTTTACAAATATCCATGTTTATTATATACTATTTACTGTGCTTCTTCAATGCGGTAAATTGATTAAGCGTTCCATTGCCGCAGTGTCCCCGGTTTTTAAAGAAAAACCGGTATCAGAAGAACACCTTTTTGTAAGGAAACAGGGGATTTCACTGCAAAAAGAAGCCGGACAGACCGGCATATTACACAGGAGGTTTACACAACTATGATTATCAAACTAATTGAAGCAGTCTATGGTTTTCTGTGGGGCGATCTGATTACCATTCCTCTGCCCGGAGGCGGAAGTCTCGGTCTTTCCCTTCTGGTGCTGCTTCTCATTCCCACAGGAATTTACTTTACAGTACGCACACGCTTTCTTCCTGTCCGCATGTTCCCGGACATGATTCACGCCATGACTGAGAAAAAGGAGCGGGAAGGCAGCGCTATTTCCACCTTCCAGGCACTTGTCGTTTCCACTGCCACCCGAGTGGGCATGGGAAACCTGGTCGGTGTAGTTGCAGCTATTTCAGCCGGAGGCGCTGGCGCTGTGTTCTGGATGTGGCTTACTGCCATCATCGGTTCCTCCACCGCTTTTATTGAAGCAACTCTGGCTCAGCTTTATAAAGAAAAGGATCCTCTTTACGGCGGATACCGGGGCGGTCCGGCATATTACATCCACCATTACATTGAGAAAAAACGGGGCGGCGCTCCCCGCCGCTACAGCATTCTTGCTGTATTATTTGCCCTTTCCGGTCTGATCTGCTGGTGCGGCATCAGCCAGGTAATCAGTAACTCTGTAGCATCCTCCTTCCAGAATGCATTCCACATTCCGCCGATTTACAGCACTGTCATTCTTGTGGTTCTGGCGGCTGTGATTGTCCTTCGGAAAAATGCCACAGTGAAGGTTCTTGATGTTCTGGTTCCCATTATGGCAGCCTGCTACTTTTTAATGACTGTATTTTTAATCATTCTGAACCTGGATCAGCTTCCCGGCGTTTTCTCCCGGATCTTTTCCGAGGCTTTCGGTCTCCGCCAGGTTGCGGCCGGCGGATTCGGCGCAGTTGTTATGAACGGCGTCAAGAGAGGACTGTTTTCCAATGAAGCCGGTTCCGGCTCTGCTCCCTGCGCTGCCGCAGCAGCCAACACCAACCATCCTGCTGCTGTAGGTCTGGTACAGGCTCTGGGAGTTTTCATTGATACGATTATTATCTGCAGCTGCACTGCTTTTATTATCTTACTGGTTCCGGAAGAGGTTACTGCCGGACTGGCCGGTATGGATCTGATGCAGGCAGCCATGAATTACCATGTAGGCGGATTCGGAGTTGTCTTTATTGCAGTCATCCTGTGGCTGTTCAGCTTCTCCACCTTTATCGGCATTCTGTTCTATGCACGAAGCAATGTGGCCTACCTGTTCGGAGATAACTGGTTTTCCCAGACTGCCTATAAGGTACTTGCACTGATCATGCTGTTTATCGGCGGACTGGCTGCCTATACCTTTGTATGGGATCTGGGTGATGTCGGCGTAGGACTGATGACCGTCTTTAACCTGGCTATTCTCTTCCCGCTTTCCGGTGAAGCACTGGCATCTCTTCGTGATTATGAAAATACCTACAAAAAAAAGGGGCTGTAAAGCTCCTTTTTTTGTGTAAGGAAATCACTTCTTCAGACTTCCTCCTCCGGAATTTCCGTCTCTTCCGCTCTTTGTTCCATCTGTGAATCCGCATCTCCAAACTGCTGATACAAAGCCACATGATCATAAATACAGCGCCAGCTGCTTGTGGCATCTGCTGTCACACAGATAAATTCTTTCCCGCTGTGAGATTTGCCGTAGCTGGCTGCACAGCTGCCCGACTGAACCACATATCCTGTCTTGGCGCTGAGTACCTCTCCGCCTGTATCCTTATCCTCAATCCGCCGCAAAAACCAGTTAGAAAGCAGCAGGCCCTCCGGGTGCTCCGTAGTGGGCGAGGTGGTGTAGGTGCGGGCAGAAAGCACCTCCCTGCAGAACGGATTATCAAGAGCCGCTTCCAGAATCATGGCCATATCGTAAACGGTACAGTGATGATTTTCATCGTAAAGACCTGCACAGTTCGTAAAATGAGCCGTGTCCGAAAGCCCCAGCTCTTCCGCCTTCCGGTTCATCTGACTGACAAATTCCTCCATGGAACCTGATGTAAAAACAGCCAGCTCGGCAGCCGCCTCTCCCCCTGAAGGAAGAATCGTTCCGTAAAACAGATCTCTTACTGTAACAGTCTCTCCTGCCTCAAATCCTGCGTTGCTGCACTCATTGACAAAGCTGTATTCTGTTGCCTCTTTAGAAACTGTCACAGCCTCGTCCAGCCGCTCTTCTCCCAGCGCCTCTGCCGCTGTCAGAATGGTCAGAATCTTTGTCATAGAAGCCGGATTTATCACTGCAAAGGAATTGCGCTCTGCCAGAACGGTATCTGTTTCCAGATCAATAAAAATACCGTAATTGCTGAACACCTCTCCATTCATGGTCTTTGTTTCCGCTGTAGTTTTCGCAGAATACTGTTTCTTTTCTGCTGCAGGTTCCGCTGCTGGCTCTGTTACCGGCTCTGTTTCCGGCTCTGTCATCAGCTCTTCTGCCAGTGTCTGTCCCTCCTCATTCATCTGGCCGGAGACCGCGGATGTTTCCTGGGATTTTCGTTCTTTTCCTCTTCCAATCAGGCCTGCAATTCCCACACCGGCAACTAATATCACCGCTGCACCGGCGCCCAGAAGCGAATATACCCGAATTCTTCTTTTCCTTCTTTTTTCCTGTCTGATCCGCATCATCTGCCTGCGGCGGCGGGCCAGTTCTTCCTCCTGTCCGTCTCTTTTCTCCGGTAATTTTCCCTCTCTGAGTCCCCTGTTCTGCCTGTCCATTCTGTCCCTTTGCTTCCCTTCTGATTCAAATTTTATAATGAAATGCTCCTGTTTTTATTTACAGGATGTCATTTTCCCTTGTGAAATGAAAAATACTGCACAGGTCTTTTCCCATGCAGTATTTCTCCGGAGTTTTTATACAAAACAATCCTTTATCACTTTACACGGTATACATAGTGCTCCTTGCGTGGAGCTGCCTCCTTCAGGGGAGCTGCCTTATATCCGAGAACACAGTTTCCGATTCCCTCATAATCTCCCTCAATCCCCTGCTCCTTCAAAAATTCCTTCCACTCCGGGCGCTCAAAGGTTTCTTTCGCTCTGTGAATCCAGCAGCTGTCCACGCCAAGGGCATGAGCTGCCAGCATCAGATTTCCCATAACAAGGCTTCCATCATACACATGAGTCGGACGGCATTTCTCTGCCAGCACTACCAGAACAACCGGTGCGCCGTAAAAGGGATCCGAATCTACTCCCATGATTTCCGCATTCACCTCAGACAGCTTCCTTCGCACCTCCGGATTCGTAACGGCCAGTATAACCGGTGACTGCTTTCCCATGCCTGTTGCAGCGTAGGTTCCTGCCTTTATAATCTCTTCCAGTATATCCTCTGGAATCATATCCGGCTTATAACCGCGGCAGCTTCTTCTGGTGATCATATTTTCTATGACAGTATTCATAAAACAGCTCTCCTCTCTACCTGCATTCTTTGATTCTATCCACTTTATCTTAATCGCTTTTCTCTTAAAAATCAATCTCTTCTTTCATTTTATCCAGCGCCCGGTACAGAGCCGCCACATGTACCGCCTGAATAAATTCCCCCGCTCTCAGCCCTTCCAGAACCTGCTCTCTGGTCATCTCAAACACCTCCAGCGCCTCGGTTTCATCCAGTCTCTGCTTTCCCGCAGGCCTTGCATTTCTTGCCAGATAACACCAGGCATAATTGCTGGCTGTCGCCGCATTCGGCGCTATTTTACAGAGAAATTCCATGGACTCTGCCTCATATCCCGTCTCCTCCCGAAGCTCTCTTTCAGCTGCCTCCTCCGGTTTTTCTCCCGGCTCAATGGCCCCTGCCGGAGGCTCTGTCATAACCATCTCTGCGCCGGGACGGTACAGACGCTCCATCAGAAAATTGCCTGATTCTGTCACAGCCACAATCACCGTAAAATCATTGGGACAGGTGACATAATAGGGCTCAATGGCGGTTCCGTCTGCCAGCTGATAGGAGCGGGACTCCAGGTGAAGCCATCTCTCATCATACAGTATCTGCTTTTTCTTCAGTCTCCATACAAGCCGTTCTTCCTGTCTGGAATCATCCTTCATATTCTTCTCCTTTTCTCACATCAATCTCTTTCTGAAAATATACCATATCCTTCAGCTGCTTTCCACATTCAAAAATAGGATGATCGTAATTTCTGATAAAAAAATCAGGTATTACATGGGCTCTGTGAAACCCGCAGGCCTCATAAAATAGTACCGTCGCGGGAACATCTCCTGTTCCCGCCTGGAGAATACGGAAAGAGCCCGCATATGTCTGTTCCAGAAAATCAATCATCCTCCTTCCCCATCCCTGATGCTGATATTCCGGTGCCACAGCGATGTTTTTCAGCTCCAGGATTTCTTCTGATTCTGCAGTCACCACACAGACTCCCGCAGCCTTTCCCTCCTCCTGCAAAACATACATATCTCCCTTTTCCAGGTACCTGTCAATCATGCTTTCCTGTTCATCTCCCAGAAGCAGCAGCTCCAGATACCGCTTTTTGTCCCTGTCTGTCTTTATAATTTTCACACGTTTTCCCCCCTTTTCCTGAAATTATTGACGGTATGAGAAAAAAGCCCCCAGTGTATTTTTTTCACAGAACGTAATTTACTGTGAAATAAAAAGTGCGTGTCCTGCAGCCCCGGATACCGGGACGCAGAACACGCAGCAATAGCTTCGCAATTAAGCTTTTGAATTTTCTCTCTTTTTGATAACCGGGAGAATCAATCCCAGAGCAGTCAGTACGAAAGGAGTAATAACGTTCAGCGCAGTTGAGAACATATCTCCCTTTACATACATACCCATGATACAGCAGACTGCAGTAACAAAGAAGCACCAGATACCGGCAGTTAATGCCAGTCCCTGACTCTTTACAAAACGATATTCCGGATGGAAACGTTCTGCTGCCTTTCTCAGGGCAATATACGCTGCAAATACCCACAGATAACGCAGCGGCATGGTTACAGAGTTCAGCTTGTTCAGCTGTGCCAGAACAGATGCTGCGCCCGGAACCACAGACTGAATCAGGATAATACTTCCTGACAGTATAGCTACCATACGGATACCGTTGCTGTAGGCGCCGTATTTATTTTTCTTCAGCAGCTTAGAAGGAATAAACTGTTCTGCATCCTCGTTGTCCAGCAGCATCCGAAGCGGTGCATCAATACTCAGAACCAGAGTAGAGAACTGACCGATCGCATTACATGCCGCATAGATAATCATCAGCAGATTTCCTACATGATAGTACTCGCCGAGCTTCTGGAATGCCAGATAAGAACCGTTGGAAACATAATGGTTAAAGCTTTCTGTGCTCTCATTGATCACAAGCGGATCAAACATCATGCCCATTGCAATGGTTCCGAGAATTGCGCAGACCATAACCATAACAGCCAGCGCAATCATGCCCTTGGGGAAGCCCTTGGACGGATCCTTTACTTTATTTACATAAGGAGAAATCTTCTCACATCCGCCTACGGCAAATACCAGAATAGACAGAGAAGTAAAGTATCCCAGATTAAACTGCGGAATCAGATTTTTCATGGAGAAATCCATGGAAATATAACCGCCGTTCGGATTAATCACCGGAGCTGCAAACATCATTAAGATGTACAGGATTGACATTACAAACATACTGGTTCCGGCAATGGTTGCCAGCTTTTTCAGCGGGTTTAAGCCGCGGCTTGCAACCCAGCAGACGAACAGCAGAACAGCCAGAGTAGCCAGCTGTACCCAGATAGTCGGGAATTTGTCGTAGGTGGTTCCATTCTGGAAAACCATCCAGCTGAGAGCCTTCAATCCGCCGCTTCCCTTACTTGCAATATAAGTTACGTGGCATGCCCAATAGGTCCAGCCTGCATAATATGCAAATTTGGGATTGATGGTTTCATGAATCCAGGAGCTGACACCGCCGCCGGAGTGCTTAAATGCAGACCCGAGCTCACCTACCATAAGCGCATAGGGAACAAAGTAGAGGGCAAACATCAGAATCCAGCTGAAAATAACCTGGATGCCATTAAAATACACGAAGCCGTTCAGTACATTACCAAAGCCCCATACGGTAGAGAACGCCATAAAGGCCAGGGTGTACCAAGTCATTTTTTTTGAATTGTCCATTCACTTACCTTCCTTTTCTTTTGATCATTCAGCAACCTATCCATTATAACATATATTTTTCTTTTTTAAAGGGACAATTCAAAAATAAATTTTTCCAGTTTTTTTTAGAGCTTTTTTTCAAGTTTACAGCTTGTGAACGTACAGGGCGCGGATTGCATTGAGAACAGCCAGAATCATAACTCCCACATCGGCAAAAATAGCAAACCACATATTGGCTGCGCCCACTGCTCCCAGAGCAAGACATCCAAATTTAATCACAAGAGCAAATACAATATTCTGGTATACGATTCCCAGACATTTACGGGAAATCCGGATCGCCTTTGCAATCTGCATGGGATCATCATCCATTAAAACAACATCTGCCGCCTCAATGGCCGCATCAGATCCCATGGCGCCCATGGCGATTCCAATGTCTGCTCTGGAAAGCACCGGGGCATCGTTGATGCCATCGCCCACAAAGGCAAGTCTTGCTCTATCCGGCTTTTCCTCCAAAAGCTTTTCTACCCTGGAAACCTTGTCATCCGGCAGAAGTCCGCTGTAAACCTCATCAATTCCCAGCTGGGATGCCACCTGCTCTGCCACCTGTTTCCTGTCTCCGGTCAGCATAACGGTTCTGGAAACTCCGGACGCCTTCAAACGGGAAATCGCTTCCTTTGCATGAGGCTTTACCACATCAGAGATCACAATATGACCTGCATATTCTCCGTCCAGAGCCATATGGATAATCGTTCCCGCACAGTGACATTCCCTGTACTCTACCCCCATGCTTTTCATCAGACGGTCATTTCCCGCAGCAACACGGATCCCGTCTACTGTTGCCAGAATTCCCTGTCCGCTGATTTCCTGAATATCTGTTACACGGCTTCGATCCAGCGGAATTTTGCAGGCTCTCTGAAGACTCTTGCTGATCGGATGAGAGGATGCGCATTCTGCCAGAGCTGCATACTGAAGCAGATGCTCTTCCTCCAGCTTATTGTGGTGAACACCTGTCACCTGGAAAACACCTTCTGTCAGAGTTCCCGTCTTATCAAACACCACATATTTTGTCTTTGACAAGGTTTCCAGATAGTTGGAGCCTTTGATTAAAATACCTTCCCTGCCGGCCCCTCCAAGTCCTGCAAAAAAGCTTAAAGGAATGCTGATAACAAGAGCGCAGGGACAGCTGATAACCAGGAAGGTAAGCGCCCGGTATACCCACACATTCCACTGGGGAGAAGCGGCAAAAAATACCATATTGATAACCGGCGGAATCAATGCCAGAGCCAGGGCTCCGCAGCAGACTGCCGGTGTATACACTCTTGCAAACCGGGAAATAAATGCTTCGGATTTTGACTTTCTGGAGCTGGAATTTTCTACAAGCTCCAGGATCTTGGATACGGTTGATTCTCCGAATTCCTTTGTTGTCTGAATCTTCAGAACACCGGTCATATTGATGCAGCCGCTGATTACCTCATCTCCCTCTTTTGCATCTCTGGGAAGACTTTCACCTGTCAGCGCACTGGTATTTAAAGAAGAAGCCCCCTCCAGCACAATGCCGTCAATGGGGATTTTCTCCCCCGGCTGAACAATAATTACCGTTCCCTTCTCCACCTCATCCGGATCCACCTGAACCAGGGCTCCGTCCTGCTCGATATTGGCATAATCCGGCCGGATATCCATGAGAGCGCTGATATTTTTTCTGCTCTTACCTACTGCATAGCTCTGAAACAGCTCTCCAACCTGGTAAAACAGCATCACGGCAATTGCCTCATTATAGTCTCCGCTTCTGTCATAAACAGCCAGAACAAAGGCGCCTATGGTGGCTACTGCCATAAGAAAATTCTCGTCAAATACACGGCGGTTTCTGATTCCTTTTCCAGCCTTTTTCAGGATGTCACAGCCGATTACCAGATAGGCTGCAAGGAAGAGCAGAAGACGCAGAATTCCCGTAACCGGAATCAGATTCCACACAAGAACCATTCCTGCTGAAATGAGAATACGGTATAACATTTTTTTCTGCTTTTTCGTCATAATCTTTCCCTCTTTTTTCTGATATTTTTCAGTTAACAATTAAGCACTTGTTTAATTCATACATTTGCAGTATAATAGGAACCAGAACGGAAGTCAAGGCTTCCCGGCCATACACTTCCAATCGGGAGAAAACCATTTCCAAATGGGTGAATATGAATGAATATGAAGAGGAAGGAGATGTAGCCATGCCTGCATCAGCACTGCCCCACCAGCACGAAAGTGCAGCAGAACTGGATTACCTGGAAAGCCAGCTTTCCAGAATCGATGATTTTCAGATTGTTGCAGAAGTTTTTAAGCAACTGGGCGACACCAGCCGTGTTCGTATTTTCTGGCTGCTGTGCCACTGTGAAGAATGTGTTATCAATATTTCTGCCATGATGAATATGTCAAGCCCTGCCGTGTCCCATCACCTGCGCCCTCTGAAAAACCGTGGTCTGATTGTCAGCCGGAGAGTCGGAAAAGAGGTCTACTATAAAGCCGCTGACACCCAGCAGAGCCAGCTGCTCCACCACATGATTGAGCAGGTTATGGAAATCACCTGCCCGCAGTAAAAGGAGGCGGATAACATCATGAACCACAGATTTCTCCAGCTTGAAGAAAAGCTGACCAGCCTCCGCAACGGCAGCCGTCTGGAGTCCCATCTCCTCTATCCGGGAATGGAGCTGTTTTTCCTGACGCTCCGCGGCGATACCCTGTCTCTCTGCCACGAGGCTCTGGATCACGTTCTGGAAATCAGCTACTGCCGTCAGGGACGTCTTGGATGGGAAATGGAAGGCGGAAATCACGTTTATCTTGGTCAGGGCGACTATGCTGTCCAGACTATGAAAACCTGCGCCAACTCGCTTCTCACCCTTCCCAACGGATATTATGAGGGACTGATTCTCTGCGTGGATCTGGATATTCTGACTGCCAGTCCCCCTTATCCCCTGGCTGAATCCGGGATTACCGGAGACCTGCTTTATGAAAAATTCTGCAGGGAAAACGGGTTTGTTTCTCTGGCGGGAAACAGCAAAACAGACGCTGTATTTTCTTCCTTTTACGATCTTCCAAAGGAACTGGAAACCGTCTTCTGGAAGCTGAAAGCCCAGGAGCTTCTCCTTCAGCTTTCCCGGATACCGTGCTCCTCAAAGGAACAGCTTTCCCAGTACCAGTCCCGCCAGGTTGAACTGATCCGTACAATCCACGATCAGCTGATCAGCCATCTGGATCAGAGAATCACCATCGAGGATCTGGCCCGCCGGTATCTTCTGAATCCAACCACCCTGAAAACACTTTTTAAAGCAGTTTACGGCAATTCCATTGCTTCCCATATTAAGGAGCACCGGATGGAAGCAGCCGCATCCATGCTGCTGCAGACAGATTGGAGTATTGCAGAGATTGCACACTCCGTAGGCTATGAAAATCAAAGTAAGTTTGCCACTGCATTTAAGGAATTTTACCAGGTTCTTCCTACCGAATACCGGAAGTTTGCAGGAATCAGCCCGCAGCCGCCCTGCCACTCCTGTATTCTCAGCAAAAATCCCTATAAAACCCGTAAAGAGAAGCCATGAAAAGTCTATTCCAGACTCTTCATGGCTTCTCTTGCATGTTCCGCAAATAAAAGTCTTATTTTCTCCAGTTCTCCCAGCCCCTTGAGCAGGCAGAGAACCTGATATCCTTCCCTGGAAAACACACTCTTCCAGCTGTCCTCTTCGTCGCCGGCCATGTCATTATTTGCATGATCGCCTGCAACCAGCATAAAGGGAGCCAGAACCACCCTGGTGTAATTTCCCGCTTTAACCGCTTTTGCCACATCCTCCACTCCGGGTTCCGCCTCCACAGTCCCGATATAATAGTGGTGGAATCCGGCTTTTCTCAGCTTTTCCTGTATTTTTTCATAGACCTGATTCGCCTGATCCTCCGTGCCGTGCCCCATCAGGCATACCGCTGTTTTTCCGTCATCATAAGGCGCCAGTTCCTCTGTAACTGCTTCTATGACAGCCTGAAAATCCCGCTCCGATGCTAAAAGCGGCTCTCCCAGGGCGATTTCCTCAAAAGCAGCCATATGGGCCTTTGTCTGTTCCGCCAGCTTCTGATATTCCAATCCGTGCATCAGATGCGTAGGCTGAATAATCAGCCTTCTGACCCCGTTTTCTTCTGCCCTTTTCAGCGCCCGCTCCGTATCGTCAATCAAAAGTCCGTCCCGTTTGTTTAACCGCTCAATAATCCTTCTGCTGGTAAATCCGCGGCGCACCGCATATTCCGGAAATTCTTTTTCCAGAGTTTCCTCTACCGCACCTATCGTAAGGCGCCGGCTTTCATAATAGCTGGTGCCGAAGCTCACCACAAGAAGCTCTTTTTCACCAATTCCGTTTTCATTTCTGGAAGATTCCATTGCTGTCTCCTGTATTTTTATTTTTCCTGCCGCAGTTCTCAGCTGCAGTGTCCTTTACAGCGGCTGCAGTCACCGCCGCAGGAAAGAGATTTTCCGTTCTTTTTATCCCGTACCAGTTTTCTCACAGCGAGAACAGCCAGTCCCGCCACCGCTGCGCCAACAATCAGAGTCGCCATCATTTTTCCTCCTTTTCCTTCTGCTTTTTCAGATTATGGCAATTATATGTGATTTTACCTGTATTTGCAAGTCCCTTCTGTCAGGCCGCCACGGTAAGCTGCCCCACCGTTCTTCCCTCTTTCCAGAGACGTCCATAAATGTCCTTGCATTTTCTGTATTTTTCAAATATCCGTACAGCCGAGCCTGCGTCCGTATACACCTTCCACAATCCCCTGCACTTGTAATTCTTCCCTCCGTTTACCATAAAACCAACCACATCACCCAGAGGGTACCCCAGAAACAGACCGATTTCATGGGGAAAATCCTCCTGGGTTTCCAGTCTGTTTCTCAGCTGGCCAAGAGCATGAACCGGATCCGTCTCCCGGTATCCGCACTGTCTGAGAAATTCTGCCGCTCCCGGCTGTCTCATGTCCCTTGCCAGGCTGGAAAAACGGCAGACATAAATCAAGGCCAAATTGCCTCGAATCCGCATCACCGAAAGAAAGATTCCTTTTTCCGCCAGCTGACGATTCCAGTCATCCACACTTTCCCAAAGTGTATTTTCATTCTCTAAAGAACAGGTAAACATATTTGCAGTCTTAATAGAAGCCAGTGTCGGTGAGCAGTACTCAATTAATTGTCTTTCCAGCATTTTGTTTTATCCCCTTCCTGTCTGATTGTATCCTGTATATAAGTTAGTTTATTCTAACCCCTTCTTTTGTTAGTATATCCTAACTATATAGCATCTGTCAAGAAAAAATTATCAAAACAGGATCGCAGATTCTTTTCTCTGAAAGAAAAAAGCTGCCAGACAGCCTGCGCCCACCGGCAGTTTCTGTCTGGCAGCCCTTGAGTCTGCCCTTACTCCCGGCAGCTGAGCACATCCTGATAAAACAAATCCATCTCTTCCTTTGTATCAAACAACGCCACAAACATCTGATTTCCCATAGCTCCGGCCAGCACCTCCGGGATTCTCTGGTTCATCTTCAGCCGGTTCCCGTATTTTTCTGCCACCTGGCTGTCATTGAGCAGGAAATTTTTTCCATCCCGGCGCCCGGCATAAGCGCAGTAGGCATGAGGTCCCGATTCAATCTCCGTTTTGTCAAAAGCCACCATGTCTGCCCATATTTTATAAACATTGGTGCTGTGGGCAAAATCAATCATATCCGGAGTAAATCCGCCGCAGGGACGCATATTCACTTCCAGGGCAATAATACTGCCCTTCGTTCCCAGTCCCTTCTGATCCTTCAGCAGACGGAAAAATTCAAAATGCACAAAACGGCTTTTCACCCCAAAGCTTTTGACAGTAGCCCGGCCCGCCTGACGGGTATCACTGGGAAGCTCCTTTAAAATATAATAAATGGAATTATCCTGGTTGTTGACAATGTCCATAATCGACATCGGAGTCACATTTCCTGTCTCAAACAAAGGTTCCCCGCGGGAATCAATAATGGCATCGTAGGAGTTTACTTCCGCATACACAAATTCTTCCATGATGTAAGAGATACCCGGCGTTTTCTTTTCCAGGAAATCATCCAGTTCTTCATCAGAAGACAGTTTGTAGGTCTGGGAAGCGCCTACCCCGTTGTCCGGCTTTACCACAACCGGATATCCCACCTTCTGAATAAATTCCAGGCAGCCCTCCCGATCCTCTACCAGATAGTAGCGGGCTGTAGAAATTCCCACATTCCGGTAATACTCCTTCATTTTTGATTTGTACTTGATCCGGGGAATATCCTCCTCCTGAAAACCGCTGGTAATATGGAAGGCCGTTCTCAGTCTGGCATCCCGCTCCAGCCAGTATTCATTATTTGACTCCAGCCAGTCAATGGGGCCGTACTTGAAAATCAAAAATGCCACCCCGCGATAAACCTCGTCGTAATTCTCCAGATTGCTTACCTTGTAGTATTCATGAAGATTTTCCTTCAATTCCGGATTCAGCTCCTCATAAGGCTGATCTCCGATTCCCAGCACATTCATACCGTTTTTTTTCAGTTCCCGGCAGAACTGCCAGTAATTGGTCGGAAAATTCGGTGAAATAAATACCACATTTTTCATAACATTCTCCTCCTCGCCTTTTATCCATACTCCCTCAGTTCATCTGCTCTCCTAACCTAAAAGCCAGGGAACAAAGTATGCTGTCTGCTTATGCCACCAGGGCCAGTCATGAGAACAGTCGTATCCCCAGTAATCCACCCAGGCATCAATGTGCTTCCATTTTAAAATGGCATCCAGCTTTCTGGTGGAATCCGGAATCTCCCACGGCCCCTGTCCCACGCAGATAACCGCCTTTTTCCTGTTGTAAAGGTCAATAAACGGGTGATCTTCCGGCATATTGGACAGATAGTGAACAGGAGAATTCCGGTATACCACCTCATCCATATAGGAGCCAAACCCGAACTCCGCTGAATACACACCGCTGAGAGCCATCAGCCGGTCAAACAGATCCGGTCTTCTGAAATACAGGTTCGCTGCATGGGTGGCTCCCAGGCTGCAGCCTGCTGCCATAATTCCAGGATAACCGCTCCAGCCGTTTTTCTCATTTGCCATGCTTCTCATAAAAGGAACCATCTCATCCGTAATATAAGCAAGCCACTGTTCATAACGGCGTATCCGCCAGTAAGGGTCCCCGTTCTGGTTGGACCAGGTCTCCTGATCCAGAGTATCAATGGAAAAAATCATCACCTGTCCGGAATCAATCCAGGGCGCCCATGTATCTGTCATATGAAAGTTCTCAAAATCATAGAACCTGCCGTCCTGACAGGGAATAAAAAGCACCGGCCGGCCCTTATATCCGTATACCTTGCATTCCATATCCCGTCCCAGAACAGGGCTGTACATTTTGTAATAATTCATTTCCATAGGTATCCTCCCTTCTGCTACTCCAGTCCGTACATCAGCGCCGGAATCAGAAAGGGCAGCTGGCGCTCCCAGCATGCCTCGCAGTGAGTTCCACCCGGCACAATCCTCCTTGTCATCATCACTTCCCTGCTCTCCAAAATATTGGCCAGCTTAGAAAGCTGTCCGGCAACCTTCGGACGCTGCCTTCCCTCCTCAGAGCCGTAATCCGTATAAATAACCGTGTCCTTTCCCAGTCTGGCCTCCCTCGCCAGTTTAGAAAGCTTTCCAGGCGCCACCCACACAGAGGGCGACAGGGCGCCTGCTCTGGAAAAAACATGATTAAACTCCAGGACTCCGTAAAGGCTCATCAGTCCGCCCATAGAGCTGCCTGCCAGAAAGGTATGCTCCCGATCCGGCAGAGTACGGTACTGTCTGTCAATCTCTGATTTAAAATCAGAAATCAGCCACTCCATCGTTTCCCGCCCCAGCCCTCGAAACCGCCCGAGCTGAGGATCTGCAAAATCATAAGGCGAATACTCAGAAAGCCGTCCGTTATCCGGGCTGTGACTGCACTCCACTGCCGCTACAATCAGCTGAGTCTGACTTTTATCCAGATACTCCTTCATCCCCCAGCTTTTTCCATAGGTGGCGTCCTGATCAAAAAAAACATTATGCCCGTCAAACATATACAGCACCGGATATCTCCGGCCGTCATCCCATCCATAGGATTCCGGAAGATACACATACGCGCTGCGCAGCCTCTCTCCCGCAAGCTCTGGAAGCTCAACCTGCCATTTTATAACCATGATGTCTCTTCCCTTTTCTCTTTATCGTTTCCGGTTTTCTGCCTTTTACCGTTTCTTCAGTTTACCATATTACAGTGTAAAACACAATTATTTTTCCAGCTCATAGTAAAAAATATACTGCTGCATCACTCCCTGGATCCCCCGGTATCTGCGGTTTGGAAACCCTCTTTTATAATGGATATCCAGCACCTGGCGGATATGGGTGTCCACCGGAAAGGCCTGCAGCTGGTGAAGGGAAAACAGACAGATACAATCCGCCACCTTCTCCCCGACTCCGAATAAAGTCATCAGACAGGGCTTTGCCTGAGAATAGGGCATGGCTTTCACTGCCTCCAGATCAAAATCCCCCGAGGCAATTCTTTTCGCAGTCCGCACCACATATTTGCTCCTGTATCCCAGATTACACTCCATCAGGGCATTTTCATCCAGCCCTGCCAGAGCCTGAGGCTCCGGGAATCCGTAATAGACAACGCCGTTTTCATCTTCACACCGCTGTCCGTATTTTTCGCAGATATTTTCTACACAACGGCGAATCCGTGTAATATTGTTCTGCTGGGAAATCAAAAAGGTTACGATCATTTCCCACAGGTCCTGGCGGAGAATCCGGACTCCCCATCCGGCCGCTGCCGCCTGAACCAGATACTGATCTCTGGGATTGATTCGCTCCAGATACCGGCTGTAATCCGTATCCAGATCAAAATAATTCTTCCAAAAACTGTCAAACGCTTCCTGCGTACAGTCAAATATACACCGCTCCCCGTCCTGTCTCACTTCCAGACGCCGGTTACCGGCAATCACCTCAAAAACGCCGTCCCTGCATTCCCTCATGCGGAAGCACTGACCGGAACGGCAAATCTGAGAAAAGGACAGGTGGGAAATCCTTTGTTCTACCATAGCGCCTGCTCTCCCTCTTGGTTTCTTTTTAGAAATTTTTCATTGGTTTTACTCCACATTTTCCTCCGCATATCGTGCCAAGGCCATCTCTACTGCGCCATCAACAGCCTCCTTCTGCGGAAGACAGATCCTGGCATTGGGAAAATCTCCTGAAATTTCTTTTTTCAGTTCTTCAAGAATCAGGGGAGATTTTAAAACACAGCTGCCCCATAATCCCAGCTTAAAATCCGGCTCTGTCTCTTTCAGATCCAGAGCATAGCCAATATCACGAATCAGAGCTGCCAGATGATGGGCTGCTTGTGTGAGAATTTCTATTGCATAAGGATCTCCTTCCCCTGCTGCCTCATTAACCAGTTTTCCCAGCTGAGGAAGTCCCGCCGGATTGATTCCGCTCTCCAGTGACAGTCGGATTAAATCCTCTCTTTCCTGAATTCCAAGCAGTTCGCAGATTTTTTCTGTCATTGCAGTTTTTTCTACTGCCTCATCCAGCCATCTTCCCACGTGACGCAAGGCCATTTTCGTTACCCAGGTGCCGGAGCCTTCGTCTCCTAAAACAGCTAACGGCCATCCGCCTGCACGGGCGCTTTTTCCATTTTTATTTTTTCCTGTAACAATTGACCCTGTTCCGGAGATCAGAAGAACTCCCTCTCCTCCAGTCACTGTGTAGTGAGCCAGTTCTGCATCATTCATTAACACCACAGGGCAGGTGCTGCCGCCAATTCCGGTGTATATTTCCATCAGACGTCTGTGATCTTCTCTGCTGTCAATTCCTGTTGTACCGCAGACCAGCATACATAAATTTTCTATGCTTCCGCCGAATTGTCTCAGACAATCAGCCATGCTGCTTTCTATCCTCAGCTTCATTTCCTCAGAATTCAGATAATGATGATTTGCTGGCTCTCCCTCTGTGTATCCAAGACATTTTCCAGATAAATCGCAGGCTTTAATACGATAATGAGTGCCGCCGCTATCTACCCCCATAACAAATTTTTTATATTTATGTTCTGTCATGTTTCTTTCCTCCTGATTTAGAAATTTTATATAGAATCATTTCCCTGAATACTTTTTATTAACTGCTGTTTTGACACTTTTTATAAATTGTGTTAAAATTATTTATGTAGCTATACAATTTAAGTTTATCATAAATTCGGGAGATCGTCATGAAACATTTATCTTTTTTCCTGCGCAGTTTCAAAATGAAGCTTTTCATATCACTGCTGGCTGTTGGCCTTCTTCCACTGACTGCTATTTCTGTATTCTACCAGTCTATTCTGGACAACCGCATTACTAAAGACATTGAATCTGCCAGTATTGACCGTCTTCGATACATCAGTTTTAACCTACAGCAGCAAATGGAGATTTCTGATCAATTACTGGGATGGATTACCTACAACCGACATCTCCAGAATATTCTGACTGAAAACTATTCCAAAATCTATGAAAAACAGCTGGATATTATCCAGTTTAGCTCCTATGCCATGGAGTATGCTGTCAATGCCAATATAGAAAGCAATATTTTTAAAATCCTCATTTTGGAAGATGACGGAGGTTCTTTCCAAATCGGGAACGGTATGTCTCTTATGGATGAGCCAGCTATTCGAGAGGCAAAGTGGCCGGAAATCTATGAGCATTGCAGACCGGATCAGCTTACCCTCAGCAAGGATATTTATATTAAAGATACCTACATTTTCCCAGTCAGCAGCCGAATTTACAACGATCTAACCGGAACCCCCATTGGCTGGTGTCTGATTGCTTTCCGCAGTGACATGTATTCCCGGAATCTGATTCATAGTTCCAGCAATCAGAATATTTATCTTGTCAATTCGGAAGGCCAATGTATCGGACATACAGAAAATGAACTGATTGGAACCAATATGTCAGAAGACAGCATTGTCCAAAAAATATTAAATACTTCTGATTCTCTCGGTCACATTACAGCTTCCCGTTCCGGTATCCCTGTCATTGTACACTACTACCGCGTTCCGGACAGCCATATAATTGAAATACAGGAAACTCCGCTGAATTCCTTTTTGAAGGAAAAGGAAGATATTTTTCAACTTTCTGCTGCATTAATGATATTTTCTGCTGCACTGATTTTCTGTATTACCATTTATCTCCGCAATGTTTTAACACGCCCCATTAACACCATCAACCATTATATTAAAAATGTTTCCAAAGGTGATTTTAAAGGATCTCTTATTTTGAAAAGCGATGATGAATTCCAAAGCATTGCTGACTCCATTAATAACATGGAGCGAGAGATTCTAGAGCTAATGAAAAAGCAGAAACAAGAGGCCGAAATCAAAAAAGAGCTGGAATTTCGTGTTCTCCAAAACCAAATCAATCCCCACTTTCTGTATAATACCCTGAATACCATTAAATGGATGGCTTCTCTTCAGCATGCAGACACAATCCGTGATATGACTGCTGCCCTGGGCCGTCTCCTTCAAAATATTTCCAAGGGTTCTGACAAAATATCCATTTATGAAGAAATGTCTCTTCTGGATGACTATGTGCTGATTCAGGACATACGGTATAATGGCCGAATTAAAGTTACCTATCACATCGGTGATCCGACAATCACCCAGGCGCCTATTCTGAAATTTCTCCTGCAGCCTATTGTGGAAAATGCAATTTTTCATGGAATTGAGCCAAAGGGCGAGGAGGCCGGAACCATTGACATTTCCCTGAGCCAGAAATCTGGAAATATCCACATACACATTACAGACAATGGAATCGGAATGACCCAGGAACAGATTTATCTGCTTTTGCATCCGCTTGAAAATCAGCAGAACAAACGGGGCCTGAACGGTATTGGAATCCACAATATTAACCAGCGAATTAAAATGACTTATGGTCAGAACTACGGAATCACCATCACCAGTGAGCCTGGAAGCTATACTGATGTTTTGATCTGCATTCCATATGAAAGGAGTTCTTCTCTATGACAAGTATCTTAATTGTAGATGATGAAGCCCTGATACGCCGCGGACTGGAAAGTATGATTCCATGGGAGCGCCTGGACTGCTTCCTGGTCGATCAGGCCTCTAATGGAGAGGACGGGCTCGAAAAAATCAGAATGCATCATCCTGACATTGTATTTACTGATATCAAAATGCCAAAAATGAATGGTCTGCAGATGATAGAGGAAGCCGTTCGGGCTCCCGAACACCCTGTTTTTATTATACTGAGCGGATATAATGACTTCGAACTGGTTCGTTCTGCCATGCGGCTCGGTGCTATCGATTATCTGATGAAACTGAATCTGGAAGAAAACGAACTGGTTTCTTTAATCCAGTCTGCCCAGTCTATGCTGCGTAAGCGCCCGGAATATCACGCTGCTCCATCTCCGGCAGAAGATTTCAAAAAAGGATTTATCCGGGAACTGATCCAGAAAAATCCAGACAAAAGTATTTATTCCCAGCAGCTTCCCGAAAACTTCGCTCTCAGCGAAAACTGCTATTACCGAATTTTATGTTTTAGCATACCCGGACAGGAAAATCCGCTTTCCACTTCCAGCAATTTTCCCCAGAATTTTCTGGACAATCTTTGCATGGAACAATTTCCGGAAAGCACGGATATTTCTGTCCATCTGAATTCCAACACCATGGCGCTTTATGTAGAATACCGGGATTCCATGGGAGCAGAAGAACTTCAAAAAAAATGTCAGAATATTTTAAACAATGCTAAGCGATACATGAACCAGCAGCTTTTCATTGGCATCAGCCCTCCGCATAGAAACATTATGCATCTTTCTGCCGCCCGGGAGGAAGCCATGGAAAGTCTGACTTTTCAAGTTAACGGTATTGATGCCTCTATCCATTTTTACACAGACCTTTTAAATGCAGATGCTCTGAAAAAACAGGTAAATC
>ENA-UONQ01001060-UONQ01001060.1-human-gut-metagenome-genome-assembly--contig:-CS26-NODE-1060-length-26640-cov-5.385029_pt1 | contig 26640 bp, 18 predicted proteins | sample MGYA00242460_ERZ724007 | MGnify/ENA metagenome assembly ERZ724007
GGTTTGGCGTCATTGGGCACAAGGCCAAGAGACATACCTTTTGATCTCTTCGGATTTATCCAAGGAAGACAGCCGTGTTTTGTATATGACCGATGCGGACGTGTTTGAAAAGGCGTGTGCCAATAAAGAAAGAATTTGGTGGACGGAAAATGACGAAATCGTGCAGTACGATTTTAAAAGCGGAAACATTAAAAGGACGAACGACACCACGGAGACGGACAAAAGCGGGCTAATAGAAGACGGCCTCGTGCAGATTGATCACGAAGACAGCGCGCTGCTTTTGTTCGATGAGAAAAGCGGTGACCGAATTCGGATTACGTTTGAAGAGTTTGCCGAGATGAGCGACAAAACAGATGAGCTTATGCAAAATTCAAAGCAGAAGACTTGGAGCCGCAAGCCTTGCACAGAGTATTTTTTTAACCGCATATATTGCTTTGACGATGTGTATTATGTCGTCGGGCAGATCAGAAACAAAGGCGGCGATGCCATAGTGCTTGTGTTCCGCTTTGACCCGGAAGCGCGCAAGGCCGAGTATGTCACCTACGACAATGTAGGCGAGGGCACATGGACGGGCTATGAGCTGATCCCACGGTTTGAAGCAAATGAAAGCCCCCATCAGCCTGAATTTCAGCGCGATGGGGGAGAGAACGTTCAAAAATAGTCATTTGGGTAAAAAGAAAAACCTCAGAAACCGAAGTTTCTGAGGCTTTGGTGGGCGCTAACGGACTTGAACCGCTGACCCCCTGCACGTCAAGCAGGTGCTCTAGCCAGCTGAGCTAAGCGCCCAATTTTCTGTTGCTCGATTATTATATAGCAAGTCCCCGAAAAATGCAAGTCTTTTTTGCGAAAAAGTTAAAATTAATTTTCCTTTCGTGAATATCACGAAAAAGTGCGTAAAATTTGGTGCACTGTTCGCAGAAATTTAAGGTTTCTTACAAAACTCATAAGAATCGCACATTTCTATTGTTTATTCCTTTTCTATGCCGTATAATGAAAATACTGAAAACTGTGAATAGAATGTGAATGAAAGCGGATGGCGGTTGCGCATTGCGCTTTGAATACGGAGATTTAGACAGAAGCGGAAATCTGAAAACGGACGATGACGTTGGTCCTGCACCAAGGCCAGAAAAGGAGAAACCATGAAAACACTGTCATATGTGAACTTTATCATTTCTATTTTATTTATGGCTTGCTACGCGTACCAGGCGGTCTACCTTGTGGCGGCGCTTTTAAAAAAGCAGAAAGTCTTCAAAGCGAAGAAGCTGCACCGCTACGGTGTGCTGATTGCCGCACGCAATGAGGAAGCCGTCATTGCGCAGCTCATCCGCAGTGTGCGCGCACAGAAGTATCCCGAGGAGCTTATCGATATTTTTGTCGTAGCAGATAACTGCACGGACAACACCGCGCAGGCGGCGCGCGAAGCCGGGGCGGTCGTTTACGAGCGCCACAATACGTATGCCGTGGGCAAGGGCTATGCGCTGCGTTTCTTATTAGAAAATATTTTTAAGAATTTCGGCGAATATGCCTACGACGGTTTTTTCGTCTTTGACGCGGACAATATTCTGGATGAGAATTTTATCTCCGAGATGAATAACGTTTTTGACAACGGCTACAAGGTTGTCACGTCCTACCGCAACTCGAAAAATTTTGGCGACAACTGGATCAGCGCGGGCTACTCCATTTTCTTCCTGCGCGAAGCGACGCAGCTCAATCGCGCCCGTATGATGTTCGGCACCAGCAGCTGCGTTTCCGGCACCGGCTTTTTGTTCAGCAGCGAGATTGCACGCGAAAACGGTGGTTGGAAGCATTTCCTGCTGACGGAGGACTTTGAGTTCACCGTGGACCGTATTTTAAAGGACGACACGGTCGGTTACTGCGAAAACGCCATTATTTATGACGAGCAGCCCACGCGGCTTGGGCAGTCCTTTACGCAACGTGCCCGCTGGATTAAAGGCTATTTGCAGGTTTTCAGCCGATACGGCTTCAAAATGCTGAAAAAAACCGTTGTGGATGGCAGTTTTGCTTGTTTCGATATGATTATGAACAACATTCCGTGCCTTGTCTTGACCTGTGTTTCAATCGTGTTTAACGCGATTATGGTCGCGGCGGGCATTGTGACGCGCACGCCAGATATGGGCGTTTGTGTGCTTTCCGTGTGCAGCGGCATTTTCGGTTCTATACTGACGCTGTGGTTCGTCGGCGGTATCACGTGCATCACGCAGAGAAAGCGCATCCGTGCATCGAAAAAAGCGATGTTCTTCGGTTGGCTGTTGTTCCCGCTGTTTATTTTCACCTATGCGATTGCAATGGTTTACGCGGTGTTTACGAACATTGAATGGAAGCCCATTCAGCACAAAGTGGCGCTTAGTGTGGAAGACCTGAACGACACTACCAAAAAATAGCACAAAATTGCACTCAAAAACAGGGCGTGATTTGCTATAATCTATATTTGCTTATAAACGGCACCTGTGATAAAATAGTAAGAGATTACTTTGTCACAAGTGCCGTTTTTTGCGGCAGTACAAATCCTGATTTTTCCCCAGAAGAAAGGAATGGTCACAAACATGGTCACACGCGTATTTGTGGAGAAAAGAAAGGGATTCGATGTTGAAGCACGCCACATGATGGCGGATCTTCGTCAGAATCTCGGCCTCAAGGCTATTGAGGACCTGCGTATTTTGAACCGCTATGATGTTTCCGGTCTTTCCGGCGAGGAGTTCGAGGCGGCAGCCCGCACGATCCTTTCCGAGCCGAATGTGGACAACGTGTACGACGAAAACTACAAGATCAGCAGCGAATATCATGTCTTCGCAACGGAGTTTTTGCCCGGTCAGTACGACCAACGTGCGGATTCCGCTTCCCAGTGCGTACAGCTCTTGACGCAGGGCGAGCGCCCGCAGGTCGCTTATGCAAAAGTGATCGCCGTTAAGGGCGACCTTTCCGAAGAGGAAATGGACAAGATTAAGAATTATATCGTGAACCCGGTCGAATCCCGTTTGGCATCGATGGAAAAGCCGGAGACGCTTGACATGAAGATCGATGTGCCGGCAGACGTTAAGCGCGTCACGGGCATGATCTCCTGGAGCGACGAGGAGCTTAGAAAATATTACGGCACCATGGGCTTTGCCATGACGTTTGAAGACCTCGCGTTCTGCCGCGATTATTTCCGCGACGAAGAGCACCGTGACCCGAGCGTGACGGAGCTGCGCGTGATTGATACCTACTGGAGCGACCACTGCCGCCACACCACATTCCTTACGCGTCTCAACAACATCGAGATTGAAAAGGGCAAGCTGAGCGGCGCCATCGAAAAGGCACTCGGCGAGTATTTTGCAGCCCGCGAAGAGCTGTATAAGGGCAAGGACAAGCCCGTTTCTCTCATGGACATGGCGGTCATCGGCGCGAAATACCTCAAAAAGCACGGCATGGTAGACGATCTGGACGAAAGCGACGAGATCAACGCCTGTTCCATTGAAGTGCCGGTCACGATCGACGGCAAGACCGAGCAGTGGCTCGTGCAGTTCAAGAATGAGACCCATAACCACCCGACGGAGATTGAGCCGTTCGGCGGCGCGGCAACATGCCTTGGCGGCGCGATTCGCGACCCGCTCTCCGGCAGAGCGTATGTTTATCAGGCGATGCGTGTTACCGGCAGCGGCGACCCGACTGTTCCGTTTAAGGATACGATGAAGGGTAAGCTGCCCACAAGAAAGATTACCACCGGCGCTGCGGCGGGCTATTCCTCCTACGGCAACCAGATCGGCCTTGCGACCGGTCAGGTCACGGAGCTTTATGACCCCGGTTATGTTGCAAAGCGCATGGAGATCGGCGCGGTCATCGGCGCATCTCCGAAGGCGAACGTCAAGCGCTTCGAGCCGAAGCCCGGCGATATCATTGTGTTGCTCGGCGGCGCAACGGGCCGTGACGGCTGCGGCGGCGCAACGGGTTCCTCCAAGGCGCATACGCTCGAATCCATCGAGGTTTGCGGCGCAGAGGTGCAGAAGGGCAACCCGCCGACCGAACGCAAAATTCAGCGTCTGTTCCGTGACCCGGAGGTTTCCACGCTCATCAAGCGCTGCAACGACTTCGGCGCGGGCGGCGTGTGCGTCGCTATCGGCGAGCTTGCACCGGGCCTTGAGATTGATTTGAACAAAGTCCCGAAGAAGTACGAGGGCCTCGACGGCACCGAGCTTGCGATTTCCGAATCGCAGGAGCGTATGGCGGTCGTGCTCGACCCGAAGGATGTGGAGAAATTCCGCGCTAAGGCGCAGGAGGAAAACCTCGACGCGCAGGTCGTGGCCATCGTCACCGAAGAGCCGAGACTCAAGATGGAGTGGCGCGGCGACCGCGTAGTCGACCTGAGCCGTGCATTCCTCGATACGAACGGTGTGACGCAGAACGCAGACGCGTTCATCACCGCACCGGATGAAACGAAAAACTACCGCAACGCCGTACCGGCTTGCCTTGAAAACAAATCGCTGGACGAGGCGTTCGCAGAGAACCTCTCTCGCCTCGAGGTCTGCGGCCAGAAGGGCCTTTCCGAGCGTTTCGATGCTTCCATCGGCGCAGGCACCGTTTTGATGCCGTTTGCCGGTAAGTATCAGCTGACGCCGGAAGACGCCATGGTTGCGAAGATTCCGCTGCTCACGGGTGAGACCGATGACGCCACCGCTATGGCTTACGGCTATATTCCGGGTATTGCGCGCTTCTCGCCGTTCCATGGCGCGGCATACGCCGTTGTGGAGAGTCTCTCGAAGCTCGCAGCTGTCGGCGCAGATCCGATGAAGTCCCGCTTGACGTTCCAGGAGTACTTCGAGCGCCTGCACGATAAGCCGGAGCGCTGGGGCAAGCCTGCCGCAGCTCTGCTCGGTGCGCTTACCGCGCAGCTGAACCTCGGTCTGCCGTCCATCGGCGGCAAGGACAGTATGTCCGGCTCTTTTGAAGACCTCGATGTCCCGCCGACGCTTGTCAGCTTTGCGGTGACGATGACGAAGGCCAGCAAGACGATCTCCGGCGCGTTCAAGAACGCCGGCAACTACGCCGTGCTGTTGCCGATTCCGGAGGACAAGGAAACCGAGCTCCCGAACTGGGAAGCTTTGAAGGCATACTACAAGAACGTGCTCGCAAAAATCGCGGACGGCTCTGTTCTTTCCGCACACGTCGTCAAGGAAGGCGGCGCGGCTGCTGCCGTTGCGAAGATGGCGTTCGGCAACAAGCTCGGCTTCAAGTTCGAGAAGACTGCCGAAAACGCAGAGCTGCTTTTTGCCCCGAAGGCTGGCGCACTCGTTGTGGAAGTTCCGGCAGATGCGCTTGAGAGCGTCAAGAATACATTCGACGCTGTTGTACTCGGCACCGTTACCGATACGGCAAAGATTGAGCTAAACGGCAAAGCGCTCGACTTGGACGACCTTATTGAGACCTGGAACGGCAAGCTCGAAAAAATCTTCGCGAATAAAGCGGAGACCGTCGCCGTAGAATATGATGTGCCGCTCGATAACCACAAGTACACCGGCTCCCCGGTCATCCGCGTCGCAAAGCCGAAGGTATTCATCCCGGTATTCCCGGGCACCAACTGCGAGATCGACACGAAGCGTGCGTTTGAAAAGGCGGGCGCAGAGACCGAGATCCTTGTTGTGCAGAACCTCTGCGCAAAGGACATCGAATACACCATCGACCGCATGGAAAAGGCAATCCGTTCCTCCCAGATCATCATGATCCCGGGCGGCTTCTCTGGCGGCGACGAGCCGGAAGGTTCCGGCAAGTTCATCGCGACAACGTTCCGCAATCCGAAAATCGCACAGGCGGTCACGGACTTGCTCGACACGCGCGACGGTCTTGTGCTCGGCATCTGCAACGGCTTCCAGGCGCTCATCAAGCTCGGTCTTGTCACCTACGGCAAGATCGTGGACCTCAAGGACGACGACCCGACCTTGACGTTTAACACGCTCGGCCGCCACGTTTCCCGCATGGTCTACACTCGCGTGACAAACACGAAGTCTCCGTGGCTCTCCGGCGTCAACGCAGGTGATGTCTTCGCCATCCCGGTCTCCCACGGTGAGGGCCGCTTTGTAGCGGATGACGCAGCGCTGAAAAAGCTCATCGAAAACGGCCAGATTGCCACGCAGTACACCACGCCGTGCGGCAAGGTGAGCGGCGACATCACGTGGAACCCGAACGGCTCCGTGTGCGGCATTGAGGGCATCACAAGCCCGGACGGCCGCGTCTTCGGCAAGATGGGCCACAGCGAACGCAAGGGCGAAAACCTCTACTTTAACGTGCCGGGCGAAAAGGATCAGCAAATCTTTGAGAGCGGCGTGCGTTACTTCAAGTAATAAAAGGCAGAAACGCCTTATAAAATTCCGGTATGCGCGGGCAAAATGCTGCCCGCGCAGCCGCGTATAAGGACAATTTGGTTATGGACATTTTACAGAAAAGAACATGGGCGCAGATCGACCTCGACGCGGCGGCGCACAATTTTAAGGAAATTCGCCGCTATGTCGGCAACCGGTCGATGGTCTGCTGTGTGATTAAGGCAGATGCCTACGGGCACGGCGCGGTGCGCATGGCAGAGGAATACGAAGCCCTCGGCGCAGACTGGCTGGCGCTTTCCAACATTGAGGAAGCCTTGCAGGTGCGTCGTGCGGGCATCAAGCTGCCGCTGCTCGTGCTGGGCTATACCCCGGCGGAAGCCGCAGACGTGCTTGCCGAAAACGACATTGCGCAGTGCGCGTATTCTGCAGAATACTGTGCAGCGCTCTCCGAAAACGCCGTAAAAAGCGGCGTTAAGGTGAAGATTCACGTCAAGGTCGATACCGGCATGAGCCGCCTCGGATTCTATTTTCAGGACATTGAGCGCGACAAAGAGGCCGTAAGCGTTGTGGCAGAAGCGTGCCGCCGCCCGGGGCTTATCCCGGAGGGCATCTTTACGCATTTTGCCGTGGCAGATGGTGGCGAGAATGGCAAGGCATTTACCTTGAAGCAGTTCTCGTGCTTTATGGCGCTCATCGCGGAGCTTGAAAAGCAGGGCATCACGTTTAAAATTCACCACTGCGCGAACAGCGGTGCAATCCTCGATTACCCCGAGATGCACCTCGATATGGTGCGTGCGGGCGTGATTTTATACGGCATGGAACCGTCGCTCAGCGTGGAGCATCACGCGGATTTCCGCCCGGTGCTCAGCCTGCACTCCGTCATTTCGCACGTGAAGGAGATTGAGCCCGGATCGGACATCAGTTACGACCGCACATTCACCGCAAAGGAACGCATGCGCGTCGCGACCATTCCGGTCGGCTACGCAGACGGCTACTCCCGCAGGCTTTCGAACCGCGGCAGTGTGCTCATTCACGGTACGCGCTGCCCGATTTTAGGTAAAGTCTGCATGGACCAGTGCATGGTGGATGTTTCCGCCGTGCCGCAGGCGAAGGTAGGGGACACCGTAACGCTCATCGGCCGCGACGGCGAGGATGAGATCACCGCGGCGGAAATTGCCGGCATCATGGAGACAATCCACTATGAAGTGGTGTGCGACATCTCAAAGCGCGTCACACGCGTTTACCTGAAAAACGGCAAAGAAGTCAGTGTTCTGGACTGTATTTTGGACAAATATTGATTGTAAAGCAGCGGCTTTTGGCTTCGTTCAGCCGAGTCGCTGCTTTAAATTTATAGTGATTTGGAAGGATGAAAGTGATGGAAAAGCTTTTAAAGCTGCGCGATGAAATGAAAGAGGATTTGCTGCACGGTTCTATTTTCCCGTTCTGGGAGCAATATACCATCGATCACGAAAACGGCGGCTTTTACGGCGCCGTGACGGTTGATAAGGTTATTCACAAGGACGCGTCCAAGGGTCTCGTGCTGAATGCACGTTTGCTGTGGACATTTGCGGGCGCGTACCGCATTTTCGGCGACGAGAAGTATAAGGAGCTCGCCGACCGCGCGTTTAACTACATCGTTGAGCGTTTCTGGGACCACAAAAACGGCGGCGGTTTCTGGATGCTGCATGCAGACGGCTCTGTGGAAGACGACACGAAAATGACCTACGGCCAGGGCTTTTTACTGTATGCGTTCTCTGAGTACGTCCGCGCAACGGGCAGCGAGGAAGCACGCAGATATGCCGATATGACGTATGATTACATCGAAAACGAGTGCAAAGAGGGCAACTATTACCTTGAAAACGCACGCGGCACGGGCAGCAGCAACGGCGCCATTACAGAGGCGGGCAACCTTTCCATGAACACGCACATCCACATTCTGGAGCCGATGACGTGCTACTTCCGTATTCGCCACGATGCCTGCGTGGAGGAGAGCCTTGTGAACCTCATCGAGATTACCGCACGCAGAATTTACGACACCGAGCACCACCATTTTGTCATGTTTTTCAACGATAAAATGGAGCCGCTGCCGGGCGAGGTTTCGTTCGGCCATGACATTGAGGGCTCCTGGCTGTTGACGGAAGCTGCCGAAGTGCTCGAAAAGTACGGCGCAGATAAAGCCCGTGCGGAAAAGCTCCTTGAGGAAGCGAAGGAGGTCGCCATCAATATGGTGAACTTCACGCTGAGCCACGGCATGGATACGGACGGAGGTCTGTTTGACGAGGGTCACGAAGAAGGCGGCATCGCTGTGCCGAATAAGGTCTGGTGGGTGCAGGCGGAAGCCGTTGTTGGCAGCGTGAACGCATGGCAGATTACGGGCGACGAGAAGTATCTCGATTCCGCGCTGAAGAGCTGGGCATACATCAAAACCGAAATCATCAACGGCCCGGCGGGCGAGTGGTTTGCAAGCGGTAAAAATTCCCCGGACGAGGAAAATTCACATCTGCTGTGCGGCCCGTGGAAGTGCCCGTACCACAACGCCAGAGCCGCGTTTGAAATTTACGAGCGCTGCGAGGCACTGGAAAAGTAAACAGCAACAGCAAAGCCCTGCCGAGAAAATTCCCGGTAGGGCTTTTGTCATGCTTAAATTAAATTTAATCGAACCCGTAGTTTTCCACACCCGAAAGCTCGGAGTGCGTTTTGGCATAGCTCTGCGCGGCGGTGTAAAAATCCTCCCAAGTTTTCTCCGGCGCACCGGGGGAAAGCGGATGCAGGCGCAAATTGCTGTCCTCACGCACGGCGGCATAAGCGTAATCTCTGTAAATCAAAATGCCCGTCACATTGTCGAGCAGGTCGTAGCTTCGCGGCAACTCGTAAATGGTCTCCGTATCCGTCGTTTCGAGCACCTCAAGGTCAAATACGTGCCTGTACTGCCGGTGACGTACAGAGCGCTGAGGTCGGTAAAACCGTTTTCAAGGAAAACAGGGGAATCGCCGTCAAAATAGAGCCGCAGCACGGAAACGTCGCCCTCTGTGCCGCCGAATTCGAGTGCGGGCACATCGACCTTGTGCGCCGCGCAGCCGGAAAGCAAGAGCAAAATACTGAGGAAAAAAACAGAGCGCTTATTCATACGTTGAAATCACACCTTTTTTATTTTTCAATAAAATATTAACATTTAAAAATTTATACGTCAATAATAATTGTTAAAATTTTCAAGAAAAATGATGCAAACTTGAATTATTAACAAAACTAATAAGAATTTACAATGTGTACTCAATTTTAAGAATACAAAACGGCCGCTCTCCGAATACTCGAAAAGCGGTCGCTTTCTTATTTATTCAGTAATTCGTCAACCTCGACGGGTTCCAGCTCTTTTAATGCCGGGTGGTCGGTCAGCGTTTTCAGCATGCGCCAACCGAAATGATTTTCTTCCAAATTCTCCGGCACGGGACGGAAGCCGAAATCAAGGTACAGCTTTGCGGCGACCCACGTGGTGGTCTGGGTGGGCACGAACAGCTCTTTGTAGCCGAGCGCCTGCAAACGGTGCAGCGTGTGCGCGATGAGCGGGCGGGAAAGTCCCTTGCCTTGCGCGTCGCGGCTTACGGAAACCCAATGCAGCCAGCCACCGGGCAGCTTTTCATCGAAAAACGCCGTTGCGGTCGCAACCTTCTTGCCGTTCGGATCGACAATGAAGAACATTCTGTCGGGCAGAACGTCTTCGTGCTTGCCGTAGTAGCGCTGCCACGCGTCCACGCCTTCCTCAAAAGTCGAAAACTCTTTCGCCGATTTTTCAATCTCAATCCACGTATCGCGGTCGCCGCGGGTGTAGGTTGTGAACGAATACCCCGCGGGCAGATCATAATGCGGAATTTCCGTTTCCGCCGGCATGGTCATGAACAGATGGTAGTACTTCAAACGGCTGTCGTGATTATCTAAATGTAAAGAAGCTAAGTCTTTCATAGATTTGATCATGAATTAGGATTCATTTCTGCCGCAGCATTTCTTGTATTTCTTACCGCTGCCGCACGGGCACGGGTCGTTTCTGCCGGGCTTTTTGCCGTTTTTGCGCACCGGCTGCTTGACGGCCGGCGTATCGGAGGATGTTGTGCCGGTCTCCTTGGCGACGGCTTCACGCTTCGGTGCTTCCGGCGTCTTCAGGCGCACAGTCAGAATCATGCGGGCGGTATTCTCGCGGATCGTGTCGATCATCGCGTCAAACATGTCAAAGCCCTCTTCGCGGTATGCAATGACCGGGTCTTGCTGGCCGTAGGCGCGCAGACGGATACCCTTCTGGAGCTCATCCATCGCATCAATGTGATCCATCCACTGCGTATCGACGTTCTTCAGCAGCACCACGCGCTCCACTTCACGCATGATCGGCGGGGTGAACGCCTTTTCACGCAGGTCGTAAAGCTTGTGTGCACGCTCCTTGAGAAAATCGATGACCGTTTGCTGCTCGAGATCCTCAAACGCCTGACCCTCATAATGCAGCTCATCCGGATTGACCATCCAGCCGAGGTAGTGGTCGCGCAGACCGCGGAGATCCCAGTCGTCGTGCAGGGTGTTCTCCGGCAAGAAGCGCTTGACGTTCGCTTCGATGGCCTGATCGATCATGGACATAATCTGCGGCTTCACGTTGTCGCCGTTCAGCACACGGTCACGCTGCTCATAGATGATCTCGCGCTGGCGGTTCATCACGTCGTCATACTGCAGAACGTTCTTACGAATGGCAAAGTTTCTGCCCTCGACCTTCTTCTGTGCGTTTTCGATGGTGTTGGAGAGGATAGACGCTTCGATCGGCATGTCCTCGTCCACATTCAGGCGGTCCATAATGGTCTGGATGCGGTCGCCGCCGAACAGACGCATGAGGTCGTCTTCAAGAGAGATGTAGAAGCGGCTCTTACCGGGATCGCCCTGACGGCCCGCACGGCCGCGCAGCTGGTTATCGATACGGCGAGATTCGTGGCGCTCCGTGCCGATGATGTACAGGCCGCCGAGCTTGCGAACTTCCTCTGCCTCCGGCGCAATCTCCGCTTTGTATTTTTTGTTGAGCTCCGCAAATGTCTTGCGGGCATTCAAAATCTCTTCATCGTCCGTGTAGCCGTAGGCGGAAGCCTCGCCGATGAGCTCCTCGGAGAACTGCATGCGGCGCATTTCGGCACGCGCCATGAACTCTGCGTTACCGCCGAGCAGAATATCCGTACCACGGCCGGCCATGTTCGTTGCGATGGTCACGGCGCCCTTACGGCCTGCCTGTGCGACGATTTCGGCTTCTTTTTCATGGTACTTTGCGTTCAGCACTTCGTGCTTGATGCCGCGGCGCTTCAGCATGGCGCTGAGCTGTTCGGATTTTTCAATCGTGATGGTACCGACCAGCACCGGCTGGCCTTTTTCATGGTGTTCGATGATGTCGTTGATAACGGCATTGAACTTGCCCTTTTCGGTTTTGTAAACAACGTCCGGGCAGTCTTCACGAATCATCGGCTTGTTTGTCGGAATCTCTACAACGTCCAGTTTGTAAATTTCGCTGAACTCGGATTCCTCGGTCATAGCCGTGCCGGTCATGCCGGAGAGCTTGTTGTAAAGGCGGAAGAAATTCTGGAACGTGATGGTTGCAAGCGTTTTGCTTTCGCGCGCGATTTTCACGCCTTCCTTCGCTTCAATGGCCTGGTGCAGACCTTCGTTGTAGCGTCTGCCGTACATCAGACGGCCGGTGAATTCATCAACGATGATGACTTCGCCATCGCGCACGACGTAATCGATATCGCGCTGCATGATGCCGTTTGCCTTGATCGCCTGATTGATGTGGTGCTGAATGGTGATGTTGTCCGGGTCCGTGAGGTTTTCCAAGCTGAAGAACTGCTCGGCTTTTTTTACGCCGCGCTTGGTGAGCGTTGCGGTCTTTTGCTTTTCGTTGATGATATAATCGTAATCCTCGTAGATCTCGTCATTGTCTTCCTTTTCGTTCGTCTCCGCCACACGGATGGGGCGCAGCGTTTTGGCAAAGCGGTCGGCGACGTTGTAAAGCTCTGTGGACTGCTCGCCCTGACCGGAAATGATGAGCGGGGTACGCGCCTCATCGATGAGGATGGAGTCCACCTCGTCCACGATGGCGAAGTTATGGCCGCGCTGCACCTTGCGCTCCTTGTAGGTGACCATGTTGTCACGCAGGTAGTCAAAGCCGATCTCATTGTTCGTTGCGTATGTGATGTCGCAGGCGTAGGCTTTTTTCTTTTCGTCCGGCTCCATGCCGGGAATGGCAAGGCCTACGGTGAGACCGAGGTAGTTGAACACACGCGCCATCATTTCGCCCTGATATTTTGCAAGGTAATCGTTGACGGTGACGATGTGCACACCCTTGCCGCTTAAAGCGTTGAGGTACGCCGGGAGGGCGGCGGTGAACGTCTTGCCTTCGCCGGTCTTCATCTCGGCGATGCGACCCTGATGCAAAATGATGCCGCCGATAATCTGTACCGGGAACGGCTTGATGGAGAGCACGCGCCACATGGCTTCGCGGCACGTTGCGAACGCTTCGGGCAGGATGTCATCAAGGGAAGAGCCAAGGGAGAGGCGCTCTTTCAACACGGCGGTCTGGCCCTTCAGCTCCTCATCTGTCATTTTTGTGTATTTGTCATCGAGCGCGAGCACCGCTTGCTTAAGCGGTTCAATGCGCTTTAATTCTTTCTTGCTGTAGCTGCCGAACAGCTTTGTGAGTAGGTTCATGGTTCGGGAACACTTTCCTTTCTTTCGCGCGGATTCCCCGCGCGCGGCATATAAATCAGTATAGCATGGAACAGCATAAAAAAGCAAGCGATAGGGGCATATTCATGAAAACTTTATAGGTGGTCAAAAAGAAGCGCATTTTAAAACGCAAAAACGGCAGTGCAATTTGAGAAAAACAGCAAAATACAGGATAGCCTTAGCCGAAATGCACAAAAAACTCTTTTTTTCCAAATCATAAACAGCTTATGAACAGAATGTGACTTTTTATTCGGTTTTCTCTTGATTTTCGCAAAATTAGAGGCTATACTATAGGTAACAATTCCTGTTTTTCCGATGTGTGCAAACCATAACTGGTCAAAAAAACGAAGAACAGGAAATTCTTTAATTTATAGGAGAGTGAACATCCTTGGACAAATTCTTCAAAATTTCCGAGCGTGGCTCGAACGTCCGCACAGAGATCATTGCCGGTCTCACGACGTTCTTCGCGATGGCTTACATCGTAGTCACGAACCCGAACCAGATTGTTAGCTTCAACCATCTGGCTCCGGATGCCGACCCGGCCTTCCAGCAGATTTGGAACGCTGTGTATGTCGCATCCATTCTGGCAGCAATCATCGGTACGCTGCTGATGGCTCTGTATGCGAAGATGCCGTTTGCACAGGCTTGCGGCATGGGTCTGAACTCCTTCTTCTTCGTATCCTTCATTCTGCCGGAAATCATCGCCGGCGGCGACGTCATCAAGGGCTACCATGCAGGCCTCGTCATCATTCTGGTTTCCGGTATCGTCTTCCTGCTGTTCTCTGTCACGGGTCTCCGTGTCAAGGTTGCAAAGGCTCTTCCGGACTGCCTCAAGAAAGCAATCCCGGCCGGTATCGGTCTGTTCATCGCTTTCCTCGGCTTCCAGAATGTCGGCATCATCCAGACTAACCAGTACACGCTCGTTCAGTTCGTCGATATCCACGGCGCACTGAAGGCAGGCGCATTCTTTGCGGATGTTGAAGGTGTAAAGGCATTTATGCCGGCCATCCTCGCATTCCTCGGTCTGCTCGTCATTGCAATTCTTGAAAAGCACAACGTCAAGGGCGGCGTGCTCATCAGCATCGCAGGCATTTCCGTTCTGTACTATCTCCTTTCCGGCACGACCCCGACCTTCGACATGAGCCAGATCGGCCAGACCTTTAAGGATTTCAGCTCCATCGGCATCACCGGTGTGTTCCAGGCTGACGCTTGGAAGCGTGCGTTCACAGGCTCTGAGCTCGGCGGCATCTTCTCCGCAATCATGCTCATCGTTACGTTCTGCCTCGTCGATATGTTCGACACCATCGGCACCCTGTACGGCACCGCTTCTCAGGCAAACATGCTGGATAAGAACGGCGATCCGATCAACGTTAACCAGTGCATGACCAGCGACTCCGTTGCAACGGTTGCGGGCGCTGTTTGCGGTACTTCCACCTGCACCACGTTCGTTGAGTCCGCTGCTGGCGTTGGCGCCGGCGGCAGAACCGGCCTTACGAGCCTTGTTGTTGCAATTTGCTTCGCGGTTTGCCTGTTCCTCAGCCCGGTCGCTTCTCTTGTTCCGACCTGCGCTACGGCTCCGGCACTCATCTATGTCGGCGTTCTGATGATGAAGGGCTTCGCAAAGGTCGATATGTCCGACCTGCGCAGCGCTGTTCCGGCGTTCCTCGCTCTCATCATGATGCCGCTGACCTACTCTATCTCCAACGGTATCGGTATCGGCGCGATCGCTTATGTGCTCATCACGCTCCTCACCGGTAAGTACAAGAAGAACGACATCGGTATCACCATTATCGCTGCGCTCTTCGTCATTAAGTTTGTCTTTGTTACGATGTAATTCGTACATAAAACGAACTTTAGCTTGAGATAACATAAGAGGCGCTCGCTTGTGATTTTTCACGGCGGGCGCCTTTTTTCGTTTTATTGCGCGTTTTTGTCCTGCTATACTTTGGGCATATCGGACAAGTAAAAGGAGCAGGCGATGAAACAGGCGGATAGTTTGCTTTTAAACGCGTTGAAAGCAGCGATACATAACGAAAAAGCGGCGCTCGGTGTGCCGCCGCAGGAAACACAGACGGAGCTTTTGCGCCAGGCGGTGCGCCACGGCGTGCTGCCGCTTGTTCTTGATGCGTGCGGCAATACACTGAAAGCTGCGCGGCAAATGGCGTTTTGCCAAACGGCAGAGCAGATTTTGAAAACGCAGGTATTTTTACAGCTTTACAGCAAGCTGCGCGAAATGAAATTGCATCCGCTCGTGCTGAAAGGCCCGGTGTGCGCTGTGCTGTACCCGAAGCCGGAGCTGCGGCTGTTCTCGGATGTCGATTTACTGGCGGTTTCGAGTGAATTTGACCGCACACGCAATGCTTTATTGCGGCTCGGCTGCCGCACAGCAGGGGAGAGTGTCGATCCGCTTGAACAGACATTTTACCTGCCCGGCAGTCCGCTCGTTTTAGAACTGCACGGCGCGGCGTTCCCGGGAAACGATGCGTACGGGCACATGAACGCCTTTTTTGCGCATGAAAGGCTGCGCACGGAAACCGTTTCCGTGCAGGGCGAAGAAATTTATACGCTCGGCGCGAACGAGACGTTTTTGTACCTTTTGTGCCACAGCTTAAAGCACTTTCTGCACGGCGGGTGCGGCATCCGCGCGGTGTGTGATTTGCTGTTGTTTGCCGAAAAGCATGAAAAGGAGCTTGACAAACTGTATTTGCGCCGCTGCTGCGAAAAGCTTTCGGCACTCGAATTTTTGACGGCGCTCTTTGAAATCGGCGAGAAATATCTCGGCTTTGAGAAAACGGAAAGCTTAGCGCTGCTTCGTGTGCACCCTGCGCCGGATGAAACTGCGCTTTTAGAGGATATTTTGGCAGGCGGCGTGCACGGTGCGGCAGAAAAGAGCCGCTTGCACAGTGCGAACATGACGCTGCACGCGGCGGCTGTGCAGAATACAGGAAAACGCGAGCGCTTTTCCGTACTGCGTGCGGCGTTCCCCTCTGCAAAAGCGCTGCATTGCGCGCCGCATAGCTTGCCTGCCGCATGGGGAAGGCGTCTTATACGCTACGGTAAGGAAAACATTCAAAACCGTACGAGTCTTAGAAAAAGTGTCGAGATCGGCAAGCGGCGTGTGGCGCTCCTCAAAACATATCACCTCATAAAATAAGCCGGCGGCTGCGCCCAACTCGGGTACAGCCGCCGGTGCTTTGTTTTTGATTAACGGATGCGGAACGTCTTGATCTCATACGGCTTGATGGTGAATTTGAATGTACCGCCTTCGACCGGGACATCCGTGAGCGCATTCTCCTGCAAGTCACACTCCGTAACGGAAGCGATGGGGCGGTTCCAATGCAGTTTTGTCGTTGTACGGGCGTTTTCACATTCGTACAGACGCACGATCACGCCGTTGCCGTCTTCCGCCTGCTTGACGGTTTCCAAAATGACGTTTTTGGCGTCCACACTCGCGAGAGAGTACGCTTCGCCTGCTATGCCGCCTGCGGTGGCGTGCACAGGCTGATTCAGGAAGTACGCCTGCGCTACGGTCGCCGCGCTGTGCCATGTTTCGGCGTGCGGGTAGAGCGCGTAGGTGAATACGTGCATCTCCTGATCGGCGACAGGGTTCGGCTCTGTGCCGGATTTGATGAGTGTCAGCGCCATTTCGCCGTTGTGCACGGAGTGACCGTATTTGCAGTCGTTTAACAGGCTGATGCCGTAGTGACCCTCGGAAACATCGATCCACTTTTGGCCGCAGCTCTCAAAGCGTGCCTGATCCCAGCTCGTGTTCTGATGTGTTTTGCGCGTCACGTTGCCGAACTGAATCTCAAATGTTGCTTCGTCCGTGTGTACGTCCATCGGGAAGTGGGCTTTCAGGAGGTGCTGGTGCTCTTTCCAGTCGACCGTCGTCTCAAAGTCGATGCGCGGGCACGCGGCGTAGAAGTGAGTTTTCTGGCAGATGACCGAACGGCTGACCTTGCGCTCCATCTCGAGAGTTGCGCGCACGGGGCCGCGTTCCGTCCATTCCATGCGCTGCACGATGCGCAGACGGTAAAGCTCATCACAAATGCGCTCCACACGTTTAGCGAGATACCTCATAGTTGCAACTCCTTTTCTATAGCGGTTTGAGGTTTCGTAAAGACTGGCGCTTTTGACTTGATTTTAGCATGATAAGGTACAGAAAACAAGATAAAATGCCAGATTCTTCCGGCTTTTTACACATTGGAATTGTCTTTACGCACACGTCGCGTCGAAAATGCAGAAAAACAAGTTATTTATGCACAGAACATAAAAAATAATTGAAAATCAGCGGAAAGTACGCTATACTAAATCTATAAATCAGAGCGTATTTTGAGAAAAGCAACGGTGGCTCAGCCCCGAAAAACACCCGGAAAAGCAGCGGCTTTGGAGTGCCGTATTCAAACCACATCACATAGAAAACAGAGGAAAAAATATGCGAAAAAAGGCTTGGATCCTTTTGCTTTTTGCCACGCTTATTGCGCTGCTTTGCGCATGCAGCGATACGGCACAGCAACCGGAGACGGAAAAACCGAAAATACGTATCGGCGGCACAACGTATGCGCCGTATTTTTACCGCAATATCGGCGGCAACTATACCGGCATCGACGTGGAGATTGCCGAGGAAGCCTGTGCGCGTATCGGGTATGAGCCGATCTTCGTGGAGCTCGATATCGACAAGGGCTTTGAGCTTTTGAATGAAGACTATGTGGATTGCCTTTGGTGCTGCCTGACAATGGAAGGCAACGAAGATAAGTTTATTTGGGCAGGGCCGTATATGTACACGCAGCGCGTGGTCGTGGTGCCGGCGGACAGCGAGATTGAAACACTGGAAGACCTTGCCGGAAAGTGCGTGGCGGTGCAGGCCGGCTCTATAAGCGAGGAGATCATTTTAAAAGGGCTGAACCCGAATTTGCCGGAGATTACGGACCTTTCCACATTCAGCACGATGGGCGAGGTGTTTACTTCGCTGCGCAAGGGCTATGCGGATGCGGCCATCGGGCATGAAAGCTCGCTGAGATTATATACGGACGAATACCCGGACGGCTACCGCTACCTCAACATGAACATGTACAGCGACGCCGTGGGCGTAGCGTTTAAACCGGACGGCGATGCAGTACTGGCGGAAAAGCTGACGCAGACGCTGCTTGAAATGCGCGAAGACGGCACAACGGCCGCTATTGTGAAAAAATATGGGTTGGATGCCGAAAAAAGCGTGAACGGAGGTACCGAATGATGCCGAAGTTCAAGGGAAAAACAAAACCGAAGCTCCATAAGCCGAGCATGGAAACGGTCATGCGGTGGATTGTCACGCTTCTTCTCGGCTTTGTTGTGCTGCTGCCGGTATTTGCAGGCGTAACACAGTATGAACAGAACAAGGCGAAAGCGGATGTTGAGGACGTACTCGCTTTTATGCAGACGAGCTGCCGCAAGTACGACAACTACCGCTTGGCCAATACCACCGAAGCGCTGCAGGATATTTTGACCAAAGTCAAAACACTGACGGCGTACCGTTACGAAGAGGAAGATGCGCTTTTAAACGAAAACCACTTACAGCGCTATGCGAAATTTCAGTATTTGACCGGCATTTTTCTTTTGGATGAAAACTTCTCCGTGCTGGCTCATTACGACAAAGCGGGCAAGGATGAAAGTCTGCTGCTCAGCCAGATAATTGGGGACAAAAATGCGGCGGATATTTTGAACTATCCGCAGAAAACCTATGCCGACCAGATCTGTTTAAACGACAATACGTATAACTACGCCATTTCCGCACGGCAGGATAAACCGGGTCTCGTTATCTGCTATACGGATATCACACGCTTTCAAAACGATAAAAATGAGCTTTCTCTCTCCACTATGCTGGATGCTGAAATGTTCCGGCAGGATGTGACCGTCGTCATCACGGACGGCATGCGCGTTATCAGCACGAATTGCGAGCAGCTGGAGAACACGCTTGTGCAGTATTATCCTATTGCTGACGTGCTCGTTGGAGGGGAGCAACTTACACCGGACACATTGCTGCAATTAAAAAGCGACAGCGGCACATGGTACGGTATGTTCACCCAGTACAGAGATTATTATTTGTATGCCTTTTTCCCGAGTCGCGTCGTCTAAGAAAGTCGCCGAGGTTGGATGCTTCAGTTAACGGCAAACTACCTGTTTTGCGGCATGGGGTACCTTATTTGGCGGCAGTACAGTAAAAAGCGCCGTCTGCTGCGTATGGAAAAGGAATACCACCTTGTCAGCGCCATTTCGAGCATTTACCTGTCAAACCTGCTCATTCACCCGCAGGACGATACATGGGAGCCCATTGTGCAGAGTGAGCGCATGAAAGCAGTCACAAACGGTGTTTTAAGCGCAAAAGCCATGCTGGAAAAGTTTAACACCGAGTGCGTAGCCGAGGCGTACCGGGAGGAATTCCGTGCGTTTACGGACCTCGATACCGCTCAGCAGCGCTTAGAGGGCAAGGCTTTTGACGGCTTCACAATGGAAAATGTGGAGGGCAAGTGGTACCAGCTGCTTCTTGTGCCGCAGCGCCGCTTTACGCACCGGGAAAAGCCGAGCTCACTCATGCTTTTGTTCCGCGATGTTTCGAAGCAAAAGGAGCGCGATATGGAATATCAGGAAAACCTGCGCCGCGCAGCAGAGGAAGCTACCCTTGCAAACGCCGCCAAAACGGATTTCCTGCGCCGCATGAGCCATGACATCCGCACGCCGATCAACGGCATCCGCGGCATGGTACAGATTGCCGACCGTTTCCCAAATGACGCGAAAAAGCAGGCGGAATGCCGCGCAAAGATTATGCGGTCTTCGGATTTTCTTTTAGAGCTTGTAAACGATGTGCTCGATATGAGTAAGCTGGAATCCGGCGAAATGCAGCTTGAGGAAGTGCCGTTCAATTTGAACGAGCTGCTGCACGATGTGGGCACGCTGCTCTCCACGCAAGCGCAGGCGCGCGGTATTACGTGTACCCTCACAATGGAAGATAAGCGCGAAAAGCATGTCATCGGTAGCCCGCTGCATTTAAGACGGATCTTTCAAAACATCGGCGGCAACGCCATCAAGTATGGCAGAGCCGGCGGCTATGTACATGCTACGTGCAGCATCGTTTCACAAACAGAGAACACCGTTCGCTACCGCTTTATCTGTGAAGATAACGGCTGCGGCATGAGCAAAGAATTCCAAAAGCATATGTTTGAGCCGTTCTCGCAGGAAAATTCCGGCGCACGCACGACGTATCAGGGTACGGGGCTCGGCCTTTCCATCGTGAAAAAACTCGTGGATGCCATGGGCGGCACCGTCACCGTGGTCAGCGAAAAGGGCGTGGGCACCACATTCATCACGGAGATTCCGCTGAAGCTCGACCCCGCGGCGTCTGATGCCGAAAAGCCGGAGGAAGAGATCGATACCACCGTGTTCCGCGGGCTGCATGTGCTGCTTGTGGAGGATAACGAAGTGAACATGGAGATTGCGGCGTTCCTGCTTGAGGACAGCGGCGCCGAGGTCACAAAAGCATGGAACGGCGCAGAGGGCCTGGAGAAATTCAAAGCCTCGGCCCCGGGTACGTATGATCTCATCTTAATGGACATCATGATGCCCGTGATGAACGGTTTGGAGGCGGCGGAGAAGATCCGCGCGCTCGACCGCCCGGATTCGGAGACCGTGCCGATCTTCGCCATGACGGCAAACGCGTTTTCCGACGACGCCGCCCGCAGCCGCAAAGCCGGTATGAACGAGCACCTCACAAAGCCGCTCGACCTTGAAAAGATCACAAAAGCGGTGCGCAAATATTGCAAGAAAAATAGCCGATAAAAGCCATAAAACGGCGGCGTGCCTTTAAAAGCGGTGCGCCGCCGTTTTTTTTATGGGCTGCAGTGTGCCTGTTTCTACCAAAACACCAATGTGCAGAAATTTCATAAATTGATTCTGAAAATAAGATGAATTCCTGTGGGAATTTTCTCCGCATGAAGGTTGAAATCATAGTGTTGATATGATAAAATAATAGCGCGAATTATGCAGAAAATGAGAATTTCAGACGCGGCTTTCGCATTTTAAGCCTATAAAACTGCTCGATTATACGAAAAGCAGCATAAATATACGAAATACGAAGCTCGGTTTAGAAAGGGAGGACGTTCCATGGCTTATATGCGACTTGGCGATCTGCTGATTGCGGCAGGCGCCATTACGCAGGAGCAGCTTGAAGAAGCGCTGACCATTCAAAAGCAGAAGAAAGAACGTCTCGGCGACGTTCTGATTGAAAGTAATATCATCACGGAACGGCAGCTCATTGAAGCACTGCAAATGCAGCTTGGCGTCGATTTCATCGATTTAACGGCGATCTCTATTCCGTTGGAGCTCGCCAAATTTGTGCCGCGCGCCATCGCGAAAAAATACAACGTGGTGCCGGTAAAGCTTGTAAAAGACGAGCTCTTTGTTGCCATGAGCGATCCGTTGAACTTCGTTGCGCAGGAAGAGATTAAGGCCGCTTCGCATAAGCGCGTTGTGCCGATGATCTCCACGCGCCGCGCGACCGAGCAGGCCATCGGCACATTGTACGGCAGCGAAGGCACGGCCCGCGCCATTGAAGAAATGAAGCGAGAGGTCGGCACATCCACACCGGATATCGTGCCGGTGCAGATGAACCAGACGGATGCCGGCAACGCGTCTGCCGCGCCGACAATCCGCTTTGTAAACTCCGTTATTGAGCGCGCCTTTTTGGAGCGCGCGAGCGATATCCACCTTGAGCCGCAGGAGGGCGAAATGGTGGTGCGCATGCGTATCGACGGCATTTTGAGAAAGATTTTGACCGTGCCCGCGAATTTGCAGAGCAACGTTATTTCCCGCCTGAAAATCATGGGTGGCATGAATATTTCCGAGCGTAAGATCCCGCAGGACGGCCGTGCCATGGTGCAGGTGCGTCACCACGAGATCGACCTGCGTATCTCGTCTATGCCGACGATCTACGGCGAAAAGGTTGTTTTGCGTTTGCTCGATAAATCCGGGCATACGATCACGAAGCAGTCCATCGGCCTTGAGGGCACAGACCTGCAAAAGTATGATGCGCTGCTCAAAAACAGCAGCGGCGTGATTTTGATTGTGGGCCCGACCGGTTCCGGTAAATCCACGACGATGTGCGCCATGCTGCAGGAGCTTGCAAGTGAGGAAACGAACCTCATGACGCTGGAGGACCCGGTGGAATACAACATTCCGGGTGTTAACCAGTGCCAGATCAACGAAAAGACCGGCATGACGTTTGCGGCAGGACTGCGCGCCATCTTGCGTCAGGACCCGGATGTCATTTCCGTCGGTGAGATTCGCGACGGAGAGACGGGCGCCATTGCCATTCGTGCTGCTATTACAGGGCATTTGGTGCTTTCCACCTTGCATACGAACGACGCCGTTTCCGCCATCGACCGTCTGGTCGATATCGGCGTGGAGCCGTACCTCATTTCCAGCGCGCTGCGCGGCGTCATCTCCCAGCGCCTTGTGCGCAAGGTCTGTCCGCACTGCAAGAAGGCGTATAGGCCGGAGGCGGAGGAGCTTGCCATGCTCGGCCTGCCGGAGAACGCCAACGTGCAGTTCTACCGCGGCGAGGGCTGTCAGGAGTGCTACCACACCGGCTACAAGGGTCGCCGTGCCGTCTTTGAAATCTTCATGCTCAACGGGCGCATTCGCCGCATGGTTACGGAAGGCGCAAAGTACGATGCGCTTTTAAGGGCAGCGGTGGAGACGAACTTTGTCACGATGCGCGAAAATTGCCGTAACCTTGTTTTGCGCGGCGAGATCAGCGCAGCGGAAGCCGCGCGCGCCATCAATTCCACAGCGGATTGACATTCTGTTGAAAATCTGTTGAAAACTTGCTCATAACTTTCGGAAAGGACGCAGTCGCCGCGTTTCGGCGATGGTTTTAATATGCTTGAAATCAGCGAAATCATCGCGCAGGCGCAGCAAAAAGGCGCTTCCGATATTCATATTGTCACCGGCCTGCCGGTGAAATGCCGCATAGACGGCAAGGTGCAGAACCTCACGGAGAAAGTCCTCACGTGGGAAGACTGCGAATACTACGCAAAATGCCTTGCGGGCGACCTTTTCCACGAGATCGAATGCATCGGCGAGCTTGATTTGGCGCGGACGTTTCCGTGCGGAGCGCGAACCAGAATTAACCTGTTCCGCCAGCAGGGGGCGGTTTCGGCGGCGATCCGTATTTTGGCGGATACCATCCCGGAGATCGAGGCGCTGAATTTGCCGCCGGTCGTTTCCGAATTCCCGGAGTACCGCAGCGGCATCATTTTAGTCACGGGTGAAACGGGTTCCGGTAAATCCACGACGTTGGCGGCGATTTTAAACCGCATCAACCATACGCGGCGCAGCCACATCATCACGCTGGAAGACCCGATCGAGTACATCTACGAGCCGGATCAGTGCATCATTAACCAGCGCGAGATCGGCAAAGACACCAGAAGCTACGCAGACGGCCTGCGGTCTATCCTGCGTGAGGACCCGGACGTTATCCTCATCGGCGAGATGCGCGACCTCAATACCATTGAGACCGCATTGACGGCGGCGGAAACGGGCCACTTGGTCTTCGCCACCCTGCACACAAACTCCGCAGCAGATTCCGTTGACCGCATGGTGAACGTGTTCCCGGAGGGGCAGCAGCGTCAGATTCGATTGCAGCTTTCCACTACGTTGCGTGCGGTGCTTTCGCAGCAGCTGTTGCCGAAGCGCGCGGGCGGCCGGGCGGCGGCGTGCGAAGTCATGATGGTGAACAGCGCCATCAAAAATTTAATCCGCGAGGGTAAGACCCCGCAGATTGACAGCTTCATTACCATGAACGCGCAGGACGGCAGCATTACGATGGATAATGCCCTGCTGAAAATGGTGCGCGAGGGCACCGTAACGTATGAAACGGCGCTCGGCTACGCCAGAGACCGAGAAGCGTTTTCCAAGGGAAGACGCGGCTAAATTTAGGAAGAAAGCGAGGGAGCGGGCTTGACGACCTATAAATACAAAGGGCTTTCCCCGGACGGCGCAAAGCTTTCCGGCGTCATCAAAGCGTATAACGAGTTTGAAGCGGTCGCGCAGCTGCGCGAGACCTGCTCCGTCATCACCAAAATAGAAGAAGTCAAAGAGACGCAGAGCTGGAACAAACAGATCGGTACGAAGAAAATCAAAGACAAGGAGCTTGCCATCATTTGCTCGCAGTTCGCCATCATTTTGACCTCCGGTCTGCCCATTGTGCGCTGCGTGGAGATGGTTGCGGCACAGGCGCGCACCAAAGAGCTGCAAAAAATGCTGAAAAAGGTCGCGGAGGACGTTTCCGGCGGTTACAGCCTTGCGCAAAGCTTTGAAAACAACGCTACGGGCTTTCCGACCACGTTTATTGAGACCGTACGCGCGGGCGAACAGTCCGGCACACTGGAAGAATGCTTTGAAAAACTACATAAATATTACGATAAAACCGCTAAAATGAAAGCGAAGATCATCAGCACGCTCACGTATCCGGCAATTGTCATTTGCGTCGCCGTCATCGTGTTCATCATCATTATGGTGGTAGCCGTGCCGGCGTTTACAAGCGTGTTTCTGGAGCTCGGTACCGAGCTGCCGGGCATCACAAAGGGGCTCATCGCAACGTCGGATTTTCTCACGAACTACTGGTGGTCGCTTATTTTGATTGTGCTCGCGTTCTTCATCGGCAGGCTTCTGCTGAAAAAGAACGAAAAGGGGCGTGCGTTCCTTGCGGAAAACAAGCTAAAGCGCTCACCGCTCAAAAAAATGCACAGTCAGAACGCCGCTTCGCAGTTTGCAAGCACCATGAGCACCATGCTCACGGCGGGCTTGCCGATTACGAAAGCGCTGGAGGTCACGGCAAATGTGGCAGATAACTACATGTTCGCGGTGTCCATCCGCAAAGTGCGGCAGGGCGTGGAGCAGGGCCGCAGCTTGGTGGACTGCATGAACGAGATTCCGTATTTTCCAAAGCTGCTCACCGAAATGGTGGGCGTGGGCGAACGCTCCGGCAACATGGAAGAAACGCTCACCGTTATCGGCGATTACTTCGATAACGAAGTCTCGGTGTTCACGCAGCGGTTGCTCTCTATGTTAGAGCCGGCCATCACCATTGTTTTGGCGGTCGTCACCGTCATTTTGCTGCTGGCCGTTTACCTGCCGATGTTTACCATGTATGGCAGCATCGTTTGATTTATTTCGCTGTACCCCGTCGGCGATCCAACCCGAACCGGCGGAATACATAAATTTCGATGGTGAACCCCGAAAAGTACGTTTTTGGGGCGAGCAAAATTTCAATGAATTGGAGAATGGTTCCTATGATGAACAAAATGCGTAAGATGAAGAACAAGAAGGGCTTTACGCTCATGGAAATGCTGATTGTTGTTGCAATCATCGCAATCCTCGTCGCTATTGCTATCCCGACCTTTGCTTCTTCTCTGAATAAGGCAAGAGTTGCTGTTGACGAAGCTAACATCCGTTCCGGTTATGCAGAAGTTATGACTAAGGTTCTGTTGGGTGATTTTGATGCTGAGACAGGTTCTGGCAGTGCTGATACATATTATCTCCAGAAAGACGGTAGTGTAACAACTGCTCAGACAAATAACTATGCAACAACTGGCGCCAATAGCGGCAAAAAAGTTGAGATTGCTGGTCAGGAAGTTAATGGTTGGGAAAAGAATCAGACGGTGACATATAATTATTCTGCTGCTACGGGTAAGGTTACAATCACTGTCGGCTAATCTCATCTAACCACAAAAACAACTCATTTTAAATGAACCAGATCTATTGAGGGGCCGGGGGTTGCGGCTCCCCTATGATCTGTTCTTTTGATTTTTCACTTTAGGTTTTCATAAAAAGGGGACGTAGTATGCTTTGGGTTTCACCCGCTCTCACGGTTTATATTTGTGTGCTTACGGGGATTCTCGGCGCGTGCATGGGAAGCTTTCTCAACTGCATGGCGTGGCGTATCGTCCACGGCGAATCTGTTTTACACGGGCGCTCGCACTGCGACGTCTGCGGCCACGTGCTCGGCGCGGGAGATTTAATTCCCGTTTTAAGCTACATCATGCACAAAGGCCGCTGCAAATACTGCGGCGCAAAGCTCTCTGCGGGACATGTCTTTGCGGAAGTGTTAACGGCGCTTACGTTTTTGCTGCTCGTGCTAAAATATGATATTTCGCTCCAAGCCCTTGAATACATTTTGCTGGCGTGCCTGCTGCTCGCCGCTGCATTCACGGATTTGGAGGGGTATATGATCCCGGACCGTTTCATCGTGACGGGGATCGTCGTGCGTGTTGTTTTCCTGTTTTTGCAGGGGAACATGCTCGAAAACCTCATGGATGCGCTGCTCGGCGGCTTCGCCGTTGGCGGCGGTTTACTGCTCATTGTGCTCTTATACGAAAAAGTGCGCCAAAAGGAAGCCATGGGCGGCGGCGATATTAAACTGCTGTTCCTCACCGGCCTGTTTCTCGGCTGGCAGCGGAACATTCTGTGCCTGCTCATCGCGTGCGTGCTCGGCATCGCCTTCGCGTTTGTCTTCCCGGAAAAACGTACCACAGGAGACGGGGCAGAGGAAGAAGAC
>ENA-UONQ01001071-UONQ01001071.1-human-gut-metagenome-genome-assembly--contig:-CS26-NODE-1071-length-26280-cov-59.386806_pt1 | contig 26280 bp, 20 predicted proteins | sample MGYA00242460_ERZ724007 | MGnify/ENA metagenome assembly ERZ724007
GTCATGGTCTGCTCCAAATCATACAGGGGACGCTACGCTTCCCCTGCGCTGGCTGCCGCCAGCTACCCTTTTGTGGACTTGCCCTCTGGGGACACCTTGCGCTGCAAGCTGTTCCCAGCCGACAAGTTTTACAAAATCTCTCTATACTTTGACGGTCGGGTAAAGTATAATGAAGTCGACGACAAATCGGAAGTGGCTTATTGTATTGGGAAGGAGAAGTTATGGACAGAATGGTAATTGCAGGTGGCTATGGGATCTGTTTATTTTCCGCAGACACCTTACAGGATTTTTTGAAGCGTGAGAAAATTCGGAAAAGAAAACTGTTAAGTCTTCTGCAAAAGGATAAGGAGCTTTATCTGAACACGCAACGAGAGGGAATTTTCATCCCGTTGGTAGGGATTGATCACTATAATTATGCAATCAAATTGGAAGGGCAGGACGAGCCCTTTGATGACCAGTGGGTGCAAAAAATCAGCTATGAGGGCTTTAATCTGGAAGTAAAAGATGGACTTTGGATTTCTGCTATTGAACAGCTTGAACCTTTTGAGCCAAAGGAATACCATATCAAGGAAGAAGAATTTTATACCACACCGGGGTACTTCGGTTCTGTGGAGCACTACCACTCCCCGTGGGAACGGTGGTATAAGTCAGAAACACCAGATGGTATCTGTACAATTTATACGGACATCAAGTATAATGTTCCTGCTGGAAAATATCTGCTGTCCATCAAAGGCTACACCCGAAAGGAACAACAGAAATTTCCTACCCCCAACTGTGGTTTTTTCTTTTCCTTTACAGAAGTAGCTTCGTTTGAAGGTTTCAAGAATCCACGAGAATCTGATGAGTACGATTTTAATCTAGGAAGTATAAAGTAGAAAACTTTCAATTTGCCACCCACACATCGGGTCAATTTGTCCCGAACTTTTACAACTTAATACCCGCCGCCCACACAGCGGCACACCGAGCAGGAAATCTGAAAAAGGTCTCCTGCTTTTTTTCTGCCCAAAATGAGGTGGTAAAACGCCACCCCATCCACCAATTACCGAAAGGAGGGACACGAAATGCCCTGTCCACACAACGAAATCACGATTGTTCAGCGCAGCCAGCGGCAGTCTGCGGTTGCCGCCGCTGCTTACCAAAGCGGCGAAAAGCTGTTCTGTGAATACGACCAGCAAGTGAAGCACTACCCGGAAAAGCGTGGTATCGTCCACAATGAAATCCTGCTCCCGGCAAATGCCCCGCCGGAGTATGCAGACCGCAATACCTTATGGAACGCCGCCGAAGCGGTGGAGAAGCAATGGAACTCCCAGCTTGCAAGGCGGTGGGTGCTTACCATCCCCAGAGAGATACCGTCCGACTAGTACGCTGTCCTTGTCCGGGAGTTTTGTCAACAGCAGTTTGTTTCCAAAGGTATGATTGTTGATTTTGCCATCCATGCCCCCCATCCGCCAGGACACAACCCCCACGCCCATGTCCTGATGACCATGCGGGCAATGGACGAACATGGGAAATGGCTTCCCAAGAGCCGCAAGGTTTATGACCTTGACGAGAACGGGGAACGGATAAAGCTGCCATCCGGCAGGTGGAAAAGCCACAAGGAGGATACGGTGGATTGGAACGACCAGAAGTATTGTGAAATCTGGCGGCATGAATGGGAGGTCATCCAGAACCGCTATCTGGAAGCCAATGACCGCCCGGAGCGTGTGGACTTGCGTTCCTATGCCAGACAGGGGCTTGATATTGTCCCCACTGTCCATGAGGGGGCTGCTGTCCGGCAGATGGAAAAGCGTGGTATCCAGACGAATATCGGCAACCTGAACCGGGAAATCAGAGCCGCCAACCGCCTGATGAAGTCCATCCGGCAGCTTATCCAAAACCTCAAAGGCTGGATTACCGAGCTGGGCGAAAAACGGAAAGAGCTGCTTGCACAAAAGGCGGCGGAGGAAGCGACACTTCTTCCCAATCTGCTGATGAAGTACATGGAGATACGAAAGGAAGAACGGAAGGACTGGACGAGGGCTGGACAGAACCGGGGGACTTCACAGGACTTAAAGGCAGTCAGCGAAGCCCTGTCCTATCTCCGGCAAAAGGGGCTTTCCACTGTGGAGGACTTAGAAGCGTTTCTGGAATCTTCCGGGAAATCAGCCGCAGATTACCGCAATCAGATGAAGCCAAAGGAAGCCCGCAGCAAAGTGATTGACGGGATTCTTGCCAGCCGGACAGACTGCAAGGAATGTAAGCCTGTCTATGAGAAGTACCAGAAGATATTTTTTAAGAAAACAAAGGAGAAATTCAAACAGGAACACCCGGAGGTTGCCCGGTATGCGAAAGCCGCCGCCTACCTTGCCAAGCACCCGGACGATAAGGACAGTACCCAAAAGGAGCTGCAAGAGGAGCAGGAAACGCTTCTGGAAGAAATTGCAGCCCTGAAAACACCGCTGACCGAGGTACAGGAGGATTTGAAGAAGCTGCGGGACATCCGCTACTGGGTACGGAAAGCCACCCCCGGCACAGAAGAAAGCAAAGAGCCGCCCAAGAAACAGCCTATCAAAGAAGTCTTGCAGGATAAGGCTGACGAGAAAAAAGCACAAAGAACTGTCCCGGCACAGACGAAACACAAACAACAGGATATGGAACTTTAACAGGCACTTGCCATTTTCAATCAGAGAATGTCAGGTGCTTTTCTTTTTTCAAGGAGGGATAGATTTGAATGTATTTGAAGCTGTGAAGCAGTCCGTCACAACAAGACAGGCTGCGGAGCATTATGGAATCCATGTAGGTCGGAATGGGATGGCTTGCTGCCCGTTCCATCATGATAAAACCCCAAGCATGAAGCTGGATCGGCGTTACCACTGCTTCGGCTGCGGTGCGGATGGGGATGTGATTGATTTTGCCGCCGCCCTGTATGGGCTGGGAAAGAAAGAAGCCGCCGTACAACTGGCACAGGACTTCGGGCTTTCCTATGAGGACTGGAAGCCGCCGGGAAAGGCAAAAAAGCCCAAGCCCCGGCAGAAATCCCCGGAGGAACAGTTTCAGGAAGCAAAGAACCGCTGCTTCCGTATTCTTGCCGATTATCTTCACTTGCTTCGGGCATGGAGAAAGGATTATGCCCCGCACTCCCCGGAGGAAGCCTTTCATCCCCGGTTTGTGGAAGCCTTACAGAAGCAAGCCCAAGTGGAATATCTGCTGGATGTGCTGCTGTTCGGGGAAACAGAGGAAAAAGCGGCTTTGATTACGGACTACGGAAAGGATGTGATACAGCTTGAACAGCGAATGGCAGAGCTTGCAGCCGCAGACGCAGCAAGAACTAAAAAACACCATGAACGCCATGCAGCCGCCCCAGAGCATTGAGGAAATCAAGGCGGGGCTGGAAACTACCGAGAAAGGCGGTGTCCGTCAGAGCATACGGAACTGCCTGACCGTATTCCAGCGTGACCCGCTGCTTTCCGGGGCTATCGCATACAACATCCTGACCGACCGCAAGGACATCATAAAGCCCATCGGTTTTCACAGAGAAAGCACCGCCCTGAACGATACGGACATGAAGTATCTGCTTCTCTATCTGGAAGAAACCTACGGGCTTACCAATGAGAAAAAGATTGATAACGCCATCGGGATTGTGGCGAATGAAAACAAGTACCATCCCATCCGGGACTATCTCAATACCCTTGTGTGGGACGGGACAGAGCGAATCCGTTTCTGCCTGCGGCACTTTCTGGGGGCTGACGCAGACGATTACACCTATGAAGCGTTGAAGCTGTTCCTGCTGGGTGCAATCTCACGAGCCTTTCAGCCGGGGTGCAAGTTTGAAATCATGCTCTGTCTGGTAGGCGGTCAGGGGGCTGGCAAGTCCACCTTCTTCCGTCTGCTGGCAGTCCGGGACGAGTGGTTCTCCGATGATTTGCGGAAGCTGGACGATGACAATGTGTACCGCAAGCTGCAAGGTCACTGGATTATCGAAATGTCGGAAATGATGGCAACCGCCAACGCCAAGAGCATTGAGGAAATCAAGTCATTTTTAAGCCGGCAGAAAGAGGTTTACAAGATACCTTATGAAACCCACCCGGCAGACCGCCCCCGTCAGTGCGTGTTTGGCGGCACTTCCAATGCCCTTGACTTCCTGCCCCTTGACCGTTCCGGCAACCGCCGCTTTATCCCGGTCATGGTGTACCCGGAGCAAGCCGAGGTTCACATTTTGGAGGACGAAGCTGCTTCCAGAGCCTATATCGAGCAGATGTGGGCGGAAGCGATGGAGATTTACCGAAGCGGCAGGTTCAAGCTGGCTTTCAGCCCTGCCATGCAGCGGTATCTCAAAGAACACCAGCGGGATTTTATGCCGGAGGACACCAAAGCCGGGATGATACAGGCGTATCTTGATAAGTACACCGGGAGCATGGTCTGCTCCAAGCAGCTCTACAAGGAAGCCTTGAACCATGCCTTTGACGAGCCGAAGCAATGGGAAATACGGGAAATCAACGAGATTATGAACCAATGCATTGACCGCTGGCGGTACTTCCCGAACCCAAGAATGTTTTCAGAATATGGCAGACAAAAGGGCTGGGAGCGTGAAAACCCGGCAACGGACTCCGGCAACCCGTCTGAAAAAACGATGGACGGTTTTGTGGAGGTCACAGAACAGATGGAGCTTCCATTCTGAAAATGACAGCCCGTTGCACCCCCTGTTGCTATCCCGTTGCCGAGCCGGTTGCCGGGGAAAATCCCTTATTTCCGGGCTTTTCTCCCCTATGACAACCAAAACAACAGAAAAATAAAAGAAAAGTATAAATAGTAACCATCGCCAGATTGAGATTGTTTGCAAGGTCTTTTGAAGCCCGTTGCCGGACTTCGTTGCCGACACCCTCTGTCTGGCTATTTTCATGTATGGAGGATAACTGCCTATGGCAAAAAACAAAACAGAGATTCATGTGACCACTGTATTTGACGGGGAGCTGGACGCCACCGATGTGTTCGTCAGCCTGATTTCCCAGAAATACGGAAAGACAAATACAAAAGAATATCTTGCTAAAAAGAAAGATATAAGCTATAATGAAGATGAGGTTCAAAAGAGCCAGATACCGTCTGGATTGTGTGGGTAAATGGCTATGATGAACGAAATGGAATACAGAACAATCGGTTCGGCACTTGCCGGAGGGTATCGTGCAGCGGTCTATTGCAGGCTGTCAAAGGACGATGACCTGCAAGGCGAAAGTGCCAGTATCGCAAACCAGCGGGATATGCTGGAAAAATACTGCGAAAAGCAGGGATGGGAGGTTGTGGCAGTCTATCAGGACGATGGCTTCACAGGTCTTAACATGGAGCGTCCTGATTTACAGAGAATGTTGAGAGCCATTGAGCGCAGGCAAATCAACCTTGTCATCACGAAAGACCTCAGCCGACTGGGGCGTAACTATCTGCAAACCGGGCATTTGATTGAGGACTTTTTCCCAAGAAACGGTGTCCGCTATATCGCCATGAATGACGGTATCGACACCCTGCGGGATAACAACGACATTGCCCCGTTCAAGAATATCCTGAACGAGATGTACAGCAAGGATATTTCCAAGAAAGTCCATTCCTCTTATCTTCTGAAAGCGCAGAAAGGACAGTTTACCGGGTGTCTTGCCCCGTTTGGGTATCGGAAAGACCCGGAGGACAGAAACCATCTGCTCATTGACGAGGAAACCGCCCCGATTGTGCGGCTGATTTTCGGATATGCCCTAAACGGTCATGGTCCGAACTATATCCGCAGACGGCTGGAGGAAGAAAAAATCCCCTGCCCCACATGGTGGAACCGGGAACGGGGGCTTCGCAATACCCGCACCAAATGGGAAAAGAGAGACCCGGAAAACGGGCGGTATATGTGGGACTTCTCCGTTATCAAAGACCTTTTGATGAATCCCGTCTACACCGGGGCGATTGCTTCCCAGAAAAAAGACTACCGCTTCAAAATCGGCACGATTGGGGAAAAGAAGCCGGAGGACTGGATTGTGGTGGAGGGACAGCATGAACCGCTGATTGACCGCATGAGCTTTGACATTGTGCAGAACAAGCTGAAATCCCGCCAGCGTCCGGGGCAGACCAATGAAATCAGCCTGTTTGCCGGATTGATAAAATGCGGCGAGTGTGGGAAGTCGCTGACGGTACGCTACACAAACGCAAAACATCCCCAGCGGATTTACTCCTGCAAGACCTACAATGCCTTTGGAAAGAACCACTGCACCCAGCACCGGATTGATTATGACACCCTTTACAGCCATGTGCTGCGGAAAATCCGGGAATGTGCCAGAGCTGCCCTGATGGACGGGGAAGCGGTTGCCGACCGCCTGACCAATACCTGTGAAGCCGAGCAGCGGGAACAGCGGGAAGCAATGGAACGCTCCCTTACAAGGGACGAGGAACGGATTGAGGTTCTGGACAAAATGGTCATGCGGCTTTATGAGGATATGATTGCAGGGCGTATCAGTGAGCAGAATTTCAACACCATGCTGGAAAAGACACAGACCGAGCAGACGGAGCTTAAAACAAAAGTGTCCGAGGGCAGAAAGCGGCTGTCCGATGAAGTCCAGCTTGCCAATGACGCAAAACAATGGGTGGAAGCCATTCAGGAATACGCCAACATCACAGAGCTGGACGCAGCCACCCTTAACCGCTTAATCAAAGAAATCGTCGTGCATGAGCGCATTGACGAAGATAAAACAAGACACATTTCTATCGAAATTCATTTTAATCTCAAACCCATCCCGGAGGTGGAACAGGTCACTGCCTGACCTGTCCCGCCGGGACGGTTCTCTTAAAAACACCATATAGATTTTTGTACGCCGCCGCCAGCCATCGAGCAGAGTTTTACACCTAATTGGGGATAAAACAGCTCATGGCGGGCGCTGGTGTGGCTGTGGTCGGCCTGATCCTCGTACCGCTGCTTTCCGGTCTGTTTGCCGTCTAAACTGTCCCTGAAAAATCCTTGCCCCTCCCGTAACAGACGGGAGGGGCTGAAAGGAGGTCACACTGTATGGATTTTCTGCTGGACGCACTTACTAAGTGGCTCAAGGAAATGCTGGTAGGCGGCATTATGGGCAACCTGTCCGGGATGTTCGATTCTGTAAACCAGCAGGTCGGAGATATATCCGTGCAGGTTGGGCAAACGCCGCAGGGCTGGAACGGCGGCATTTTCAGCATGATCCAGAACCTCTCCAACTCCATCATGGTTCCCATCGCCGGTGTGATTCTGGCGATTGTAATGACGCTGGAACTGATCCAGATGATTACCGACAAAAACAACCTGCATGATGTGGACACCTGGATGATTTTCAAATGGGTGTTCAAGTCAGCCGCAGCCATACTCCTTGTCACGAATACATGGAATATCGTCATGGGCGTGTTCGATATGGCGCAGAGTGTGGTGGCACAGGCATCCGGGATTATTTCTTCGGATGCAACCATTGATATTTCCTCTGTCCTTACGGACATGGAACCTCGGCTGATGGAAATGGATTTGGGTCCGTTGTTCGGGCTTTGGTTCCAGAGTATGTTTATCGGCGTTACCATGTGGGCGCTGTATATCTGCATCTTCATCGTGATTTATGGCCGTATGATTGAAATTTACCTTGTGACATCCGTTGCGCCCATCCCTATGGCTGCCATGATGGGCAAGGAATGGAGCGGCATGGGCCAGAACTATCTGCGCTCCCTGTTGGCGCTGGGATTCCAGGCATTTCTCATTATTGTATGTGTGGCGATTTATGCTGTACTGGTACAGGACATCGCTACGGAGGAAGATGTGATTATGGCGATTTGGAGCTGTGTGGGCTATACGGTTCTTTTGTGTTTTACGCTCTTTAAGACCGGCAGCCTTGCAAAAGCTGTATTCCAGGCTCATTAAGGAGGACGCATGAAGAAATATCAAATCATTTATGCTGATCCCCCGTGGAGTTACCGTGTTTGGAGAAAAAAAGAACACGGCAGAACCGCAGAGAGCCACTATTCCACTATGACCATAGAGGACATCCGAACACTGCCAGTTGGACAGTTGGCGGACAAAAACTGTATTTTGTTTTTGTGGGTAACATTCCCGGTTATTCGAGAAGCCTTTACTGTAATTGACGCATGGGGATTCACCTATAAAACAGTGGCGTTCTGCTGGGTCAAGCAGAATCGAAAATCTCCCTCTCTGTTTTGGGGGCTGGGGCATTGGACCAGAGCAAACGCCGAGCTGTGTCTGTTAGCAACCAAAGGCTCCCCAAAACGTCAGTCTGCAAGAGTGCATCAGATTGTGATGACACCAGTGGAAGCCCACAGCAAGAAACCGGATGTTGTCCGGGATAAAATCGTTGCACTTGCAGGAGATGTCCCGCGTATTGAGCTGTTCGCCAGACAAGCCACACCCGGTTGGGATGTATGGGGCAACGAGGTGGACAGTTCTGTTTCATTTCTATAAAGGAGGGAGTTTCTATGGCCTATGTACCTGTACCCAAAGACCTGACGAAAGTCAAAACCAAGGTTGCTTTCAACTTAACCAAGCGGCAGTTAGTCTGTTTCGGCGGAGGGGCGCTTTTGGGCGTACCGCTGTTCTTTCTGCTCCGTGGCTCTGCCGGAAACAGTACGGCAGCCCTGTGCATGATGTTCGTGATGCTGCCCTTCTTCCTGCTGGCGATGTACGAAAAGCATGGTCAGCCGTTGGAAAAGATCGTGGGCAATATCATCCGCGTCACGGTGATCCGCCCCAGACAGCGCCCCTACCGCACCAATAACTTCTATGCCGTATTGCAGCGGCAGGCAAATCTCGACGAGGAGGTGTCACACATTGTTTACGGCAATCAAAAACTGGCTGCACCGGCTGTTCGGAAAAAACGAGGAAAAAGCTGTGCAGCCGGTCAAAACAAAGAAAAAGTTGTCCCGCGCCGACAGAAAGCAGATTGAAGCTGCCATTGCCCGTGCCAACCGCACGGACAAAAAGGAAAAATCGGCACAGGACAGTATCCCTTATGAACGGATGTGGCCGGACGGTATCTGCCGGGTGTCAGACGGCCACTACACCAAAACCATTCAATTTCAGGACATCAACTATCAGCTCTCACAGAACGAGGACAAGACCGCGATTTTCGAGGGCTGGTGCGATTTCCTCAATTATTTCGACAGCTCGATTCAGTTTGAGCTGTCTTTTTTGAACCTTGCAGCATCGGAGGAAACCTTTGCCCGCGCGATCTCCATCCCTCTCCAGGGAGATGACTTTGACAGCATCCGGGTGGAGTACATGACTATGCTGCAAAACCAGCTGGCAAAGGGCAACAACGGCCTTATCAAAACCAAGTATCTCACCTTTGGCATTGATGCGGACAGCATCAAGGCGGCCAAGCCCCGTTTGGAGCGCATTGAGACCGATATTCTCAATAACTTCAAGCGGCTGGGCGTGGCGGCGGAAACGCTGGACGGAAAAGCGCGGCTTGCCCAGCTGCATGGTATCTTCCACATGGACGAGCAGCTGCTGTTCCGGTTTGAGTGGGACTGGCTCCCTACCAGCGGCCTGTCCACCAAGGACTTTATCGCCCCCAGCTCCTTTGAGTTCCGCACCGGCAAGCAGTTCCGCATGGGCAAGAAGTACGGAGCCGTCAGCTTCGTACAAATTTTGGCCCCAGAACTGAATGACCGGATGCTGGCTGATTTTCTGGATATGGAATCCAACCTGATTGTCAGCCTGCACATCCAGTCGGTGGATCAGATCAAGGCCATCAAGACGGTCAAGCGAAAAATCACCGATCTGGATAAATCCAAAATCGAGGAACAGAAAAAGGCTGTCCGTGCCGGATATGACATGGACATCATCCCTTCCGACCTTGCCACTTATGGTGTCGAGGCCAAAAAGCTCTTGCAGGATTTGCAGAGCCGCAACGAGCGAATGTTCCTTGTGACCTTCCTGGTACTGAACACCGCAGATAATCCCCGCCAGCTGGACAACAATGTGTTCCAGGCCAGCTCCATCGCACAGAAGTACAACTGCCAGCTGACAAGGCTGGACTTCCAGCAGGAAGAAGGGCTGATGAGCTGCCTGCCTTTGGGTCTGAATCAGATCGAGATTCAGCGGGGGCTGACCACCAGTTCCACGGCGATCTTTGTGCCGTTCACCACACAGGAATTATTCCAGAACGGCAAAGAAGCTCTGTACTACGGCATTAACGCTCTGTCCAACAACCTTATCATGGTGGACCGCAAGCTGCTGAAGAACCCCAATGGCCTGATTCTCGGCACGCCGGGTTCCGGTAAATCTTTCAGCGCCAAGCGCGAGATCGCCAACTGTTTCCTGCTGACTTCCGACGAGGTGGAAATCCTAGACCCGGAAGCGGAATATGCCCCGCTGGTGGAGCGTCTGCATGGGCAGGTCATCAAAATTTCGCCCACCTCTACCAACTATATCAACCCGATGGACCTGAACCTGGACTACTCGGACGATGAAAGCCCGCTGTCCCTCAAGTCTGACTTTATCTTGTCGCTGTGTGAGCTGATCGTGGGCGGCAAGGAGGGCTTGCAGCCGGTGCAGAAAACCATCATCGACCGCTGTGTGCGGCTGGTGTATCAGGACTATCTCAACGACCCACGCCCGGAGAATATGCCCATTCTGGAGGACCTGTATAACCTCTTGCGGAGTCAGGAGGAAAAGGAAGCCCAGTACATTGCAACGGCGCTGGAAATCTATGTGACCGGCTCCCTCAATGTGTTCAACCACCGAACCAATGTGGACATCAACAACCGCATTGTCTGTTATGACATTAAGGAATTGGGCAAGCAGCTGAAGAAAATCGGGATGCTGGTGGTGCAGGACCAGGTGTGGAACCGCGTCACCATCAACCGTGCTGCCCACAAGTCCACCCGTTACTACATTGACGAGATGCACCTGCTGCTGAAAGAGGAACAGACCGCCGCTTATACGGTAGAAATCTGGAAGCGATTCCGTAAATGGGGCGGTATCCCGACCGGTATCACGCAGAATGTCAAAGACCTTTTGAGCAGCCGCGAGGTGGAGAACATCTTTGAAAACTCCGACTTCGTGTATATGCTCAACCAGGCGGGCGGAGACCGGCAGATTCTTGCCAAGCAGCTGGGTATTTCTACGCACCAGCTATCCTATGTGACCCACTCCGGCGAGGGCGAAGGGCTTTTGTTCTACGGTTCCACCATCCTGCCGTTTGTGGACCACTTCCCAAAGAATACGGAACTGTACCGTATCATGACCACCAAACCGTTGGACTTAAAAAAGGAGGATGAACAGCATGACAAAGAAAGAAATTGAAAAAGGCGCAGGTCTGCTTCTGGCCGCTGTCAGCGGCTGTGAGCAGATGGTGGAACTGCTTCGCGCCGCCGTCCATTACTGCTATGAGCAGGAAAAGACAGCAAAAAATCTCACGCCCAAGGGCTATGCCGGATTTACCCGGATTCACCATATCTGGACAGAGGGCATACCGGATGTTCCCAAGCTGTTTATTGGCAGCCCAATTCAGGATCGGGACATGGCAAGAGGAACCCTGATGGCGCTTTTCCCGTCCACAACGGTTTTTCCGGCAGAAACCATTCAGATTCCAGTATATGCGGAAACCTGTGTGCTGCTGGATGACCTGATGGCGGGTGGCTGGTATGCGTAAGGAACCGCGCCTGCGTTTTACGGACGAGGAACGCGCTGACCCGGCGCTGGAAAAGCCCATCCGCAAGGCCGACCGGGCCGCCGCCAAAGCAGACAAGGCGCAGGCGAAAATCCCCAAAAAGCAGGTGCGACGAACTTCCATCGACCCGGAGACCGGCAAAGTGACCACCAAGCTGGTGCTGGAGGATAAGAAAAAGCCGCCTTCCAAGCTGTCCCATGCGGTGCGGGACGCCCCCGGAGACGCAGTGCTGGGAAAAATTCATAAAGAGATTCGGGAGACCGAGCAGGATAATGTGGGTGTGGAGAGCGCCCACAAGTCCGAAGAAGCTGCTGAGACCGGCGCTCGTCTGGTTCGGGAGGGCTACCGCAGTCACAAGCTGAAACCCTACCGCAAGGCAGCCAAGGCGGAACAGAAGCTGGAAAAGGCCAATGTAAACGCCCTGTATCAGAAGTCCTTGCGGGATAATCCTCAGCTTGCCAGCAATCCCTTTTCCCGCTGGCAGCAGAAACAGGCCATCAAAAAGGAGTACGCCGCCGCCAAGCGCGCCGGTCAAGCTGCCGGAAACACCGCCAACACCGCAAAAAAGACCGGCAAAGCCGCCAAGACGGTCAAGGAAAAGGCACAGCAGGCCGGAGCATTTGTTATGCGCCACAAAAAAGGCTTCTTGCTTGTGGGCGCGATTTTTCTGCTCATCTGCCTGCTGCTCAACACCATGTCCTCCTGCTCCATGATGGCGCAGAGCATTGGTTCTGCCATTTCCGGCTCTACCTATCCGTCAGATGACCCGGAACTTGTAACGGTGGAGGCCGATTACGCCGCCAGGGAAGCGGCGCTGCAAGCCGAGATCGACAACATCGAAAGCAGCCATCCGGGATATAACGAGTACAGGTATGACCTGGACATGATCGGACATGACCCCCATGAGCTTGCGGCCTACCTGTCTGCCGTGTTGCAGGGCTATACCCGGCAGAGCGTACAGGCGGAGCTGGAGCGTGTGTTCAACGCACAGTATGAACTGACGCTCACCGAGGAAGTCGAGGTGCGCTACCGGACGGAAACCCGAACGGACAGCGAGGGCAACAGCTATACCGTTGAGGTTCCCTATAACTACTACATTTTGAATGTAACGCTTACCAGCAAACCCATTTCCTCCGTTGCCACGGAGCTTTTGACCCCGGACCAGCTGGAAATGTATCAGGTGTACCGGACCACCCTGGGCAACAAGCCGCTGATCTTCGGCGGCGGCTCCACAAACACCAGCGATTCTGAGAGTTTGGAAGGTGTGGAGTTTATAAACGGCACACGCCCCGGCAATCAGGCTGTGGTGGATATTGCCAAAAGTCAGGTGGGCGATGTGGGCGGTCAGCCCTACTGGAGCTGGTACGGCTTCAATTCCCGTGTGGAATGGTGCGCCTGCTTCGTGTCCTGGTGCTACGGCCAGATGGGGCTGTCTGAACCGCGCTTTGCCGCCTGTCAGTCCCAGGGCATCCCGTGGTTCCAGTCCCATGGACAATGGGGCGCACGGGGCTATGACAACCTCGCCCCCGGAGATGCTATCTTTTTCGATTGGGACCTGGACGGCAGCGCCGACCATGTGGGCATCGTCATCGGCACAGACGGCAGCCGCGTTTATACCGTGGAGGGAAACAGCGGCGATGCCTGCAAAATCAGAAGTTACGATGTGAACTACGAGTGCATCAAGGGCTACGGCCTGATGAACTGGTGACAAATCTTTTGATAAGGAGTGATTGATTATGGCTACGAAAATTGAACGCATTGACCGGGAAATTGCGAAAACCCGTGAGAAGATCGCAGAGTATCAGGAAAAGCTGAAAACGCTGGAAGCGCAGAAAACCGAAGCGGAAAATCTGGAGATCGTCCAGATGGTGCGCGCCCTGCGTATGACCCCGGAGCAGTTAAGCGCCATGCTGTCAGGCGGCATGGTTCCTGATGTCTCTGCTAATCACGCCGAACAGGAGGACACCGCCCATGAAGAATAAGAGAGTTTTTAAGACCCTTTCCGCCCTCTGCGCCGCATTGGTACTGATGGGCGGTTTTTCTGTCACCGCTTTTGCCCAGGGAACGGAGCAGCCCCCGGCAGAGGATGCCACCAACGATGAAAATGTGGTGGTGGAGGAAGCCGAGGACAGTCCTGCCCTGACCCCGGAGGGCAACGCTGCCCTGGTGGATGATTTCGGCGGCAACAAGCAGCTGATTACCGTCACCACCAAGGCAGGCAACTACTTCTATATCCTCATTGACCGAGCTAACGAGGACAAGGAAACTGCTGTCCATTTCTTAAATCAGGTGGATGAAGCTGACCTGATGGCGCTGATGGAGGATGGGCAGTCCACCGAGAAACCACCCGCTGTCTGCAACTGCACGGAAAAATGCGAAGCCGGTGAAGTCAACACCAAATGCGAGGTGTGCAGTACAGACATGACCGGCTGTACCGGCAAGGAACCGGAGCCGGAAACACCGGCGGAACCTGCGGAGCCTGAGAAAAAAGAATCCGTAGGACTAAACCCGGCTGTCCTGCTGCTGGTGCTGGCTGTGATGGGCGGCGCTGCCTTTGCCTACTTCAAATTCATTAAGGGTAAGGCCAACCACAAAAACAGCAGCAATCCAGACGATTATGACTATGAGGACGGCGAGGAACTGCCGGACGAGGAAGACATCGAACTGGAGGACGAGGAATCGGACGAGCTGGACGCTGACAGGGGCGGCGGTGAGGAAAGTGAGGATGACACCCCATGACCCGGTTCACCGACAGCCCCTATGAACGCATGATGACACGCAGGCCGGAGGGCGGGAAGGACACTTCCCGTCCTCTCTCTTTACCCAAAAGCCACCCCTGTTATGGCTGTGGGAATTATGGGCAGCCCTGCGTGGGAGTCTGCCATCGTGAGATGGAACGATGGCTCAAGAAAAGGAGGAAAACAAACCATGAAGCTGGTAATCGCTGAAAAACCGTCTGTTGCCCAAAGTCTGGCCACCGTGATCGGCGCGACTGTCCGCAAGGACGGCTATCTGGAAGGAAACGGCTGGCGGGTCAGCTGGTGCGTGGGGCATCTGGCTGGGTTGGCCGATGCCGATGTATATAACCCGGACTATGCCAAGTGGCGCTATGACGATCTGCCCATCCTACCGGAGCATTGGCAGATGGTGGTGAGCAAAGACAAAAAGAAACAGTTTGCTGTCCTGAAACAGCTGATGAACGCCCCGGACGTGACCGAGGTGGTAAACGCCTGCGATGCCGGACGCGAGGGGGAGCTGATCTTCCGCGCCGTCTACGAGCTGGCGGGCTGCCAGAAGCCCATGAAGCGGCTCTGGATTTCCTCGATGGAGGATTCCGCCATCCGGGAGGGATTTGAAAACCTGCGCCCCGGCGCGGACTATGACGGCCTGCGGGATGCGGCTCTCTGCCGCGCCAAGGTGGACTGGCTGGTGGGGATCAATGCCACCCGGCTGTTTTCGGTGCTGTACCACCGCACTTTGAATATTGGGCGCGTCATGTCCCCGACGCTGGCCCTCATCGTTCAGCGGGAAGCCGAGATCGACACCTTCAAGCCGGTTCCGTTTTACACGATAGTCCTGGAGCTACCTGAGTTTTCCGTTTCCGGGGAACGCATGGCGGATAAGGCTGCTGCCGAGCAGCTGAAAACTGCCTGTCAGGGTGCGGATGTGACGGTCAAAAAGGTGGAGCGCAAGGACAAATCCGAGAAGCCGCCCGCCCTCTATGACCTGACTACCCTCCAGCGGGACGCCAACCGGCTACTGGGGTTCACAGCCCAGCAAACCCTGGACTATTTGCAGAACCTCTATGAAAAGAAGCTCTGCACCTATCCCCGCACAGACAGCCGCTATCTGACTTCGGATATGGCGGAGGGATTGCCGGTGCTGGTCAATCTGGTTGCCAACGCCATGCCGTTTCGCAAAGGGATCGCCATTTCCTGTGATGCCGGTGCGGTCATCAACGACAAAAAAGTGACCGACCACCATGCAGTGATCCCCACCCGCAATCTCCAAAACGCCGACCTGTCCGGTCTGCCGGTGGGTGAACGGATGATTTTGGAACTTGTAGCCTTGCGCCTGCTGTGCGCGGTGGCGGAACCGCATACTTACTCAGAAACTGCTGTCACCGTGGAGTGTGCCGGTGCGGAGTTTACCACCAAGGGCAAAACGGTGAAGCGCCCCGGCTGGCGGGCGCTGGACGCTGCCTACCGTGCTGCGCTGAAAAATGCGGAGCCGGACAAGGAAACCGAGGACAAGGCCCTGCCGGACGGAGGCCGTCTGCCAGAACTGTCCGAGGGTCAGACGCTGCCCCTTTCCGGCGCTACCGTCAAGGAGGGCAAAACCAGCCCGCCCAAACACTTCACCGAGGATACGCTGCTTTCCGCGATGGAAACTGCCGGGAAAGACGATATGCCGGAGGATGCGGAGCGTCAGGGTTTAGGAACCCCGGCCACCCGCGCCGGGATTCTGGAAAAGCTGGTGTCCACCGGCTTTTTGGAGCGAAAAAAGAGTAAGAAAGCTGTGCAGCTCATGCCATCCAAAGATGCGGTGTCCCTGATTACCGTTCTGCCGGAACAGCTGCAATCGCCCCTGCTGACCACTGAATGGGAACACCGTTTAAGCGAGATCGAACGCGGCGAACTGGCCCCGGAGGACTTCATGGGCGGGATCGCCGCCATGCTGAAAGAACTGGTGGGAACCTATCAGGTCATCAAGGGGACTGAGTACCTGTTCACGCCGCCCCGCGAAGTGGTGGGCAAATGCCCCCGCTGCGGCGGTGATGTGGCGGAACTGCAAAAAGGGTTCTTCTGCCAGACAGAATCCTGCAAATTTGCCATCTGGAAAAACAACAAATGGTGGGCAGCCAAGAAAAAGCAGCCTACCAAGGCACTGGTGACAGCACTGCTCAAGGATGGCCGTACAAGGATCACCGGCTGCTATTCCGAAAAGACCGGCAAGACCTATGACGCCACGGTGGTTCTGGAGGACGATGGGCGGTACGCCAACTTCAAGCTGGAATTTGACCGGCAGAAAGGCGGTGCAAAATGAAGCTCTCCCTTTATGAACAGGAAACCATTCTCCTCTACAACCAGGCCGAGGACACCGCCGAAGTTTATACCCATGACCGAAAACTGATGGAGAAGCTGACCCGCCTTTCCCAAAAGCACCCGGAACAGGTTTGTAAAAAAGATAAGCACAATTTTACGGTTCCCAAACGCTGTGTGTCCGTCCGGGAGCCATACAGCGCCGAGCGCCGCAAGGCTGCCAGTGAACGGGCCAAGGCTGCCGGGTACAGGCCGCCCATCCCTAAATCGAAATCTGATTGACGATGGGCGCAAATGTATTTGAGACGGTCAAGCAGTCCGTTCCGGTCAAAGAAGCCGCAGAACGATATGGGATTGAGGTCGGACGGAACAGCATGGCCTGCTGCCCCTTTCACGATGACAAAAATCCCAGCATGAAGCTGAACAAGGACTACTTCTATTGCTTCGGCTGCGGAGCCACCGGCGATGTGATCGGCCTGACCGCCCGGCTCTACAACCTGTCCCCCAAGGAAGCTGCCGAGAAGCTGGCGCAGGATTTTGGCCTTATTTATGACAGTCAGGCTCCCCCTCGGAGGAACTATGTTCGCCAGAAAACTGAGGCGCAGAAATTCAAGGAGAGCAGGGACCATGCCTTTCGCATTCTGGCGGACTATTTCCATCTGCTCCGCAAGTGGGAAACCAATTACACACCCAAAACGCCGGTGGAATCCATGCACCCCCGTTTTTTAGAGGCGGTGCAGCAAAAGGATTATATCGGCTATCTGCTGGATTCTTTTCTGGAGGACAGCCCGGAGGAACAAAAGCTGTGGATCGCTGAACATCAATCAACAATCGCCAATTTGGAAAGGAGAGTGAACATCATGGCTGATAAGCCCACCAACCGGGAACGGTTGCAGGAGATCACGGCGGGCATTGAACAGGGTATCAAGGAACTGTTTGAGAGCGAAAAGTATATGCGCTACCTGTCCGTCATGTCCAAGTTCCACCGTTATTCGGTCAACAACACCATGCTCATCTATATGCAGAAGCCGGAAGCTACGCTGGTGGCCGGGTTCAACAAGTGGAAAAACCAGTTTGCGCGCCATGTGAAAAAGGGCGAACATGGCATCACCATCATCGCCCCCACGCCCTATAAAAAGAAAATCGAGGAAATGAAGCGCGACCCGGACACCCATGCCCCCATTCTGGATGCAGACGGCAAGGCGGTTATGGAGGAAAAGGAAATCGAAATCCCCATGTTTCGCCCAGTCAAGGTGTTTGATGTGAGCCAGACGGACGGTAAGCCCCTGCCGGAGCTGGCTTCCTCCCTGTCCGGGACGGTTCCGCACTATGAAGCGTTTCTGGAAGCCCTGCGGCGCTCTGCCCCGGTTCCCATCGAGTTTGAGGCGATGGCCGCCAACATGGACGGCTATTTTTCACCCGACCGCCAGCGCATCGCCATCCGGGAAGGCATGAGCGAGGTACAGACCGTTTCTGCTGCTGTCCATGAGGTTGCACACAGCAAGCTCCACGACCCCAAAAAGTACGAGGCAGAGCCGACCTGGAAGATTGTGATGGTGAGCGAGGGCGGCATCAAGCACGATTATCGCCTGGACTTTGCCACCGAAGCGGAGGCAGAACAGGCCGCTGCCGAGGATGGCTGGCGCTATGTGGACGAAAATCAGTTTGAATGGCGGCTGGAAGTGGAGGAAGATCATTCGGCGGTGAAACAGACCGCCAGGAACCGCAATACCGAGGAAGTGGAGGCCGAGAGTATTTCCTATGCGGTCTGCCAGTATTTCGGCATCCAGACCGGCGCGAACAGTTTCGGGTATATCGCCACCTGGAGCAAGGACAAGGACCTGAAAGAATTAAAAGCCAGTCTGGAGACCATCAACAAGACTTCCTGTGAGCTAATTAACGACATCGAGCGCAACTACAAGGAAATCTGTAAGGAGCGCGGCATTGAACTGAACGCCCCGAAAAAAGAAACTGTTCCGGTGGTTCTGCCGCCAGCAAGAGAACAGGCAGAGTCCTTTGCCCGCGAATATGTCTTGTATGCACAGGCAATTCGTGTCGAAACCCTTTCAGAAACAGAGATTCAGGCGCAAATTACCCAATACACGGATAAAATCCTGCACCATGACATTGCGGATATGGTCCTCTTTTTGGAAGAACAGAAACAGGCAAAATGGGAACGGGACGAAGAAATGGAGATGGCTCTGGACAATGGCGCTGCCCCGGATGCCGATAACAGCAATTTTGTGGACCCGGAACATCTTTCCGCACAGCTTGCGTCTCTCTATCACACAGAGTATCAGGAGATTTCCGCCAATGCGGAACATTCCCCGCAGGAACTGTCAGAACCCGCCGAGGCTCTGTTTCTTCTGAACGATGCCACCTATCTGCACATTCAGCCGTGCGATACCGGCTGGGACTATACCCTCTATGACAAAGAAACCATGAAAGAACTGGACGGCGGCCAGCTGGATACCCCGGAACTGTCCCGTTCCGCCGCTGTCCGGCAGATTTGTGAGGGGCTGGAACTGGACGCTGCCGGGTTGACCGTCTATATCCTCCATGAAGATAACACGGAAAGCATGGTGTTTGACACCGAGGAAATCATGGAGCATGGCGGGCTTTTCGGCGTGGAACACGAGGAATGGGAGCAAAGTCCACAATTCCATGAAAAGGTGCTGGAACGGCAGGACCGGCAGCTGGAACGGGAGCAGGCGTTTTTCTCCCATGAGGGCAGCTGCTTTGCCATTTATCAGGTGAACCGGGACGATCCGCAGAATGTGCGGTTTATGAATCTGGACTGGCTGCAATCGCACAATCTGGCCGTGGATCGAAACAATTATGACTTAATCTACACCGCCCCGCTGAACGGTTCCGGCAGCACTATGGAGCAGCTGGAAACGCTGTATAAACAGTTCAACCTGCAAAAGCCGGTAGATTTTCACAGCCCTTCCCTGAGCGTCAGCGACATCGTTGCCATCAAGCAGGACGGTAAGGTATCCTGTCATTACTGCGACAGCGTTGGTTTCACCGAGATTCCCGGATTCCTGCCGGACAATCCGCTGAAAAATGCGGAAATGATGCTGGAGGATGACTACGGTATGATCGACGGCATCATCAACAACGGCCCAAAAGAGCCGACCGTGGCGCAGCTGGAACAGCAGGCCCGCAGCGGCCAGCCTATTTCCCTCATGGATTTAGCGGAAGCTGTCCACCGGGAGGAACGGGACAAGAAAAAGTCCGTCATGGAGCAGCTGAAAAGCCAGCCCCGGACGGAACACAAAAAGACAGCGCCTAAAAAGAGCGCGGAAAGGGAGCTTTGATATGGGAAACTTTACTTTTGAAGAAATGAACCTGATGTGCATTTACAACACCGGCAGCCGCACCGGGCTGATAGAGGCTCTGACCGAGATGCACGGCGAACTTTCGCCGGAGGAAACGGAACTGCGAGAATTGACGGACAGCGCCCTGATGAAGCTCCAGGCTATGAGCGATGCCGAGTTTGCCCAGCTGGAACTGTACCCGGATTTTGATGAATAAGCATTTCATAAACACCCAACGGGGCGGCGCAAAATGCCGCCCCATTTCCATTTAACACGAAGGGAGGACAACAACCATGCCATCCAAAACAGAATTTTACCGTCAGATGGCCGACCATGTGGCGACCCAGCTCACCGGCAGCTGGCAGGAATGGGCGGGATTTCTAACCTCCGCTGCCCGTCTTTACAAGTATCCGTTCCATGAGCAACTGCTGATCTATGCCCAGCGCCCCGACGCTACCGCCTGTGCGGAGTATGATTTATGGAATGATAAAATGGGCCGCTATGTGCGCCGTGGCTCCAAGGGTATCGCCCTGGTGGACGATTCCGGTGACAGGCCCCGGCTGCGCTATGTGTTTGACGTTTCTGACACCGGGACCCGCGAACATTCCCGCACTCCCTGGCTGTGGAAGATGGAGGAAGCGTATCAGGAGCCTGTGTCGGCCATGCTGGATCACACTTACGAGGTTGGCGGCGATAACCTTGCCCAGCAGCTGGAGGCGGTGGCTCACAAGCTGGCAGGCGAATACTGGAACGAGCATCGCCAGGACTTGCTCTATATCGTTGACGATTCCTTTTTAGAGGAATATGATGAATTTAACATCGAAGCACAGTTTAAGGCAGCCGCTACTGTCAGCATTTCCTACGCCCTGATGTCCCGCTGCGGATTGGAGCCGGAACGCTATTTTACCCATGAGGACTTTATGGCGATTTTCGACTTCAACACCCCGGCCACCATCGGTGCGCTGGGAACGGCGGTCAGCCAGATCAATCAACAGGTGCTGCGGCAGATTGGCGTTACCATCCGAAATTATGAGCGCGAACAACTCGCGGAAAGGAGCAAGCATCATGAAGAATCCCATGAACTACATCCAGAACGGAGATTACCTGATTCCCGACCTGAAGCTGAGCGAGCAGCCGGAGAAGCCCCTGGGCAAGTACGGCAGGACGCGGAAATCATACCTGAAGGAACACCGTCCCATCCTCTACAACCAGCTGCTGATGAGCGAGAAGCTGTACCCACACCTGCTGGAAATCGACGAGACCGCACAGAGCCGTCTGGAGCAGCTGATGCCCCAGCTGGCGGCGGCAGCGGGCGCGACGGAGCAGCTGAAAGCCAGCGACCCCATGAAGTGGGTGGGTCTGATGAACACCTGCAAGGCCCAGGCCGAGGAAATCCTGATGGCGGAGCTTATTCACAGCTGAGTTTCTTCCTCTCCGAAAACGAACAAATCCGAATCATAGATGAAGCAGAGAATGTGAAAACATCCTCTGCTTTTTCTTTTGCACAGGCTGACATCGACCATGTGCTGCGGCTGGGCGGCAACACGGACCGCCAAAGGGAGCGTGTGGTTGCAGCCTTTGAGAAGCAGAAATCCACCGCCGAAATTGCCGAGATACTGAAAACGCTCTATCACGGCGGCAACGGGATCGGCAGCGTCACCGCATGGTATGCCGAGGACGGCATCCATCTTTCCCACGGCAAAACAGCCCGTTACGACAAGTCCGCCCAGGTCATTTCCTGGGAGAGCGCCGCCGAGCGTATCGGCCAGCTTTTGCAGGATGGCCAGTTTGCCGCCAATGTGGAGCTGACCGAGGCGGCAGGCTATGAACGCTCCCTCCTTGCGGAAAAGTTCTGGAATCTGTACCACGATTTCAGCGAGGAAGCCAGAGAAGCCGGGTATCTGCCCAGCCTCGCAGGTAATCCGGGTCGTGGTTTCCCGGAGGAATCCGCATGGCTTGCCGAACAGCTGAACCGCCCGGAGTTTCGCCAGACCCTTGCGGAAGAATACGCCGCCTTCTGGACGGCCTACCAGCAGGACCGGGAGTTGCTGCGCTTCCACTACCACAAACCGAGAGAGATTTGGGAAAACCTGAAAGACCTGTCCCTGCCCCGCACCACCTTTACCTCTCAGCTGACGGAAGTACCTGCGGCAAAGCAGTTTATCTCCGAGGATGAGATCGACGCCGCCATGACCAGAGGCAGCGGATTTGAGGGCGGCAAGGGACGGATTTTTACCTTTTTCCAAAATCCCCATACGGATAAGGAAAAGGTGGATTTTCTCAAAAATGAGTACGGCACTGGCGGCCACTCTCACGCCCTGTCCGGCGCTGGGGGCAGCTGGGAAGATCACGATGGAAAAGGTCTGCACTACAAAAAGGATGGCTGCCCGGATGTGCATTTCACATGGGAGAAAGCTGCCAAGCGGATTACCGATCTGATTCAAAAGGGTCGCTATCTCACCGAACAGGAACAGGCACAGTATGACAAAATCCAGGCAGAAAAAGCGCTGGCCGAGGAAGATGCCCTGCAAGCCCAGCAGCCGACCCCGGAGATATGGGAATACAACGGGGTCAAGGAGCGTCACCCGGATGATATGGTCCTGTATCAGATGGGCGATTTCTTTGAGCTGTACGGCGAGGATGCCAAAACCGCCGCTGCGGAGCTGGGATTCAACCTTACAACCCGCGCTATCCCCGGCGGTGGCCGTGTGGAAATGTGCGGCTTTCCGGCAAACCGGCTGGAACAGGTTGTGGAACAGCTGCGGGATCGGCATGATGTGACCATTTCCGCTGTCCCGGAGGGCGGCAGGGAGCGTCAGGAATATTCCATGCCCTCCATCGACCATGAGGCGGAACAGGCCATCGACGCTCAGGAAGCGGAGTTTGGCGCAGACGGAATCAGAGTGTTCCAGGAGACCGAAGCAGCAGCCCCTACGATCCGGGAGCTGCATGAGAAATACAAGCCCATTGTACTTGCCGCCGTTATGGAGGATGTACCATACCGCAACGCCTGCGGTCACAGCGACCGCGAAAATGCTGTGATTGAGGGCAATGCCGCGATTCGTCGTGCCATCCTTGGCTCCAGTGATTTGGAGCTGATTCGGCTCTATTCCGATGTGCTGGTGTTCCGTCAGCGCCTGCACCGGGAAATTATTGACGAGACCTATCCACGGCTCCATGAAATGCTGCGTCCTCTCTCACAGGATGATATTGATGATGCCATCCGTGCATGGAATGGTGATATTCAGAGCAAACACGCTGTTGTCCGCTACATGGAAAAGCATGGACGGGAAAAAGATACCGCCGCATGGCTGGCTCAGGAATACAGCGGCAGTGACAGCAAGAGCCTGTTTGTGATCCGCGCCGGAAGTCCAGAGGAAATTGAGCTGCCCTGGCCCAAGGTACAGCGCCGGATTGCCCAGCTCATCAAGGAGGGTCGGTTCTACACCGAAGCGGAACAGGACCGCTTTGACAACATCGACCCCATCGCCATCCGGGAGGCGCTGGCCGAGCGCGGCATTGTGAATGGCGAGCTGGTGGACGAAGAAAAGCTGGACAATGACCCATTCATTCAGCGCGTGATGGCGGATGTGGAGCAGATTGCCGCTGAAGAACAGGAGCAGTCGAACCAACCGCTTTCTGATGCTGAGTATGCCCGTCACAACCTAATTCCCGGCGAGACCACCTTTGCATTGGATGGGCGCACTTTCCGGGTCAGCAAGCTGGAGCCGGATGTTGGCCGGGTGGAACTTCAAGATGTGACCTTTGCAAATGCGGTGGGATTCCCCATCTTCCGGGTGGAACCGATTTCAGTAATCCGTCAGCATTTGGAGCAGGAACCAGAGCCGCCCACGCCTGCCACAGAGCCAGAAAAAACTCTGGATGAAGTGCTGGACGAACACCCCGTTTCCATTCAGGTAAACGGCGAGTGGCAGACCTTCCCCAATGTCAAAGCTGCCGAGGAAGCCTCTTATGAGGAATACAAGGCCAACCTGCGCCGCACCACTGAGAATTTCCTTATTACCGACGATCACCTGGGCGAAGGCGGTCCGAAAGCCAAGTTTCAGGCCAACATCACGGCAATCAAGCTGCTGAAATATTTGGAGGAAACCACCGGGCAGGCAACACCGGAACAGCAGAAAATCCTATCCCGGTATGTAGGCTGGGGCGGTCTTGCCGATGCCTTTGACCCGGAGAAACCCGCATGGGCTGCGGAATATGCTCAGCTGAAGGAGCTGCTGACCCGGTCGGAATACGCTGCCGCCAGAGGTTCCACTCTCAATGCCCATTACACCAGCCCTACGGTCATCAAAGCAATTTATGAAGCCGTAGGACGCATGGGATTTGAGACCGGCAACATTCTGGAGCCGTCCTGCGGTGTGGGCAATTTCTTCGGTATGCTGCCGGAGAAATTGCGAAACAGCCGTCTGTACGGCGTGGAGCTGGATTCCATCAGCGGGCGTATTGCAAAACAGCTCTATCCCAAGGCCGACATCACCGTGGCCGGGTTTGAAACCACCGACAGGCGGGATTTCTACGATCTGGCGGTGGGTAATGTTCCGTTTGGTCAGTATCAGGTTCGGGACAAAGCCTATGATAAGCTGAATTTCAGCATTCACAACTACTTTTTTGCCAAGGCGCTGGACCAGGTGCGTCCGGGCGGCGTGGTGGCCTTTGTCACCAGCCACTACACGATGGATACCAAGGATTCCACTGTGCGCCGGTATCTTGCCCAGCGCGCCGAGCTGCTGGGAGCCATCCGTCTGCCCAATGACGCTTTCAAGAAAAACGCTGGTGCCGAGGTGGTTTCAGACATCATTTTCCTGCAAAAGCGGGACCGTCCACTGGACATCGTACCGGAATGGACGCAGACCGGACAGACGCAGGATGGATTTGCCATTAACCGCTACTTCCTGGACCACCCGGAAATGGTGCTGGGCCGACAGGAACCGGAAAGCACCGCTCATGGCATGGACTACACCGTGAATCCCATCGAGGGGCTGGAGCTTGCCGATCAGCTGCATGATGCCGTGAAGTACATTCACGGCACTTACCAGGAGGCCGAGCTGCCAGAGCTGGGCGAGGGCGAAGCCATCGACACCTCTATCCCCGCCGACCCCAATGTGAAAAACTACTCCTACACCGTGGTGGACGGCGCTGTATATTTCCGTGAAAACAGCCGCATGGTACGGCCTGACCTGAATGCCACCGCCGAAGTCCGTGTGAAAGGGTTGGTGGGTCTGCGGGAATGTGTCCAGCAGCTCATTGACCTGCAAATGGACGCTGCCACACCGGACAGCGCCATCCGGGATAAACAGGCTGAACTGAACCGGCTCTATGACAGCTTTTCCGCAAAATATGGTCTTATCAATGACCGGGCGAACCGACTGGTCTTTGCCGATGATTCCAGCTACTATCTGCTCTGCGCGCTGGAAGTCATTGACGAGGACGGAAAGCTGGAGCGCAAGGCGGATATGTTCACCAAGTGTACCATCAAGCCACACAAGGCGGTGGAAACCGTGGATACCGCCAGTGAAGCCCTTGCCGTCTCCATCGCGGAGAAAGCCTGTGTGGATATGGCGTATATGTCGGAGCTGACTGGCAAGACCAGCGACGAACTGGCCGCCGAGCTGCAAGGCGTGATCTTCCGTGTGCCGGGACAGTTGGAGAAAGACGGCACACCCCATTATGTGACTGCCGACGAATACCTGTCCGGCAATGTACGCCGTAAGCTGCGTCAGGCACAGCGGGCAGCACAGCAGGACCCGTCCTTTGCCGCCAATGTGGAAGCCCTTACCGCTGCCCAGCCCAAAGACCTGGACGCTTCGGAGATCGAGGTGCGCCTGGGCGCTACCTGGATCGACAAAGAGTACATCCAGCAGTTTATGTATGAGACCTTCGACACGCCGTTTTATCTCCAGCGCAATATCGAGGTCAACTATTCTTCTTTCACCGCCGAGTGGCAGATCACCGGCAAAAGCTCCGTAAGCCAGAACAATGTGGCAGCCTATACCACCTACGGAACCAGCCGTGCCAACGCCTACAAGATTCTGGAGGATTCCTTGAACTTGCGGGATGTCCGTATCTACGACACCGTGGAGGATGCGGACGGCAAGGAACGGCGTGTCCTGAACGCCAAAGAAACCACGCTGGCAGCACAAAAACAGCAGGCCATCCGGGATGCTTTTAAGGACTGGATTTGGAAAGACCCGGATCGCCGCCAAGCTCTGGTCCGCCAGTACAATGAGGAAATGAACTCCACCCGTCCCC
>ENA-UONQ01001072-UONQ01001072.1-human-gut-metagenome-genome-assembly--contig:-CS26-NODE-1072-length-26280-cov-18.978341_pt1 | contig 26280 bp, 33 predicted proteins | sample MGYA00242460_ERZ724007 | MGnify/ENA metagenome assembly ERZ724007
GAAGGCACTATTGCTTAAATTTCCCCTCTGTCCGTAAGGGCAGGGGGGATTTTTTTGTTTTCTTTACAAAATACCCTCCGTATGCTATACTGAAACTGATAAACATTAGGTTGTTCTTTTCTGGAGATAGCACACCTAAAATGCGGCACAAAAAACAGTCTAGGAGTAAAATCGAGGGTAAGGGAGAGTGCAGAATGGCTTCGGATGCGAGCATTGCGCAGTATATAGCAGATCAGTTTGCCGCGGCAGGAGAGATCCGCTGCCGTAAAATGTTTGGGGAGTATGGACTTTACCTCAATGAAAAGTTTTTTGCTATGGTTTGCGATGATCAACTTTTTGTTAAGGAGACATTGGAGGGGAAAAACGCATTTCCCCAGTTGCCATTGGCACCGCCTTATAAAGGCGCAAAGCCCTGTCTGCTGGTAGAGGATGTGGATGATCGAGAGCTGCTGGTTCGCCTGGCACAGATCACATGGGCGGCGCTGCCGTCATCAAAGCCTAAAAAATCCAAGAAGGAGGGCTGAACGATGCCGTTTGATTTCAAGAAAGAGGAGAGGACGCTGTATCAACCGCCGAGGACTCCGGGCATTTTGACAGTGCCACCAATGAATTTTCTGGCGGTGCGGGGGAGTGGAGACCCAAACCAAGAGGGCGGGGCGTATCAACAGGCCATCCAGCTGCTGTACGGTGTTGCTTTTACATTAAAAATGAGCGAGAAAACCGGGTATCATATTCCGGGGGCCTTTGCCTATGTTGTGCCGCCCTTAGAGGGGCTCTGGTGGCAGCCAGGAAAAACAGAGCTGGATCTGCGTCATAAGGAGCAGCTGGCCTGGATCTCCATGATCCGTGTGCCGGATTTTGTGGATCAGGCCGCCTTTCATTGGGCAGTGGAACAGGCCACTGCGAAAAAGAAAATGGACTTTTCCAAGGTGGAATTTTTCTGTTATGAGGAGGGGCTTTGTGTTCAGTGTATGCATGTTGGCCCGTATGATACCGAACCGGAGACCATCCGCCAAATGGAAACCTATGCTGCGGAGCAGGGGTATCAGTCAGACCTTACAGTACAGCGTCTCCATCACGAAATCTATCTCAGCGACCCAAGGCGTACTGCACCTGAAAAAATGCGCACGGTCCTGCGTCATCCGGTGCGCAAGGAGGAACGCACGCTCTAAACAGATGCTGTGAGCAGAGACATATGCACGGCAAAAGAGGGGGAACGTGCGAACTTCCCCTAAAAAAAGCAACAAAATCTGTCGCTTTTTCTTGTGAGATGTGCTATACTATTCTCAGGAGTATACGCTTGTCCGGGTGACCGGAGCTGCAGCCCTGCTGTGAAAAATGGGCGGGTTCGGGTGTCAGGTATAAGCATCGATCATGAGAAATTGGGAGGCAAGATAATGAAGCAGGACATGATTCTGATTTTGGATCTGGGCAGTGATGAGAACCCCCGCCTGGCCCGTGAGATCCGGGCTCTGGGTGTTTACAGCGAGATCTATCCCCATGACATCACTGCAGCAGAGCTGGCTGCTCTGCCGAATGTGAAGGGTATTATCCTGAACGGCGGCCCCAACCGTATTGTAGATGGCGTGGAGATCGACGCTGCAAAGGAGATCTATAATGCGCTGGTTCCGGTGCTGCTGGTGGACCATAAGGGGGACAAGCCCTGGCCCCAGGACGAGGCAGCCCGCAAGGAAGCTCTGAGCAACTTCGTTTTTGGCATCTGCGGCGCGGAGGCCAACTGGAATATGGAAAACTTCATTGCCGACCAGGTTGAGCTGATCCGTCAGCAGGTAGGGGATAAGAAGGTGCTGCTGGCGCTGTCCGGCGGCGTGGATTCCTCTGTGGTGGCTGCCCTGCTGGTCAAGGCAGTGGGCAAGCAGCTGACTTGTGTCCATGTCAACCACGGCCTGCTGCGTAAGGGCGAGCCGGAGGAAGTCGTTCGCGTCTTCCGGGACGAGATGGATGCAAACCTGGTGTATGTGGACGCTGTGGACCGCTTCCTGGATAAGCTGGCTGGCGTGGCAGATCCCGAGACCAAGCGTAAGGTCATCGGCGCTGAGTTCATCCGTGTGTTTGAGGAAGAGGCCCGCAAGCTGGATGGCATCGCTTTCCTGGGACAGGGCACCATCTATCCCGATATCATTGAGTCCGGCACCAAGACTGTGAAGGCGGTCAAGAGCCACCACAATGTGGGCGGCCTGCCGGAGGATCTGGATTTTGAGCTGGTAGAGCCGCTGAAGATGCTGTTCAAGGACGAGGTGCGTGCCTGCGGCAAGGCTCTGGGTCTGCCGGATTCTATGGTCTACCGTCAGCCGTTCCCCGGCCCTGGTCTGGGCGTGCGCTGCCTGGGTGCGATCACCCGCGACCGTCTGGAGGCTGTGCGGGAGTCCGACGCCATCCTGCGGGAGGAGTTCGCTGCAAACGGCCTGGAGGGCAAGGTATGGCAGTACTTTACGGTCGTGCCGGATATCAAATCTGTGGGCGTCCGGGATGGCAAGCGTGCCGATGAGTGGCCCTGCATCCTCCGCGCTGTGAACACCGTGGATGCGATGACCGCTACTGTGGAGGATGTTCCTTTTGCTCTGCTGCAGAAGATCACCGCCCGTATCACCAATGAGGTCAAGGGCATTAACCGCGTGCTGTATGACCTGACCCCGAAGCCCACTGGAACCATTGAGTGGGAATAACAATAGGTTTTCTGAACTCGCTAAATTAGTTTAGAAATCAGAAGAAAATAAGAGAAAACCCACGAAACACAGAAGAAATTGTCCTGTGTTTCGTGGTTCTTTTTTGTTGCCGTACTATAATCGTACTAATTGCAAAAAATAGCCTTGAATTTTTAGCCCCGCTGGGCTTTGCTGAAAGCGGAATGGACTTCTTCAATCAAGGCACTAACTTCTGAATGCTTATTCGGGTAAAGGTGGCTATATGTCTGAAGCGTGGTTTCTATGTTCTCATGCCCCAGCCGGTCAGCAATCAACAATGGGGAAAAACCCTTTTCAATCAGAAAGGAAGCGTGGGAGTGGCGCAGATCATGAACCCTGATCCGCTTTACCCCTGACAATTTGCAACCTCTGATCATTTCATGGAGAAGATAGCTTTTGGTTTGCCCAAAGAGCCGCCCGGACGGATCAGTAACATAGATACTGGTGGAATACTTGCGTACCATGTCAGACAGAAACGGCGGCAAGGTAATGATTCGTTTGCTCTTTGGGGTTTTGGGTGGAAGGATCAAATCTTCCTTCTTGTGTCGGGCATAGTTTTTGGAAATGCTCACCGTATGGGCTTCAAAATCAAAATCATCCGCAGTTAAAGCCAACAGTTCACCGGATCGCATACCCGTCCAAAACAGCAGATTGAAAATCACAACTGAAGGGGGCTTGTCGGCCACCGCTTGGATGAAACGGTTAAATTCTTCTACCGTCCAAATCTCCATTTCATCAGCGTGTTTTTTCCCCATGCTACCAGCAAGGCGGCAAGGATTTTTTTCCAGCCGGTAATACTTCACTGCAAAATTGAAAATTGCGCTGGCCTGATTATTTACCGTTTTTAGGTAGGTTTGAGAATAGCCCTTGGGATCAGCTAAAAGTTCGTTTTGCCACTTTCTGATTGTGGCTGGGGTAATGGTGTTGATTGGCATATCCCGGAAGAAAGGAAGAAGTTTAGTGTTAATCAGAAATTGCTTGTTGGAATAGGTGGTGGGCTTCAGACGGTGCTTGCAATCTTCCATGTAAAGTTCCACCAGAGAGCCAAAGGACATATCACAGGAAGCATGGGCCTTGGATAAGAATTCCCGTTCAAATTCTTGGGCTTCCTTCTTTGTCTTAAAGCCTTCTTTCTTCTTCTGCTTCCGGTTCCCCGTCCAATCGGTATAGTAGAACTTGCAGAACCATGAACCGGCTTTTTCATTCTTATAAACCGGCATATAATCACCTGTCCTTTCGTGAAAATGGTTGCGTTGAACCAAGGGCAGGTGCTATAATAGCTTTTGCAGAGGTGCTATTATTGGGCCTGTCCCAGTGTGGTATCTTTAACCGCCTTTCCTGTTGGCGCAGGGAGGGCGGTTATTTTTTTTACTTGTTAAGTTCTTCTGTGATTTCTTGAATAATTTCAGATTCGGGCCGGGTGTCCTTCAGCCGATCCACCAAGGCCGGAATAGAAGCCTTGGCAGACTTTACAATGGTTTCTATATCATCTTCATACAGGATGAAACTATTTGGAGCTTTTCCAACAACCCAATAGGGGCGTTCCAATCCGTTTTCCCCTATAATGGATTTTTCTTCCACTGCACCATAGATTTCTTCAAGGGCCACCACAATACCTTCAAATAAATACGTGGACTGCTCCAACTGCTTAAATTCCTCTGTATTCTGGTGTTCTGCCCAAGTCAAATCTTCCTTGATCTTGACAATGGGAACCCCTAAAGCCTTTGCTATTTTTTCTATGGTTTCAATTTTTGCGTTTTGCTTATCCGCTTCATATTTACGAATATTTGCTTCATTTATACCGCATAGTTCCCCAAGCTGTTTTTGTGTTAGCCCCCTTTCTTTTCGCAATTTCCTGATATTTTCACCTACCGTCATGCCGGTATCACCTCCAATGAAACCAGTATAGCACAAGAATAGAGAAATTAACAGATTGAAAAAAATCTTTTTCGCTATTGACAGGTTTGTTTCAATCTGATATGATTATAGCAGGTCGAAAACAACCTGTCAACAGATTTTTAGAAAGGGTGAAACAAGTTGAAGGTAAACAAAAAGAAACTGGAATTGGCAATGGCTAAAGCCTGTATGGATTCAAGAGATTTGGCAATTGCCGCCAATCTTCCCCGGCCCACGCTGAACAATGCCATAACCGGGCGGAATTTGCGCCCCGCTACCATTGGCAAGATTGCAAAGGCCCTGAATGTGCCTGTGGAACAGATTCTTGAAGAATGATAGGGGGCCAATGATGCAAAAAAAAAAGAAGGTGATGAAACTTTGAGCAAAGAGCCTTTCAGCTTTGGCCCCGTAGCGGCAGAGTATGCGGCTTTAGGTCTACCGGTGTTCCAATTGAAAATCAAGGGCAAAGAAGCCGCCGTAATGAACTGGCGAGAAGTAGCAACTACTGATCCCTCTGCGGCCTTGAAATGGTGGGATGGAGATACGAACCGACTTTTCAATATTGGTGTTGCTATGGGACACGGGATTATAGCTATTGACTTGGACAAGCCCAAGGCAGACGGGGAACCGGACGGGGAAAAATCCCTGATGGAGTACGCCGCCCAGCATGGGGGTGGAATTCCGCCTACTTGGACATTCCAGACAGGGCGGGGCGGTAAACAACTTCTGTTTCGTACTGATGCACCTATTGGAAACTTTGTTGGTATTTTGCCCAATGTAGATGTTCGGGGAAATGGCGGATATTCCATGTTCCCGCCCAGCGTACACCCCAACGGAAACCCTTACAAATGGCTTGACGGCCTGAACCCTTCCGCAATGCCGGAGGGTCCCGCCGATCTTCCAGAGTTTCTATTGGAACTACTGACCAAAGAAGAAAGTAGCGGCCCGGCATTTGAACTGTCCGATAAAATTTCTAAAGGCGGTAGAAATGATACCCTGTTCCGTATGGCGGCAAGTCTAAGAGCGCAGGAGTACACGGAAAGCGAAATTTTCGCCATGCTGAAGGTGGTCAATGAAGGCCGGTGTGATCCCCCGCTTCCTGAAAGCGAACTGGAAACAATTTGTGGTTCTGTTGGCAAGTATGAACGGGGCGTGGAGCGTTCAAAGAAGGTCAAAGTTCCTGAACTTGATGTTCAGTCAGTGATGGATCTTCAGAAAGAAGAACTTCCCCCTATCCGCTGGGTGGTTGTTGACATGATTCCGCAAGGGCTTACCATGCTGGCTTCACCTCCAAAGTACGGTAAAAGCTGGTGGGTGCTTGATCTATGTTTATCAGTTTCCGCTGGTGATCGCTTTATGAACCACAGGACAGAGAAAACAGAGTGTTTATACCTTGCCTTGGAGGACAGCAAGAACCGTCTTCAGGATCGCATTAACCGATTGACCTACCACGCCCCGGCCCCGTATGGGTTTAGGTATGCTATTCTTTCTAAAAATTTGGATAACGGACTAATTACCCAGCTTGAACAATTTATCACTAAATTCCCCAAAACGGGCCTGATTGTTATTGACACGCTCCAAAAAGTCAGAGGAGAAATCAAGAACCGTGAAAGTGCCTATTCGGACGATTACCGGCAAATGGGGCAGTTGAAGCAGTTTGCGGATCAGCACTCCATTTGTATTTTGGTAGTTCATCACCTGAAAAAAGGTAAAGGGGACGGGGATGTATTTGAGCGTATTTCCGGCACTAACGGGATTTTTGGTTCCGTAGATACTGCCCTTGTGATGCAGAAGGCAAACCGCACCGACAAAGAAACAACCCTTCACATTACCGGGCGGGATGTTGTGGCAGATGATATGGTAATCGAGTTTAATCCGGATTCGTGCCGGTGGGAATGTAAAGGTTCTGTTGATGAAGTCGAAGAACGGCGGTTGGCCTTGGAGTATGAAAATGATCCCGTGGTGCAGACAGTAAAGAAGTTGTTGGCGGATTCAGAAACTCTGGCATGGAGCGGAACAGCTTCAGAATTATTCAAATTTTGCATTGAGGTAACAGGTAAGCCCCCGGATAAATCGCCGGATTCCCTGGGGCGAAAGATCAAGACAACCGCAAAAATGCTCTATTTACGGGATCAGATTCTATACTATCCACCCGGCAAGAATGGTGGAGCCTGTGGCCGGAAGCATACCTTTCAAAAATGGCGTTAATGTGTTCCCATGCAACTACCGTTACTTGTGTTGTTGTGTGTTACTTGTAAGGGAGCTTTAACACAAGTAACGGGTAACACATGGGGAAACAAGGAATAGAAAGAGAGGTAATAAAGAATGGAAGATAAGCATTGCCCTTTTATGAATGTCCGTGATGTGATCTTCGAGTGCTATCAAGAGCGTTGCGCCCTGTGGATCAATGGCCGCTGTGCAATCGTGGCGATTGCCGAAACCCTGTCAAAACCTGTCCCGCAAAACCTGAAGAACCCTGAACCGGAACAATGAGAAAAGCCCCCTTGCGTCAAACCTTCCACAACCTGACACAAGGGAGCCGAAACCACCACCCAAAGGGTGGCTTGTGGATAGTATAACACATGATCCGCCCGACAGTCAAAGAAAGGACTGAATGCATAATGAAAATTACCGCTTACAACCTTGGCCGCAAGTGCATGGAAGAAATTGAAGCCCCTGTTGCAGGTATCATGGAGAACCGGCCCAGCGGCCAACAGTGGCCCATTCTGGGCCTGAAGATGATGGATGATGAAAAGTGGAACCGGCTTTGTGAAGCGCAAAAGCGCAAGCACCCGGAACTGTATGCGGGGGTGTGATTATGACAAAAGAAGATATGATTGCCTTGGGTATTCCCAAGGAGCGGATGAAGGATTTCCGAACCCGGTATTTTGCCGATGTGAAGAAAGCCGCCCAGCGTATGAATAAATCTTCAGACCGGTCAACCGATGATTTGAAAAAGGCCATTGCCGCATTGGTTCAGGTGATTGATGATCCTGATCGCTTACACCAGATTCTATCCTATGCGGCTTCCTTTCATGCCGGTGGTGATTGCTAATGCCCATTAAAATCAATGTGAGCTATACCCCGGACGAGGAAGCGAAAATAACCCGGCTTGAAGCCCTTCTGAAATCGCTTTTGCCCCGTCATAAGGTCAAGAAAAGCACAGGTACACCCCCCTATAACCACCTGTATTTCACACCTACAAAAAGCGAAAAACACGAAAAATAGGCTGTTTTTCTTGACATATACCCCCATATATGGTATAATTTTAATATAGTACCCCACCCCCTACCGGGTGGAAGCTGTGAGAAAACGGCGTGGGAATCGTTCTTTTTGGGACGGTTCCCACGCTTTTTCTATATTTAGCCTACTTCGGGCGTTAAACGGAGGTATGAAAGATGGATGAAAACAAGACCATGAACAACCAGAACCCGGACGGAGCCGGGGAAAAGACCTTTACACAAGAGCAGGTAAACCAGATTATTTCTGATCGTTTGGCCCGTGACCGGGCAAAAGGTGAAGCCGCCCTTGCTGAAAGGGAACAGCAGTTGGCCCAGCGTGAATTGCTGTTGACTGCCAGAGAAAAATTGACTGAAAACGGCCTTCCGGTGGAACTGGTAGACGCTCTGAATGTGTCCAGCCCTGAAGCATTGGAAAAGGCCCTGTCCACCGTGAAAACGGTTATGGACAAATACAAAGCGGAAGCCCAACCTATCAAGATCATCGGTGGTGCTAAACCGGCTGAAGTTCTGTGCCGTGCAAAATACACTGGTGATGGTTCACTTAGAAAGGCTATGGAGCTTCCCGGATAAGAAAGGAAGTGCCATAAATGGCTAATACCGTTAATCTCGTTACTACATTCCTTCCGCTGGTGGATGAAAAGTTTACCGCGGAATCCCGCAAATCCCTGTTGACCAACAATGACTTTGATTGGACGGGGGCGCACTCCATCAAGGTTTATAAGGTCAGCACTTCGGCCATGAACGACTATGACCGCCCCGGCGCAAACACCGCCACTAATTGGAGCCGGTTCGGCCCTGTGGCCGGTCTGGATGCCACCACCGAGGAAATGACCCTGAAGAAGGATCGTTCCTTCACCTTCGCCATTGACAAGCTGGACACGGACGAAACAGCCGGTCAGCTTCAGGCCGCTGGTGCTTTGGCCCGTCAGCTTCGGGAAGTGGTGATCCCGGAGGTGGACACTTACACTTACAAGGTAATGTGTGAGAACGCCGGGAACAAGCCTTCTGCCCTTGCCTTGACCGCTCAAAACATCTGTGGTGAGATTTTCAAAGCGAATACCACCCTTGACAATGCCGAGGTTCCCGAAACCGGGCGTATCATCGTGGTAACGCCTGATACTTACCTTTTGATGAAGCAGTCCAAGGATATTTTCTTGGAAACCGATGTGGCGGAAAATATGCGGCTTCGGGGCGTGATCGCCCAGCTTGACGGGGCACAGATCATCAAGGTTCCTGCCAACCGCCTTCCTTCTGGCTTTGGCTTTATGATTGCCCATCCCGTGGCAACCGTGGCCCCCACCAAGTTGGAGGATTATCGCATTCACCAAGACCCGCCCGGTATTTCTGGTGATCTGGTGGAAGGCCGTATCTGTTACGATGCATTTGTGCTGGATAACAAGAAGGCGGCAATCTATTATCAGGCCGTTACAGCCTAATAACTGATACGGGGCGTGTGGGCGTGGCCTATGCGCCCCGTATTTGATTTTCAGGAGGTTTTCATGGAACGGATAGACCGACTGATCATAAAGGCGAAAAAGGCCGCACAAGCCAAGGTAGAGCGGTTTATAGCGGGTTTTGTTACCTATGACCCGGACAAGGGTAAATACAAGGCGTGCGGCCACCTGTGGGGCGGCAGGAAGGCTTCTGGATGCCGTTATGTGGTTACATGGCATGACAGCGCAGAAGCCACTACAAATGCCCTGATTGGCCTTTATGACCAATACCCAAACACCGTTGAAGATGCTGTGATCTTCTTCGATGTGATTGACTAATAGAAGGGAGTGAAACACTATGCCCCGGCGCAAAACGCTAAAGCTATCTACCCCGGCAGATATACGCCGGGCCATTTCAAGGGTTGCAAATATGGCCCTAAACAATGAGATTGACCCCAAGAGAGCAAACACCCTTCTTTATGCCTGTAATGCCGCTCTTGCGGCCATTAAGACGGATGAATATGAAAAGAAGCTAGTGGAGCTGGAAGGGCTGTTGTCCATTATGGAAGGGCGGTAATGATATGGCAGACCCCACAAAAGCGGAAATCATGTTGGATCAGGTGACAAAAATAAATGCGCTGATCAGACGGTTTCAGTTATGCAAGGATCACCCAATTCCCCCGCTTCGCTTGGATTTGTGGCCTTCCACCAAATCCACCATAAAAGCCTATCAAGAGAATGTCCAAGGCCGTATAGATCAGCTTACCGCCCAGAGGGAAACGGTTTTGGCCCTTGTGGAGCAGATACCGGATGGAGAAGTGCAGACCGTTTTGAAGTTGCGCTATGGCCTTTTGGACAACTCTACAAAGAAAATGCCTTGGATGGATATACCACTCCTGATGAACTATGAACTGGAAACATTATACAGGCGGCACCGGAAGGGTATTGACTGCCTGAATATGCTTTTGGAAAGCGAGGTCACATAAATGGGCATAGATAAAGCACGAATAGCGGCAAGGAAAGCACTTGAACGAATGTACCAAGGTCGGGCCACCGTCATTGAGTATCAAAAGGTAAAAGACGAATACGGCATGACCAATTTTCAGGAAGTAACCGTTTTGGAGGATCAGCCCTGTAAACTGTCTTTTGAAACATTAACTTCAAGTAATGGTGATCCCGTGGCAACCGTGAGCCAATCCGTGAAGCTGTTCATTTCCCCTGATGTGGTGATCAAGGCCGGTTCTAAAATCATCGTCACCCAGCATGGGCGAACCACGGAATATTCCAACAGTGGGGTTCCCGCCGTTTACCCCACCCACCAAGAAATAATGTTGACCCTGTTCAATGGGTGGGCGTAAATCGCTATTCCCTTTTTAGGGTGTCCGAAATGTCCGGATAACGCTTTTTCCAGTCAGCAAGTAAAGCCTGGATCAAGAATGATCCGGGCTTTCTTCTTTTGGTGGAGTATGCTATACTGAATTTAGTTCAGAGGGGGTGAACCGGTATGGGTAAAGGGTTTGTGTATAGATGCCACAAATGCGGCCATGAAGAAGAACTTCTTTCCGGTGTGGGCTTCATGTCCCCTGTGGAAGCCGATATGGAGCGGGAAAGCATTCTGGCTGGTATCTATGGCCCCAATGCACAAGCGGCTCTTGTAGCCCATCCTGAAGCCCATGTAAGAGTTGAAAGGGCTATGTACCAATGCGGGGCCTGCGGCAAGCTGGAAAGCCGTCTGGCGGTTACTGTGAAGGCCCCTGTCCCCGTTCCAATCCTTCAGCAGTGTGATTGTGGGGCCACCATGCACCGGATTAGGAGCGGGAAAGATATGCTTTGCCCAGCTTGCCGGGAACCCCTGAAGAAAACAGATGTTGTGGCCGTTGTCAGGTGGGATTGAAAGGCGGTGGGATTGTGGATCACGAAAAGGCTTTAGCTTATGCCAAGGCGAATGGTTATGATGGTGCTGAATACTTGGGCCTGTGTGAAGGGTTCTTCTGTTATGCTCCATTCTTCAATCATCCAACCGGTGAAGGCGTTCCACCAACCGGCCTACCTTCCCTGATTTTGGTGGATCAAAATGGAGATATGCGGTTTTTATCCCCTGAAGAAACCTTACGCCTTGGGGATGATCTGAAGAACCTGCTTGAAGCGGATTTCACCGCCCGTTTTGGTGGGCGCTTCTTCTGCACCATGCCTGATGGTCGGTATGTCTACCAGTATCAGGGAAAGGATTATCTTTTGGACGTTTCCGGGCCCGATCCTGAAGGGGTTATGAAAGCCAGCTTGGAACAGGGAAAGAACCTTCTGATCACCACCTTTCCGGTGGTTGATTTGTACCCTGATCCGAACTGTGATTACTGACTTTGAAAGTTTGTTTTCAAAAGAAAAGCAGTTCAAAGGATTGAAAAAAATGGGCGTACTAAAATCGTACTAATAGCAGTTCAGAGTACGCTTGAATAGTTCATTTCGCACTGAATATCACCGAAAAATTGTTCAAATTAGCTACATATTCAGCGGAAAAGAAGCACTTTTCAGCTTTGTTCAGTGTAAGCCGAAACAGAGTGGGAATAATTTCAGAGGCCCGAAAAAGCCCGGAATGACTGGGTTTTCTAAGGTTTGATGCCCTCTGTGGCAACGAAATGGCAACATTTTTTCATTATTCATAAAAAGAGAGCTAACTGATTTTGATTAGTCAGTTAGCTCTCTTTTTCTTTTTATTATTATTCTGTGCAACAAACGGCCTCTCCCGTGGCCTAAAAGTGAGAGGGTCAAACGAGATCCTGGGGCGGCATCTTCACATAGTTCTGGGTCTTGTCAAACTCTGGATAGTGGTAGCGCCACTTGTCGTAATCCTCTTTGGAAATCTCGCCCGCCTCCAGCATAGCGGCGGCCTGCTGCCAGGAGCAGAGCATTTCATGCAGCTGGGCAGCATCCTTGTTTTTGCGAAAATCTACCTGCAAGGCAAGCTCACCGTCCTGCTCCGTGACTTTCAGCCCGTAGTTGTCCTCCAGGGTAAACAGGGTGTGCATCAGCCCTACATAGGAGTCTATGTCTGGGACAGAGAGTGCATGAGGCGAGACATCCAGTACCTCAGCCAAAGCGGCGGTCAGGTCTGCCTTTGGGGTTCTTGATCCTGTTTCGTACTGTGCAAGGCGCACATCAGCAGACTTCTCCGGGAAGCCCAGCGCCATGCCGAGATATTTCTGAGTCATCCCCCGCAGGAGACGGAAAAAGTGAATTCGTTCACCAATCGCCATATCATCAACTCCAATCGTTGGTTGTCTTTATAAAAAGCGTAGCAGAAATGCTTAGGAAAGTCAAGAGAATACTAAACAATTTTATTTAATTTATTTTGTGTGCGCCGATTGACATAAGCTATTATGCTTAGTATAATGACAATAAGCGAAGCATATTTGCTTAGTTAAAGTAACTGAAGAAACTTTCTTCAAAATTCTTGGGTGCAAAATCTGAAAAAAGTGGCAGTAGAGAGTAAGGAGGTCTTTATGAAAAACAAAATTGGCAGGCAGAAACAATCAACAAGGAAAGGAAGGTATTTTATTTATGCAGAAACAGAGTTTTATGCGAGCAGACGAAGTTGCTCAGGAATTGGGCATCTCCAAATCCCACGCCTACAAGGTAATCCATGGGCTTAACGAAGAATTGCAGGAGAAAGGGTATCTGACCATCTCCGGCCGTGTCAATCGGGAATTCTTCAGGGAGAAGTATTACTATACCAAAACAGCAAAGGAGGAGTCATAATGGCCGTTTACAAGGAAGAAAAAACCGGCACCTGGCGGGCAGTTTATCGCTATACCGATTGGAATGGTGAGCGGAAACAAACTCAAAAGAGGGGCTTCAAGACCAAGCGAGAGGCACAGGCTTGGGAGCGTGAACAGGTTCATAAAACCAGCGCTGATTTGGATATGAACTTCAAAAGTTTTGTGAAACTTTACACAGCGGATATGAAAACTCGGCTCAAGGAAAACACTTGGGCCACAAAGGAGCATATTATCCGCACCAAGCTGCTCCCATACTTCGGCAAGCTGAAGATGTGTAACATCACCGCCCAGCAGATTATCACCTGGCAGAACGAGATGTTGAACCACAAGGATGAAAAGGGGCAACCCTATTCACCTGTGTACCTTAAGACGGTTCACAATCAACTCAGTGCCATCTTTAACCATGCAGTACGGTATTACAATCTCCGAGATAACCCTTGTAAAAAGGCTGGCAGTATGGGGAAAAAGAAAAACCGAGAGATGATGTTCTGGACTAAGGAGCAGTATTTGAAATTTGCCGAGGTGATGATGGATAAACCGCTATCCTTCTATGCCTTTGAGATGCTTTACTGGTGCGGTATCCGAGAGGGAGAACTTCTGGCTCTGACCCCGGCAGATTTTGACTTTGAGAAGCGCACTGTCACCATCAACAAATCCTATCAGCGGCTAAACGGGCAGGATTTGATTACCACTCCAAAAACAGAAAAGAGCAATCGTGTCATCACTATGCCGCAGTTTCTGGCAGAGGAAATTCAGGATTACCTCAAAATGCTCTACGGAATTGGAGCAGATGACCGAATGTTCACCGTCACCAAGAGTTATCTCCATCGGGAGATGGATAGAGGCTCCAAAGAGGCTGGAGTCCCGCGTATCCGAATCCACGATATTCGTCACAGTGCGGTTTCGCTTCTCATCGACATGGGGTTCTCCGCCACAGCTATCGCAGATCGGGTGGGTCATGAGAGCATCGACATCACTTACAATTATGCGCACCTGTTTCCGTCCAAGCAAACGGAAATGGCAGATAAATTAAATATGGAAAGGGGCAATTAAAAATGTCAGCAAAGAATTTGGACAAGCACAACCGTTGGAGAAACAAGGCCGTATCTTTCCGGGTCTCCCCTGAGGAGGATGCCCAGATTGAAACAGCAGTCAAGATCACCGGACTGACCAAGCAGGATTATATCATCCGTCGGCTGCTCTGTCGGGATGTGGTGGTTCAGGGCAATCCGAGAGTCTATAAGGCACTGCGAGATCAGCTGGCTGCTGTGCTGGACGAGCTGCACCGTATTGAAGCCGGGCAAGGAGTAAATGATGAACTGTTGGACACCATTCAGATGATCACTATCATTATGAAAGGAATGCAGGAGGATATTGCCTATGATCGATGAAAAAAAGAAAATGACCGCCCAGGACTCATCTGTTGGCGCAGACGATGGGCAGTCAATCTCTAAAAACTCTGACATTAGTATAACCACTTCTAAGGGAGAAATCAACGATGAAGTTGTAAATCCTCAGGAAAGCCTGGAAGAAATGTACCGCAGGATACAGCGCATGAGCGACCCGGCTTACCTGCACACTGTAACCCTGGACGAGCTGATGGACAATGTGTTTGAGGTAAAGTCTGCGGTGATTGAAAACCTGCTCTATACTGGAGCATATATCCTTGCCGGAGCGCCCAAAATCGGTAAATCTTTTCTGGTGGCGCAGATCGCTCACCATGTCAGCACTGGGCAGGATTTGTGGGGCTACAAGGTTCATCAGGGAACAGTCCTCTATCTTGCTTTGGAAGATGACGAAAGCCGTTTGCAGCGCAGGATGTTCCGCATGTTCGGTGTGGAGGGGACAAGCTCTCTCCACTTTGCTACCAGTGCCAAGATGATCGGCAGCGGTCTGGATGAACAACTTGAAAAATTTGTCCGGGAACACAGTGACACCAAGTTGATTATCGTGGATACCCTGCAAAAAGTCCGGGAGATGGTAAGCGACAATTACAGCTATTCCAGCGATTATGAGGTGATTGGAAAACTGAAACAATTTGCAGACCAGCATGGAGTTTGTATCCTGATTGTCCACCACACTAGAAAGCAGCCTGCGGGAGATAGCTTTGATAAGATTTCCGGTACCACCGGACTGTCGGGCTGTGCAGATGGGGCACTCATTATGCAGAAAGAAAAACGAACTGACGGAAAGGCTACACTGGAAATTAGTGGACGGGATCAGCCGGATCAGCGGCTGTATCTGAGCAAAGACCAGGAGCGTTTGATATGGCTCCTTGACCATGCAGAGAATGAGCTTTGGAAGCACCCACCAGACCCGATACTGGAAGCCGTAGCGAAGATCGTGTCTGCTGACAACCGGGAATGGGAAGGCAGCCCCACCGAGCTGGCCCAGGCGATTCAAACGGATATGGCGGTAAATAGGCTTACCAAACATCTGAATGTGAATGCCAGCCGACTGTTGGAAGAGCATCAGGTGAAGTACGAGAACAAAACCAAACATGCCGGGCGGCGCATCCAGTTGACTTACATGGTGGTGGAAGCATCCGCATTTGAAGTAATCGAGTAAAGTGCGACGCTCGCAACGGTCGCGACGGTGTTTTGAGGGGTACTCCCAGCACCGTTGCGACCGTCGCCACCGTTGCGGAAAAGAAAATATGAGGTGGTGTTTTGCCACCCCATTGTTCAAGAGAGTGCCCCATTTTAGGGCACCCCAAGATCACCATAGGATGTCGCGTTTCACGACATCCTATGCGCCAAAACAGGATACAGTGTGCGGAGTAAAAGCGAACGATGGGAAAACATTTTGCCCACGCATCTAGCGAGAGCTACTGTGTTTCACGGTAGACCTCAGGCAGTAAGGGTGGAACGATTTGTTCCATGGCATCTTAAAAGGGACGGCGCTTTGGCGTACCATTTCAAAGCGTTCGCAGAACGCGCAGCCACAGAATGAAATTCTGTGTTCAAAAGGGGCTTGGGGGCGCTGCCCTCAACAAGCAGACGGCAGGAAATGTGAGTGTGTATTAACACTCGCATTGCTTGCCGGATTTGTGTGTGGGTGGATAGCCACACGCATTGCTTGCTGGCTGGATTCTAAAATTAACGAAATAGCACTTTTGTCGCTGCGAAAAAACAATCGGAAATTAAGTATTGGGAGGTAATAAATATGAGAAAGATTTTGTCATGTGAGTTTAACCTGGACACCGTCTGCGTGGAACTGCGTCTGGATGATGGGACGATGCTCTCCATTGACTGCATCGCTGTAGAGACAGAAGTAGCATACAATATGTATCAGCGGTCGGAGCCGGACTGGTTGATCTACAATAATCCGCTGGCCTATGCGGAGCTGATTTTGAATGGTGACTCAGAACTATATCTAAAGGCTGTGACAGAGAAAATTCCACGAGATTGAGGGCTTGTAAATTTCGACTTCTTGCAATATAATAAAATTGAATTGTTGTAAGTAGGAGGGATCGCTGTGCTTGACTATCTGACTGTGAAAGAAGCTGGAGAAAAGTGGAATATATCTGGCCGCATGGTAACGGTGTATTGCAACAACGGAAAAATTAAAGGCGCGGTGAAAAAAGGCAATCTATGGTTAATTCCAGTAGACGCCGAAAAACCTCTGGACGGAAGGACGATTGCAGCAAGGAAAGCGAGGGGTGAACATGAACAAAAAACAAATGTCTGAACAGGACATTAGAACAAAGTATATTACCCCTGCAATTCTGGCTGCCGGCTGGGATCGCGACTTGCAGATCAGGGAGGAAGTTTCCTTCGCAAAAGGCAAGATTACAGTACGTAGAAAAATTGTGAAGCGTGGAGAGCAAAAACGCGCAGATTATATTTTGTATTGGAAACCAAACATCCCACTGGCAATTGTGGAGGCAAAAGACAATAACCACAATATTGCGGATGGCATGGAGCAGGCTCTAAACTATGCCGAGATTTTAGATATCCCTTTTGTGTTTACATCTAACGGCGATGGATTTTCTTTTTATGACAAGACGGCTGAGCATAATGTTCAGATAGAATTGGCCTTAGATCAGTTCCCTTCGCCGGAAGACTTGTGGGCTCGTTACAAGAAATTTAAGGGTATCACAGAGGCAAGCGAAAAAGTTGTAGCGCAGGATTATTACTACACCCCCAATGACGATAGAAAGCCCCGATACTATCAATGTAACGCGATTAACCGGACTGTTGAAGCGGTTGCCAGTGGGCAAAATCGGCTGTTGCTGACGATGGCAACTGGTACTGGTAAGACCTATACAGCGTTTCAGATTATTTATAGACTTTGGAAATCTCGGACGAAAAAACGAATTTTATTTTTGGCGGATCGGAATGTACTTGTGGATGACCCCATGCGTAAAGATTTTAAGTTCTTTAACGCTGATAGCAATAATCGGAAAATGACTAAGATCCGCGACAAAAAAGTGGACAAGGCTTATGAGGTCTATTTTGCAATTTATCAGGGGGTAACAGGGCAAGTAGGTTTTGCTGATACATATAAAGAGTTTTCTCCAGACTTTTTTGATCTGATTATCGTAGACGAATGCCATCGCGGCAGCGCAAAAGACGATTCTGCTTGGAGAAAAATTCTAGAATACTTTAAGAACGCTACGCAGATTGGTATGACAGCCACTCCCAAAGAAACAAGGGACACCTCCAATATCGAGTATTTTGGAGAACCAATCTATACCTATACTCTGCGTCAGGGGATTGAAGACGGTTTCCTTGCGCCATATAAAGTTGTTCGTGTGGGAATTGATAAGGATTTGGAAGGTTATCGTCCAACAAAAGGTAAAAGGGACAAGTATGGAATTGAGATTGAAGATCGAGAATATAATATTAAGGATTATGACAAAAATCTGGTTCTCGAAAAGCGCACAGAACTTGTGGCGAAACGAGTATCTGACTTCTTGAAGAAAAACAATTCTCGCTTTGCTAAGACGATCTTTTTCTGTGTAGATATCGACCATGCTGCCCGTATGGCCAAGGCCCTTAGAAACGAAAATGGAGACCTGGTAAGTCAGAATTCTAAGTATGTAGTGCAGATGACCAGTGGTAGTGAGGGCGTCAAAGAGCTGGAAAATTTTATGACCGCAGATGAAGCCTATCCTGTATTGGTGACTACAAGCAAATTACTGACAACAGGTGTAGATGCAGATACCGTAAAGTTCATTGTTTTGGATAGCAATATCAACAGCATGACGGAGTTCAAACAGATTATTGGTCGCGGAACAAGAATCAACGAAGAGCATGACAAACTTTATTTCACTATTATTGACTTCCGCAATGTGACCAAGTTATTTGCTGATAAGGATTTTGACGGTGATCCGGTGAAAGTCAAAGAAACCGATGGTGACATTCCTACGGAAGAAACGGAAGATACACCAACCGAGGATATTCCACAGGATGAGGTACCCAAGGAAGATGGACAGGAGATCCCGCCAGATGTTACCTTCGATCCGGATGATATACCCAAACGGGTGAAATATTATGTTAATGATGTGCCTGTATCCATTATCAATGAACGGGTACAATATTTGGACGCAGACGGCAAGTTAATTACTGAAAGCCTTGTAGATTACACCAGAAAGAATATCCGCAAGGAGTATGCCACACTGGACGAGTTTTTGCAGCGGTGGAACAGTGCACAGAAGAAAACGGCCATTGTTGAGGAACTGGAGCAAAAGGGTATCTTCTTTGAAGAACTACGGGAAGAAATCTCTAAGGATTTGGACCCCTTCGACCTTATTTGCCACATTGCTTTTGATATGCCGCCGCTGACACGAAAAGAGCGGGCCAACAATGTGAAGAAGCGTGGCTACTTTGGAAAGTACAACGAAGTTGCAAAACAGGTCTTAGAAGCGCTGCTGGACAAATATGCAGACGAAGGGCTGGCCAATCTCGAAAGCATGGAAGTTTTGAAAGTACCTGATGTCGCCCGATTTGGCACACCGGTCGAAATACTGAAGTGCTTTGGCAATAAGAAAAAATTTATGGAAGCTATTGCAGAACTGGAAAATGAATTATATGTAGCGTAAGGGAGAACGGCGTGGAAATAAAAGATATTATCAATATTGCGGCGATTGTTCTGTCGCCTATAATTGCTGTTTTAGTGACGATCTTTTTGCAGAACAGATCAGATAAAAAGAAAGAAAAAATAGCCATAATTAAGTCTTTACTGAGTACAGGACATTATCTGTATAGTGACGAAATAATTCGCTCCTATAATTTGATTGACATTGTTTTTAAAGATGATAAAGATGTTCGTGCAAAGTGGAAATTGTATTATGAGGCACTTTGCAACGAATCTTTACAATATCAAGTAAGACTGGATAAGAAGCTTGACTTAATTTTGGCAATGTGTAAGTCGGTAAATTATAAAAATATTACCGCACAGGATTTGCAGAGAGTATATGTTCCTAAGGGATTCGCTGAGGATGGCGAAAAGCAGCGAAAATATACAGATATGCAATATCAAGGTATGGAACTGCTAATGCAGATGCTTCAAAAGCAAGCAGGAGAAATGGGGAATAAGTAATGAGTATCTCAGCTACAATCAAATCAGTGCAAGATATCATGCGGCAGGATGCTGGTGTAGATGGTGACGCACAGAGAATATCACAGCTTGTGTGGATGTTGTTCCTGAAGGTGTTTGACTCCAAAGAAAAGGAGTGGGACGCATTATCGGATGACTACACCTATATTATCCCTGACGGCTTGCGCTGGTCTGATTGGGCTGAAGATGACGAAGGTATTACCGGCGATGAACTGATCGACTTTGTAAACAATACGCTGTTCAAGACTTTTAAGGATTGGCAGTTAACAGAAGCCAGTGATCCGAAAGCGGTCTTAGTGAAGTCTCTGTTTGAGGATAGCTATAACTACATGAAGTCCGGAACTCTGATGCGCAGCGTCATCAACAAACTCAATGAGATCGACTTTGATAAGGCTTCAGACCGCCATTTATTCAACGACATTTACGAGAATATCCTGAAGGACTTACAAAGTGCTGGAAACTCCGGCGAATATTATACGCCTCGTCCCGTTACGCAGTTTATGGTGGACATGGTCAATCCTCAGCTTGGCGAGCAGGTGCTGGATTTTGCCTGCGGCACTGGCGGTTTCCTTGTCTGTGCGCTGGAGCATTTGCGTAAGCAGGTCCATAACATTGATGATGAAAAGCAACTTCAGAAGTCTATTTTGGGTGTAGAGAAAAAACCTCTTCCTCATATGCTCTGTACCACAAATTTGATTCTGCACAATATTGATAATCCGCAAATTAAGCATGATAACTCGTTAGGTTATCCGGTTAAAGATATTAACCCCAAAGACAAGGTTGACATTATCTTGACCAATCCTCCTTTTGGTGGCATCGAAGAGGACGGAATTGAGGACAATTTTCCTGCAAATTATAAGACAAAGGAAACAGCGGACTTGTTCTTAGTGCTGCTGATGTACAAACTGAATCAGACCGGCAGAGCGGCAATTGTTCTTCCAGACGGCTTTTTGTTCGGTGAAGGTGTCAAAACTGCAATTAAAGAAAAGTTGCTGAGCGAGTTTAACCTTCATACGATTGTCCGGCTTCCCAATGGAGTTTTTGCTCCCTATACCGGCATTAACACAAACTTGCTCTTCCTGGAGCGTGGAACAACTCAAGAAATCTGGTTTTATGAACACCAGCTCCCGGAAGGGTATAAGAACTACACAAAGACAAAGCCAATTAAGTTAGAAGAGTTTGAAGCGGAAAAAGCATGGTGGAATGCCCGAAAAGAAACAGACTGTGCGTGGAAAGTTAGTATCGATGAGGTTAAGGCTCGAGGGTATAATCTTGACTTCAAAAATCCTTCTACGCAGTTAGAGCAAAGTATCCCTTCTCCGGAAGAGGTAATTAGAAAAACATCCGATTGTCTCACCAGAAGCAGACAAATTCTGTTGGAAATAGAGGAGTTGTTAAAATGAAAAAGCTATCTTTTCCAACAGTGAAATTGGGAAACTTTATTTGTGAAGTAAAAGGAAAAGTAAAAAACTCAGGCATTTCTCAAGATGATTTTACTGTTTATGGAGTTACAAACACAGACGGTATTACTGTTACAAATAACAAAGCAAGTGATGATTTGGGCAACTATACCGTTTTAAGAGAAAATCAGTTCGCCTATAATCCGTATCGAGTAAATGTCGGTTCCATTGGTTTATCTTTACCAGGTACTTTTGGGGCTGTAAGTCCTGCTTATGTTGTGTTTGAAACCAACGGACAGATTAGCAATGAGTTTTTGCTGTATTACTTAAAAAGCTCGTTGGGAATCAATTTAATCAAATGGTATGGGGATCGTGGCGGTGTGCGTTCTGCATTGCGGTTTTCCGATCTGAAAAAAATTGATTTTCCCGATATTACCTTGGAGCAGCAAAATAAGCTTCTGATAAAAATTAAAAAGCTCGACGAATTGCTCTGTGAACTGTATAAAAACTTGTCTGACGATAAGATCGAAATCCTTCGCCAATCTATCTTGCAGCAAGCGGTAGAAGGTAAACTTTGTGAGCAGGACCCCAATGATGAGCCGACCAGCGTGCTGCTTGAAAAAATTAAAGCTGAAAAAGAGCGTTTAATTGCCGAGAAAAAAATCAAAAAGCAAAAGCCACTACCTCCCATCAGCGAAGAGGAGAAACCATTTGCGCTGCCGAAAGGTTGGGAGTGGTGCAGACTGGGAAATGTATGTGACATTTCTGATGGCACACATCAGACCCCTAGTTATGTTGAAGCCGGTATGCCGTTTATGTCAGCTCAAAACATAAAGCCATTTAAATTCATGCCTCACAAATGTAGAATGGTTTCAAATAATGACTATGAGCAATACATAAAGAATACAAAGCCTGAAAAAGGCGATATTCTTATGGCTCGTGTAGGAGCTGGTATAGGAGAGGCGGCAATTATTGATACTGAAATAGATTTTGCCATTTATGTAAGCCTCTGTCTTATGAAGCCTTTTCTTCACACCTACGATATGAACTATTTGTTGATATGGCTGAATGGATATTATGGGCGGAATTCTTCTAAGAAAAACACTTTGGGTAAAGGAACATCTCAGGGGAACTTGAACTTAAATTTAATTAGGGGGTTTGTAATTCCCTTTCCCCCTATCCAAGAACAATTGCGCATTGTCAATAGAGTTAATTTACTAACTAGATTATGTGACAAATTAGAGCGAGAAGTAGTTCAAGCAACACATTATGCTTCTCAGCTTATGGAAGCAGTCTTACAGGAAGCGTTTAGCGTGCAAGAAGCTGCAAAATCTGCACAGATTATCGAATTCCGTCCGGATCAAACAACTCCGGAAACTGAATTGTTGGCAGCTGCCCGTGGCAAGATTCGGGAGGATACCTGGGAGCATCTTCGCAAACGAGCTTTGGAGATTGCCAACGAGGAAAGCTGATGGACTGGAGACGCAAACGACAAATCAGGAATTTAGTCGATGGAATTTTGGAGTTAAATACCCTGCATCGTCCACCGATAGAGCTAATTCCTGCTATAATGAAACAGCGGGGGATTATATTCGAGGAACGAGACGAGGATGATGAAGAGTTCTGCGGCGTATATATGGTGGTGAAGCAGACAAAAATCATCTTTGTCAATGCCAATCTTCGAACATCCCGTAAACACTTTACCATTGCCCATGAGTTGGGCCATCATTACTTAGGGCACCCATTACAAAACGGCGCTATTATCTGTGATAGTGATAGCGTTTTTGGAAAAAATAAGCCGGAACAGGAAAAAGAAGCAGACTATTTTGCAGCTTGCCTCCTGATGCCGGAAAATCTGGTCAAACGAAAGCGGACAGAGTTTTTTAATCATTGTCCGAAGCAGACAACGCTGTTCCTGGAAGATCAGCAGCTGGAACAGCAGCATCAATTGCAGCGATATCTGAGTGACTACTTTCAAGTGTCAATGGAGGCTATGGGATATCGCTTAGACGAATTAAAGCTGGTATAGCACCAGCGATAGAGGAGGACACACAATGAAGCTAACTTTGAAAAACATTGGCAAAATAGGGACAGCTTCAGTTGAGATCAACGGTATCACAGTAATTGCCGGTGAAAACAATACCGGTAAAAGCACAGTTGGAAAAGCACTATACTGTTTATTTACTGCTTTTCATAACATTAATGATAAAATAGTTGAGGAACGGAGCCTATCGATCTATCGAGCTATTTCTGCTCCATTTAGAAAAAGACGTGCTAATATCCCCATGGCCCCCAATGGCCTTAGGAGGATTGCAGAGGAAATTTGCAAAAATCGAACAAGGTACATTGACTCTACAGATGAACTGAGAAAAGTTCTGGAGGGAATATATAAAAATAACGAAGTTTATGATATTGGCATAGAAAATGGTGCAGAAGATAGTATAGATGCAATTTTTAGCAAGGTTTTTTCGTATTTGAAACTAGAAGATAATACTATCAAAGCTAATGTTTTAAAAAACATTTTGCAGTCAGAATTTAATATGCAAATAAGCCATGTGAACGCTCAAGACTTGTCGAGTTCGATGGTGTTAGAATTTCATGGCGAAAAGTGTATAAATGTTGAGGTAGTAAATAACGAAGCTATCAATATTAAATCTGCTATTGATATCTACAGCAACTTGGCCTATCTTGAAGATCCTTTTGTTATTGATGAATTGGCAAATGATTTGCCCTTCAGATTTATTCGCTCCGAAAATCATAGGACTAAATTGATAGAGATGCTTACACAAAAACGCACTAGATCCATTGTAAGCAATGTGATTGAAGAGATGATCGTGTCTGAAAAATTAGAGCAAATTTTTGATATTTTAAACCATATATGCGAAGGAAATCTTACAAAGCAAGAAGATGGTTATTTTTATACCTCTGCAAAGTATGATGCACCCATAGCCTTGTCCAATATCTCCACAGGATTTAAAACCTTTCTGATTTTGAAAACATTGTTAATGAATGGAGCTATTGAAGAAGGCGGGACTATTATTTTGGATGAGCCAGAGATTCACCTTCATCCAGAATGGCAACTTGTATTTGCGGAATTGATCGTATTGATTCATAAGGAATTTGGTATCCACGTCCTGTTGAATACGCATAGCCCATATTTTTTAAATGCCATAGAAGTTTACGCGGTAAAACACGGCATAGACGACAAGTGCAAGTACTATTTAGCTTCTTCAAATGCTGAAGTTTCTAACATCGAAGATGTCACAAATAATATTGAGGCTATTTATAGTAAATTAGCTAGACCGCTGCAAGATTTAGAAAATGAAAGAGGTCAGCTATGATTAATTTAGAATTATACCCGATTCTCTTGGATAATAGAAAATCGCTTAGAGAAACCTCAAAAGATACTAGCGACCCAAATGACATCCAATACATGACATCTTCAGAAACGGAAGTTGTGAATTTTGATTTGGTTAAGAGGCATTATGCAAATGGCTTTGGACTTTCTGAAGAAGTTGTAACATCGGTCGATGCTATTGTCCCTTTTGAAAACGGAATACTATTTGTTGAATTTAAAAATGGGAAGGTTAACAACCGAGAAATTAAAGATAAAGCACGAGATAGCTTGTTAATTTTTCTTGAAATCATTGGGGAAGATTTGGCTTTTTCTCGTGGAAATATTGATTTTGTTGTGGTTTATAACCTTGAGAAAAATCCTTTACCTAGACAAGTTCAAAAAGGGCAATTGCAAGAAACACCATCAAGGGTTTCTATAGCTAATCACTTTATGGAGAAAGCAAAAAAAGAGTTTATTTGCTTTGATTTGGAACGGTATGAAAGGATATATTATAGAAACATTCATACATATTCCAAGGAAAGATTTGAAGAATATTTGCAGACCTTGAGACTTGGCTGACAGCCAAATTGTGCAAATTGATTCTATGGTGAGCAAAGCAGATATATAATTGCTGGAAGATGCACGATATGGTATAATTGCGTCACGAGGTGGAGGTGATGACCTCTACTGCTGGCAACATCATGGCAACAAAAAATCAGATAGCCTCTACTATCTGAATAATGAAAATAATGCCGATACCCTGAGCTAAATCCCATAAGCAAATCTGTTTAGAGAACTTATGGCAGGAGCGAGTGGGAATAAGCAAAAAGTGGATATGAGGGCCCGCAAACCCGCATAAACACTCGGTTTTTGATTTTCAAATTCCCCATTTGATAGCAGATTGATAGCACCCATCAAAAACCGATTTGTTTTGGAATTTTGGGTGGCTTGCGAATACGCAGGATTTTTATTCTAAGAGAAAAGGTCTAACTGATTTTTGCTGATCAGTTAGACCTTTTTTATTTTGCTCTCATTTATCTGAATTTTTTGATTTTACGCAACAAATGGCCTCTCCCGTGGCCTACAAGTGAGAGGGTCAGATCAGGCCCTCCGGCGGCACCTTGGCGTGGATCTGGCTGCTGTCGTGCTCCGGGTAGTGGTAACGCCAGCGGTCGTACTCCTCCTGAGAGATCTCACCGGCTTCCAATTTGGCCGCCTGTTCCCGCCAGGCCCAGAGCATCTCATGCAGCCGGGCAGCATCCTTGTTTTTGCGGAAATCCACCTGCAAGGCAAGTTCACCGTCCTGCTCCGTGACCTTCAGCCCACAGTTATCCTCCAGGGTAAACAGCGTGTGCATAAGCCCTATATAGGAGTCTACTGTGGATTGGGTCACACTGCTCATGCTACATAGCTTGTTGATGGAAATATCGCGCTCGCTGCACAGTTCCCAAATACGCTCCTTAACAGCTTCACCGATGTTCATGAGTATCACCTCTCTTCACTGATGATGATACCCGCTTCCTATTGAAAAGATTAACCTTTTTGAGTTAATATAACTCAAAAGGGTTGGAGGCTATAAGATGGATACGAAAAGCTGTTTTTTCATCGGACACAGAGAGGCATCGGAAGAAATTTGTTCAGTATTGTATGCGGCTGTTGAGCAGCACATTGTTGAATATGGCGTTACAGAATTTATTGTTGGTCACTACGGCGGATTTGACTGCCTTGCAGCGTCAGCAGTCAAAGAAGCAAAGCGTTTCTACCCAGAGGTAAAGCTCGCTTTGCTGTTGCCATACCATCCGGCAGAGCGGCCCAACCCAACACCAGATGGATTTGATGGAACATTCTATCCGCCAGGGATGGAAAGTGTTTCGAGCAAGGCTGCAATTATAAGAGCAAACCGCTATGTTGTGGATCATGTAGATTA